>Ga0075124_10001522_pt1 | contig 10794 bp, 9 predicted proteins | sample AntAceMetag02UKS_FD_69809 | JGI IMG/M metagenome (GOLD analysis project Ga0075124, IMG submission 69809) | Saline lake microbial communities from Ace Lake, Antarctica - Antarctic Ace Lake Metagenome 02UKS | ecosystem: Environmental > Aquatic > Non-marine Saline and Alkaline > Saline | place... | reverse complement strand
AGAAGTTTTCTGGGCCTCGTTAAGCTCCCCCCTGCCGCCCTTCCGGTCGGCCTACGGCCTCCCTCCAGGGCGGCAGGGGGGGACCCAGGGGGTAAACCATGTACCAGTGTGTTCCCGAATCTACTCGATCAGTCAGTGAGAAAATACACCTGCGCCGGTTGCGGGCAGAAAACCATAAGGGAGATGTCGGAATGAAGACTGAGGTAAGGGAAATAAAGATCTCGGAGATCGTGGGCAGTCTTTGCCGCATGCGGCTGGAGAAGGACTACGAGAAAGAGGAGCTGATGGCCTCGATCAAGCGGCGCGGGGTGATGAATCCGATCAAGGTCAAGAAGACGAAGAAAGGGTGTCTGCTCTTCCGCCGGTGGCCGGCGTCTTGACTGCAGCCGGGAACTGGGACTGACGACCATTCCGGCGGAGATCTGGGAGGGGATCAGCGACGAGGAGGCGGTCCTGACGGGATTCATTGATAACATCAACCGCAAAGACTTCACCCAGCTTGAAGAAGGATACGCCTACGCGAAGCTGACAGACGATTTCCAGCACAGCGTGGAAGAAGTGATGGAGTCCTGCGGGAAGTCCCGGAGCCGGATCTATACTCTGCTTACACTGGTCCGTAACCTGACGCCGAAGATGAAAGAGGCGATCATAGCGGGGAAGATGACTGCCGGCCACGGGGAGTGGCTCCTGCGGATTGAAGATCCAAGATTGAGGGCCCGATTATTCCGCAAGATACTGGCGGGGAAGCTGGACCTCACCGATCTGATCACCGGCACCATCTGGGAAGGAAAAGATTGACATAAACGCCAGTCCTGCCGCAGGACAATAGCTTTACATATTCTGTCGTTTATCAAGCAAGTTGTTCAGTAATCCGAAGAAGAAAGGTATAATATGTCGTGGAAAATGCGGGTGTTAACGGCGTATGAATTAGGAATTTATGTTTAGGAATTTTCGATAATTCTGTCGACCTGAAGGTCGACAGTTACGACATCTTCAATGACAGAGAACCTGTTTAATTAAAGTTTTCAGGGTCACAATAATAAGTTTATAACCGAGCTATAATTCTTTTTATCCGTCATACTTAATATTTGGGGTGTGATCCTGACCCCTTTTTCTCTCCCAAGTGGCTTTTTAGATTAGATGGCCATATCCTGCTTGAAATTTCCTGGCCGTCGAAGAGGTCCAAGATGGAAGTGGTGGCTTCCTGCTGGACGTCAATATTGGGGTTGAATTTAATCTTCATAACAACATATCTCTATGGAAATTATGTAATCGTAACTTGTTAAAATAGTGGGCATTATGTGTTTACCCTCGTTTTCGGATCACACAAACCATTGCCTAAAATTCATTTTTCGGATTTGGATTATGTAATATCCACCGGGCTGACCGGGTGGCACGCATAGACTCAATGGACCGATCTTCGCGGCGCATTTCCTGCAAGAGATTAGTGACAAAAGTCTTCTTTTGCTTCTTGGTCAGTACGTCCGACAGCTTATCCAGAAAAGATCATCAAAATCTTCTCGCCTCGCATTCCCGAACTTCTCCAGATATGCCAGAACCATTTCCTTGTAATGGCCTTTATCAAACGCCCGTTGCCGAATATAAGCTGCCTTCGTTCCTGTTGTGGCAACAATATGGAACGATACATGAAGATTTGGGCGCCGGCCTTCGACCAGTTTTTGCGACTTGAGCGACCGGAATTCGGCTTCGGAGAGAGCCCGTTTCTTCTGCACCTTATCCAAGGCAATTACATCCCAGAGATCCAGGACCGTCTTCCGGGTCAGCAACCGTGTGTACTTTTCATCCAGAATCGTTCCGAACAACCGGGCTTTTACCCGATCAGGTTCGATAAGATCATAATCCGGCATTGGGAAATACCGATCCCGCTGCGTTCTGAAAATGCGCTTGATTCCGCTGGCGATTGTGTCGATCATGTTCAAATTAACTCTTTCCTTTTATTTGATCGTCAATGTTACCCTGTTCCCTTTTAGCCGGTCCGCATGAGATGAATGACAGGTTAAGATTAAGATCTGTTTCTTCCCGGCGAATGTTTTTAAAACTTCCGCCGCCGCTTTTTGCCGTACCGGGTCGAGGTCGACGAGGGGGTCGTCCATGATGAGGAAGCCCTCGCTTTTACCGAGGAATTGCCTGGCCATCGCCAGGCGGATGGCAAGAGCGAGGTCGTCCCGGGTTCCAACGGAGAGGAGTTCGCGGGTCAATATTTGCCCGTCTTCTCTGACCAGGCCCCGGGGAAGGCTCTCTTCCATCGCCACCGACCGGTAGCGTTTCCCGGTCAACCTTTTGATCATATCTTCCACGTCTTTTCGCAATCCCTTGAAAGTGTCCTGATCAATCTCTTCTAAAAGAGGCCCGGTGAGATCCCTGATCCGGGCAATCGCCTCGCCTTCCTTTTTAACGGCGGCAAAACTATCTTCCGCGTCACGCAGACGTTTTTCCAGAGCCTCCTCCGTCTCATCCGGCATATTCTCAGTTAATCGGATCTGCTCCATCTTTAATTCGCTTAGTTGATTCCGTAGATTCCCGACTCGCTCCTCCCGTCGCCGAAATTTGTCAATGAAGTCCTCGGCGTTCTCCACACCTTCGGGCAACGGAGCGAGTTGGGCGATCTTATCATCGATTTCTTTCTTGCTTTTCATGTCTTCCGCCAATGCCAGAAGAAGCTCTTGGGTATCCGTGTATTCCTTAACATAGGCTTCAATTTGCTTTTTCAGCCGTGCTTGCTCTTCTTGGGCCGCGCGGATATCTCCTTTGACCTTCTCATGCTCGGCAACAACCTCCGCTAAGGGCCGCGCCTTTTCGGACAAACCTGTCTCTCCGACCTGCTGTTTAAGCTCCTCGAAAGTATAGTCCCCCAGCTCGTCCTTCAGATTCCGCTCAGCCTGCCGTGCTATTCCTGCATGCTCATCCCAGGCAAGTAAGATGGCCTCGGCTTCATTGATATTGGTGACAGCAAGCTCAGCTAAAATGTCATTATGAATTTTTCGCGCGTCATCATATTCACGGGAAATTTCCTCAAACGGCCGGTCACCGGATATCGCCTCAACTGATAGTTCAGGATGGTCGATCTTAATCCGGCCGCCAGCCCTTATCTCTACCGATTGGCCAGCGATAAGTTCATTCTCCACCGGCTTTTCCACGTCCTTTTCGATGGTAACGCGCGTGTTTTTCTTCGTGGTCACTCTGACGGTCAACTTGCCGGCGGCGAGGCCGGCCTTGAGTCGATCGATCCGGCCAATGGCCGCCCGGAGCTTCTTCAGGTCCTCTCGGCTGATCTTCTTTAATTTTTGCAAAGCTTCCCGCGCCTCTTCGAGCGCCTTTTTCTTTGCCTGAGCACGTCGATAGATTTCCCTGAGAGCACGTTTTTTTTCCAATTTATCCGCCGCCGTTCTTTCAGAAGCGAGCGTCTTTTCCCGCTTCTCCATCCCGGGCAATTTTTTCTCCAGATCTTCCAGCTTGTTTTCCAGGACCGGCCATCGGCTATTCGCTTCTTTATAATTTTTAAGCCGGGCCTGGAGGCCATTCAACTCGGCGGAGAGCGTTCTCCGTTCCCGGGCATCCTCCACTGCCTGCCGGTTCTTTTTCAGATAGACTTCGGTCTCCTCTAAAGTATTCGTCTGTTCTCCAATCCGCTGATTTATCTTTCCCAATTCTTCTTCCAAACGGCGGACTTCCCCCAGAACCACCCTCAGTTCCTCCTTATCATAGAAGGCCCGCAATATTTTTTTGACCTTCCGTTTCCAGGGTTTTTTTATGCCCATCCCCTTCTCAGGGTAATCCTCTTTCCGGTCCCAATGGCTGAAATAGTCATCATATTCAGCTTCCAGCCGTTCCCGGAAACGGTCAATGGAGACTCCATCGGTCTCGAGGATAGCCGCGCGAAGGATATCGCCTAAATTCCGGACCGTTTCGGAATGCTCCTCATGAAGATTCCGCAAGGTTCGACCCAGGCCGGTCTGGTAAGTCATCAGAATGGATTTATAGGTCCCTTCGGTAGATCCCAGGAGTGGCGCGAGACGGTCTTCAATCGCGTCTTCATCGGTAACGCCGGCGCCGTCGGGGAGTGTAAGCTCCGCTGAGGTTGTTCCCCCCCAGCTCTTTTTCAACGTAAAACTCTTACCATTATGGATAAAATCCAGCTCCACCCGGATGGTATCTCCCTCTCCCAGAGGAAGAAATTTTTTGATTTTATTCTCAAAATCCCGCTTACCGAGTTTCGTCTTCACAAATAGAGCCGCGAAGATAGCGTTGAAAACGGTAGACTTGCCCGCTTCATTCGGCCCGAGGAGGACATTAAGACCGGTCTGAAAAGTCAGTTCGGTATCGTTCAGTCCTCCAAAAGGATTGAGCTGAACCCGGGTGACAATCATTGCCGCGCCTCCTTGAGAAGGCGGTAAGCAACCTGCAGAACTTCCGCCTCCCTTTCATCGCGGGATAGTGAAGTGAGAAGACGGTGGGGAAAAGAGCCTTCGGTAAAGTCGCGGTTGACCATGGCCGGGGTTATCTCTTCAGTAAGGTCCCCGGAGGCCCACTGGAGATAAAAGATGTTCCGGTGCAAGGTCTCTCTAATCCCGGGCAACCGGTCATAGGCTTCCAGGGAGAGTCGCCCTTTGAGTTTTAACTTCAGCAGGAGCTTTTCGCGGCCGGGAATACCATAATCGGCTTCCAGACGGTTAAGATCGCCGTCATTTTTGATTTCGCGCTCATCATGGAGAAAGCGATATATTCCCGTCGTCAGCAGCGTGGAAGAAAGCTTCTTATTCTCATCTATTTCGATGATCCAGGCATGTCCCTGATGATCACAGTCAAAACCATCGGGCTCCGGCGTCGCTGAATAAAATATTCTGTCACGCGCTCCAGGTTTATCAGGAAACGGCAGGTGAGTATGGCCCAACAGCCAGAGGTCGAGGTCGCAGTCCAGAAGTTCCTGCCGGGTCATGGGGTAGAATTGTTTATCAAAATCGGGGGAGAGACCCTCCAGACTTCCGTGGGCAACACCTATATGGAAGGTTACACTTGAATCCTTCGGTTCATCCTTTATCCACCCGATATAATTCTCGCCGGAGTGCTTCTTATCGCAGGGAGCGGGGTAAACATTCGCGTCGAGATCGAAGTGCTCCAGGGGATAGACTCTTTTTTCTTCCAGGAGGAGGACCCGGTCTCCCGCGTTTTCCTTGAAGGTCGCCCACGGCTCGCCCGGGCCGGGGGAGAGATAATCATGGTTTCCGGGAAGGACCAGGACCAGTTTTCCCTCGAACTGATTTAATATCTGAACCGCGCGCACAATGTCCCGTTTGGCTACGCCAGTTCGGTCGAAAAGGTCGCCGGCCACCACAAATAAATCGCAACTTTCTTCATTCGCCTTCTTGGCGAGATTTTCCAGGGTGACGAATCGCGCTTCAGTCAATTCCGATTGCACTTCCGGATAGCCGGCGAACTTCATCCCCAGGTGAATGTCCGCGGTGTGGAATATTTTAAGAGACATTTCGGTACCCCAAAATATGCAACAATGCATTCATTAAGAATTTTACTAAGAAGTTTTCGGGGCCACACCCCAAATAATAAGTTTATAATCGAGCTACAATTCTTTTTATCTGTCCCTCTTTGGGGTGTTACCGCGATCCTTCTTTTATTGACCATCTATTTTTCCACTAATCCGTTTCACTTCCCTGTCAAAATCAGAAATATAATCTTTATCCTGTCGTATACGGTATATGTCATATTCCTGTTCGGCTTTGAGTTTGGCATCCAATGCACTGACTTTGCCCTTATCCTCCAAGATCGGGTAGTTGGATAATTCCAGAAAACTATGGAGAAATTGAATCCAGTCCTGCATTTTCATCAGAATCTGCCGCTGGGCCCGGTTTTCCGCCAGATCAAGATAGGCGGAGATGATCTGATTCAGTTCCTTTATGTGAGCTTCACTCAGGTAATTTTTGGCAACGGCAACATCGGATTTTAAGATTTTGCCATCCCGCCCATGTTTCCAGTTGGTTAGTCCCATGTGGATTTTGGTCGCGTCAGCGGAATGATAAATAATTTCAGCAGCGGTTTTTCCTGTAATGGCCCAATGCAGCTTGTTTTGGACTGTGGCGAAAAACTCTTTGGTAATCGGCGCGTTTTTATCATAATCGGCGGAGAGGGCATATATATCGGTAATCTTCTGGTAGAATCGCCGCTCGCTGGCCCGGATTTCCCGGATGCGCTCCAGTAATTCGTCAAAATAATCTTTGCCGAAAACCTGATTTCCCTGCTTGAGTCGTTCATCATCCAAAACAAACCCTTTAATAATAAATTCTCTGAGTGTCTTCGTCGCCCAGATACGAAACTGTGTGGCCTGGTAGGAGTTTACTCGATAGCCGATTGAGATGATGACGTCGAGGTTATAATATTCTATTTTCCGCTTGATCTCCCTCTTTCCTTCTTTTTGAACTGTTTCCAAAATGGAAAGAGTTGACTCCTTCTCCAATTCCCCGCTTTCAAAGATATTTGATAAGTGCTTGCTAATGGCCGGGATTTTAACCCCGAAAAGCGCGGCCATAGCTTTTTGCGTAAGCCAAACAGTTTCGTCCTTCAGAAAGACTTCAACATTCACTTTCCCATCATTTCCGGTATAGAGGAGAAAATTGGCCTGGTTATCGGGCAAATTATTTTTCACTGCATCAACCACCTTGCTTTAATTGTTGTGTATACGCTTATTCCGAATAATAACAAAAATACTCTGATTTAAGAAGTTAAACCAGATTGAATCCGATCCAGTAAAAGACGTGAGACGGCTTATCACTTATCGAGGTAATCATTGAAATTTCGATAATAAATATCCAACAACTTTTCCCTCTCCTTTTTGCTTTCAACTTTTTTCAAAGCTACGGAGAGAGGGATACGGTAGGCTACGTCGGCATGGCAAACATCGGGACAATGCTTTTTGTGTTCTTTGTGCTCTTCCTTAACCCTCTCATACTCTTTCCGAGTATCTTCCCGATCGGGGATATACTCAGGATCATCAAAAGGATCTTCCAATATTCCTTCCTGCCAGTATTCCGAGAAAGGACTATCATCTTCTACCCAACGTTTCATCCACATGGCGATATTGGTGAAATAAAGAGCGGTGTTCATGCCCAAAAATATCATGGCGTCCTGGGGAACCATCCGCGCTACCCATTTGCTCAGACCCGCCTGTTCTTCATTTGGTTCCGCTTTCAGGTGATAAAGGTAATCTGCCAACCAGGAAAGATAATTCCGATAGTCTTCATCTTTAGAACAAATATTGACCGGCCGGCCGGCTGCATCCCGGGGCACCTCGCCGAAACGATAATCCCGGCCCCATAAAACCCCGGCATAAATCAATGCGAACGGTAGTATCTGCTTGTCGGTTCGCTCAGGGTAAGCCCGGCGCAAAATCTCCATCATCAAGTTTTCTTCCCGATCTTCACTCATAACTGTACCTCTCGAAAAATCAAATTTCAGCTGATCAATAACTTCCTCGCTTTTAAGGCCGATGTTGTCTTACCGAATAGGCCGGAGTCCGATAGAAGACGGCTTCGTAATTGATTATTTCTTTATCCTGAACCATCTTCCAGGGCATATCTTCCTTTGAATAATCTGCCAGAGCACCGGAATCCCGGGAAGATAAGCCGTCGAGGACCGAATCGATAACCTGTTTTTCCCGGGCGCTGATTATTGACAAGTCCGGAAAGATCAGGGGCAGATACTTTTTCAGCCGGCGGCCGTCATAATCGGTAGCAACCTTTTTTATTTCCCCAGCCTCCAGCATCTCATCCACTATCTTTGTAAAGTGGCACGGTAAAGGCCCATTTTTGATCCTCCGATAAGATTCTCCCATCAACGGTTCTTCAAAAAGCTCATAATAATTAAAGTCGATGAAGTAGAGTAATTTGTAGAGTACGGTCTCCCCGATATTTGGTTTCGCCCCGCATCTCTCCAATATATAAAGAAGCACCTGCTTGAATTTGTTTTTATTAAAAGATGGCGGGGTTGAAACCTGATATTCAGCCTCTTCTTCTTTAATTATATTTTCCGGGGTCAACAATTCATCGACCGAGATATCGAAAATCTCCGCAATCTTCATCAGCTCCGTACTGGTCACCTCCCTTTTTCCGGACTCAATTCCGGACAGAGAAGGTCTCGGTATCCCAATCCTGGCGGCCAAATCTTCCTGTGAAAATTCAAATTCCAATCTTAACTTTTTGACTTTATTCCCCAATGACATTTGACTACGCCCGGGCATGCTCCCCTCCTTTTGTCAATACCGATTTCCGTCATATTTGATTACATCGTCTGTAATAATATAGGACGAGAACAACTTTAAGTCAATATTTTTTTCTGGGATGTTAAGAGAATGTGGGGGTGGGGTATATGTAAAAGCCGGGGATTAGCCTTTAAACTGATTCACCTGCCGGATAAACCGGCAGGGGTCTGCTTCGGGCGTTGTGGTGACTCAGGGGATGAAGTAAAAACCTTATGAGAAAAAAATTCAGGGGACGGACATAAAAATCAACCGCTTAATAGCGAAGCCGATTAGCATAGGAAGTCGTTTTGTCCATGAGTTTTTTCTGATTTTGGGCGCGGGGTGGTTGTAAGTTGTTGCTTCTTATGGTATTTCGTTAAAGTGGTGCATTATGCACCACTTTCGATTTAAACGTTTCCGGGAGCGGGAGAGAAAGGAAGAGGCCTGGGAAGCAGCGGTTAGCTTTTGAACTTATTCACCGGAGGGACCCCGAAAATCCCGCCGCGGCGCGTGTCGGGAGGGACTGAACCAGCCGGGGCCGTTTCAGAATTTTGTCGACCTAAAGGTCGACGACTACGACATCTACTCACCCCGGCGGGGCGGTTATCGGGGCAAGTTGCCCCTTTCACAATCCGCAGATACGGGTTCACTGAAAGCTTACAAGAAATATAGCGATAACCACCCGGCATAATCTTGCTTTTGCTCCCGTTATTCTCTATTATCTTCAGCAGTTTCGTTATAGATAGAGTCTATCCCTTGAAAAATATTATTTTCAACTTCGCGATGCTTTTCCTTCTCACGGCCTGTGCCGCGCCAGCCGCGGAACCCACCTTCCAGGTACCCGAACTCAGGGCGGGGACGGTGCTGAGGCGAAGTCTGGAAGATGAAACCGGATACCGGACAGTACTGGAAGGCGGGGACGGACCCGGGATTATTCTCACATTCCCGCCGCTGGAATACAAGGAAATTTCAAAAGAAGCGCTTCGACTGGCGGGAAGGGTTGAAAATGGTGTGAAAGTCCGGATAAACGGCAGTCCGGTTACGGTCTATCCCAGCGGAACTTTTATCGCCCTGCTTCCCATAGTCAGCGGGGAAAACCGGTTTGAGATCATCGCGGCCGATCAGGGCGGCGAGACTGCTTGCCGCCTAGAGATCGTACGGAAAGAAACCGCATCTCCGGGCAATAAAGTACAGAAATTCAAACAACCACGACAGGGCCGAGTCACCCGACCTTATACACCCCTGCAGTTGCTCCCGGGAAGGGTCAGGCTGCTCACCCTCGCTGAAGAGACGGTCTTGAAGATAACCGGGCGAACCGAGAAGCACTTCCAGGTCGATCTCGGCGGAGGTCTTACCGCGTGGGTCAGGGCCGAGGCGGTAGAACTGGCGGGGCCGGCCTCTGAAAGACCGTTCCGGGCCGGGAACGTGGAGATCGAGGATGATCAAGGACGCGCGCGATTCTCGCTCCAGACCTCCGTCGCGTCCCGGGTCGAATACATATCGCCGTCCGAGCTCAAGGTAATCTTTTACAACACGGTGGTGGATACTCACTCGATCAACCTGGGTGACTGGAAAGGGACCTGCCGGTGGTCCCAGGATCGCGATGGACAGGTTGTCTTTCATATCATGGGAAAGCTTGACTGTTACCGTTGGGCGCTGGAATGGGACGGCGATGGTTACCGGCTTGAATGGAAAGGACACCCGAATCGGGAGAAGAAAGCTACGGTCTGCATCGATCCGGGCCATGGCGGCAGGGAGTGGGGCGCTGTCAGCCCGGGCGGGATCAGGGAGAAAGAAATAAACCTGAGATTGGCCGAAAGAGTTGGCGAACTACTCAAGAAGAAGGGAATCACCGTGGTCTCAACCCGGGATGAAGACAGAACAACAGACCTGTGTGAACGTATAGAGTTTGCCCGCGAACATTCCGCCGATCTCTTCATCTCTCTCCACTACAACTCGGTGGGTGAAGAACGGGACCCCCTGATCAGGTCCGGCTGCACGGTCTTCTATTATAACCCGCCGGCGCAGGCGGCGGCCGGGGAGCTTCTGCGCGCGCTGACAGAGATCGGTTTGAAGGATAACGGCGTCCGGTGGAGGAGCCTGGCCGTCATCCGCCCCACCGACCTGGTCGCGGTCCTGGTCGAGGTCGCCTTCCTCTCGCACCCCGAGGATGAGTCAAAGATTCTCGAGCCCCAATTCTTAGAAAAAACCGCCGATGCGATAGTGGAAGGCGTCCTCAACTATTTGAATCAATAAAAATACCTGAAGTGCCTAAAGTTGCTGACTCGCCTGCCCGGCGGGGCAGGCCAAGAGTTCTTGGGAATCATTGACAATTTATTTGCTTCGACCTATTATCTTAATCATCTTATTGTCTAAAATCTCCATTAAAAATTTTTAGCAGTAAAAAATTTAAGAGCGTCCCATTTTCTTGAGGTAGACTTGAAATAAAAAGCATGGGGCATTACACTGAGGTAGATTTAATCAGCAAATTAAAGCCTCAGGAGGTAAGCCCCATGCAAGTATTTATT
>Ga0075124_10001516_pt1 | contig 10815 bp, 11 predicted proteins | sample AntAceMetag02UKS_FD_69809 | JGI IMG/M metagenome (GOLD analysis project Ga0075124, IMG submission 69809) | Saline lake microbial communities from Ace Lake, Antarctica - Antarctic Ace Lake Metagenome 02UKS | ecosystem: Environmental > Aquatic > Non-marine Saline and Alkaline > Saline | place... | reverse complement strand
CTCCTTTCTTTTTGGGTGAAAAGAATTAATTTGAGTTTCCCTATGCTTTTACAGTAATTCTAGATCGTTACAAACCTTTCTTTCCCTAACTGCGAGGTTTGGGGGTTAGCGCGCCAAGCGAAGTTTGGTGCATCTTGTCGGGTGTAGGTCCCGACCGGGTAAGGGTTAGCTACCCACCCGTATCGAGTGTTGCGCCTGTGGCGGAGTTCTACGTTGTGGAACGAACAAAACAGGTGAAGCGTACACAGAGAATCCTGTAGGCCGCAAGGGTGACCGTAAACCCTTAAGTGCTGGTACAGCCTCGAAATGAGCTTGTTGCAGTCGGCGAGTGTTTTAACGCTCACGAAGCCAACACGAAGGAATCGCAGACTCTTTGCAGGGCTTGCTCTGAGCATTGAGCGATAGCAAGATTCCGTAGGGCTGCCGGGGTCCTCAGGCCGTGGCATGCAGGAAGAGATGTGTCAGGAACTTGGGAGACCCTGTAGGTTCCCATCATTGATGGGTAGGATAACTAAACCGGCAAGGAAAGGTGACCGATGACCTGCAGGGAGTCGGATCAGCTCATAATACTCTGAGACGGTAGAGCCGTTCACATGGGGAAGGGGCTGACAGTGGTACGTAGCCCTCAAAGGAAACTTCGCACCGGACACGCAGGGCCGGATAATGCAAGCCAACCTCACTGAGGGGAATAGCAACGTCCTTGATGGTAAGGATTACGGAAGCGAGTACCATTGAGGAGCCCGGTGCGGAAAAACTGCACGCCGGGATCTGGGCGGGGGGTGCCGGGTAACCGGTATCCCTACCGCGACGTGCCAACTTTCAACTACTGCTATTAGCATTTAACCCATACGACTCCCTAAATCCTTCCCGATAGTGTTAGCAATCTACACTCCTAAATATTGAGGTTCTTTTTAGTTTTCTTAATAAAGAGCTAATACCGAGAAATTTGTCTAAACCCACCATTATGAATATCCATTCTGGCGCTCTATTAAAGAAAGGAATAGCCATCACGTAGGCAGGGTAATAAAAATCAATCCTGGCGTAATCTGGCAATCGTGGCATGTGTCTGGCATTGTGTTCGATAAGAAAATCCACTCTTACTATCTCCTATCATATCAAACCAATTCCATTGAATTCTAACCCACCCTGATCCAACTCAACCAGCCATATACCTCATGATAATAAACTAAATGTTGTATGGATAGGTTTTTAATAGTATTTTCTAATATACCACGGGGTAGGGGTTTTAAAAAAACAAATCCATCAATGCCCACATTTTTTCACATACAAAGCCAAGGCTCGTATCAAATCGCTCTTATAAGACGAAAGTTTTCGCATACGTTCTTTGTCGTACAAGCATTCTTCTTCACATGTTCCAAGCCAGTTTAACGCAATTTCAATATAATCTGTTGCTCCACAATAATCGCCAGCGTTAGCTTTACTTCCTGCGTTTTCCATTGCCACCACCATTTTCTCATAACAAGATAAACAAGTATTCTCAGATGCATAAGAAATGGTGCCAAAAATGGTTGAAATGGCAATCAGAAAACATAATAATATTAGTGCATATTTTGTCATTATTTTCCTTCTAATTAAAGATTATCTAAAAAAATCTGAATTAAATACGCTACATGAAACGACCCAAGTGAAATATCATAAAAAAGGTGTCTGAATGTCAAAAAACTGATTATTGCGATTCATGCTCTGCGGGTTTTAAACACTTTTTTTATATATGGGTATATATTTATACCTTAAATAACATAATTTATAGTCTCCAAACTGCATTTCTATACATTCTATCTTAAGAGTTTCAAAGTTTCTACTCATAGTTCTGAAAATGGCTTTATCAGGAGAAAAACCTGAGAGCTTGCCGTATCTTCTTTCCAGAGCTCTCTTCATTTTCCACCAATCATCGCTATTGAATCTTAGTATGACTGAGTAAAACCTGTTTTCAAAAAAACTATATTTAATCTGTTTCACTGTGATACCATCAAATTGTAAATCTTCGTCTTTTCTTGTATATGTCTTTTTCCCTTTTGTTAATGAAAAATCTTCTATCGGTATTAAATTAATATTTGTTCTAGTTATTTCTTTAATAGTAGCTCCCCAGGTTATACCTCTGAAGCCAGTCGGAACGCCTTTGCTAGAATCAATTACGTCATTCAATGAGAACGGTTTATTATAACCAACAACAGTGTTTGAATGTATCCACCCTCCTCTGAATTTCGTATCATTTTGCCCGTATATCACTAATACGTCTATCCAGTCCGCCCAACGGTTATTTAGAAACCATAACACGTTGTCATTTCTTATTTGAAATTTAACATCAAAATCGGTGTTTGGCCCAGACCTAACATTAACTATCTTTTCTGTTACCTTCAATAATACGTAATGTTCGCCTCCAAGCTGTTTAGCCCGCTGGTATAATATTTTATTAATCTCTGTAAGTGAACTATTTTGTTTTGTCTCTTGGTTCTCTTTTGCTGCTGGCAACGAAAGAGGAGTAAAAAAGATTCCTAATGTTATCAAGTATAAAAACAATTTCTTAGCTAAGAACATCGCCCATCCTCCTTTAAATACTTTTAATTTTCGGAATGCCAAAATGGTTAGGCTCCCAACAGAAAACTAGCGCCCTTTCAGGATCAGCGTAAAGTGTGTTTTGGTTGGTTATTGATATAGCAGATTACGTAGTCTCATTCCGTAGCTTTCTTGTCTGCTATTCTGCAAAGAAAATTCTCTATTAGGTAGCATACATATTCTGTGAACAGTATGAACAGTACTTAGAAGAAACAACTTAATCCGATCCTATCAAAAAGTCAAATTGATAAAAAGCGGGAAAATGGGCCTGATGAATCCTGAATTGGTATTATTTAAAATGGGCAATGCACTGAATGTGGCAGAAAGGCATAAGACTGTATTATGTTTCAAGTCATGGTTTTTCAGTCCTGCTTTTTCGTTCGGTTTTGCAGTAAATAGTTCATTGAATAGCGTTTTATCAATCGTTGCGCCTGAGCAAATGCACTAACATTAAATATACTTCAGATTCAGAATAAGCAACAGAGAAATTGTAACGTAGCGCAATGATGGATAAAATGGTGAACTGAATCGCTTATTGGCAAGTGAGTAAAGGCAGGAAAATTATCAGAAGACACCTCACCTAAATACGGGTATTATTATGCTCCTTATAATAAGCGCGCCCGACGTACGCGATCATCTCAGTGATCGTGAAGTTTCAACTGTCCTCTTCCTTCCAGCCTACATAGGGAGCAAGGCTGGCGAACTTCCCCGGACTTTAGCAGTATCTCAGGACAGTAAATACTTAGTACCATAAGAGAAAATATTGAGTTAAGCAGAACTTTGAAACAATTCCGCGAAGCGGTTCAGTTCACATCCTATGACTAACGATTACTGCTATGATTGCGAACTTTACAACACCTGACAAACTTTTGTTTACCAAAAGAAACCTTGAAAATTTTTGAATTTTGCACGATCATCAACCATGGCACGTTAGCTGTAAGCATAGAGGAAGAAAATTTTAGGCAAACTCATAAATCCAAGGAAATGCTATTGTCATACATGGGAGGCTTTTATATTGGAAATTATAGCTTTCATATAATATTTTACTATATCAGAGAGGATGCACACTGATGAAATTCAAATATTTTTTTATTTTCACCATATTCTCCCTATTATTAATTTCAACAGTATCCCTTGCAAGAATTGAAACAATATACAGCACGGTAAAGCAACCTTTCGGCGGGAGTCAATCAATCTCTGACGCACGTAATGCTGCTTTTATCAAAGCTAAACGCAAAGCCCTGAAAAGCGCAGGAACCTATCTTGAAAGCCTAGCAATAGTTAAAAATGCTATTCTTGAAAAGGATGAAATCCTTGCCTTAGCTGCAGGCATACTGAAAGCAGAGGTCGTATCACACAAGAATTGCGTTACAGAAGATGCCTTTGGAATAATTATTCTGGTAAAAGTAGATGTAGATACAAGCATACTTGAGAAACGAGTGAGGAAACTTCTTAAAGACAGGAGCCTCTTAAAGAAATATCAGGAGAGCCAGGAGTATGAAAAAAATTTATTAGCTAAGATAAAATCTCTGGAAAAAATGAACTGGAAGTTACAAAGTTCTTTTTCCAATGAGGATAAAGAGAGATTAAAAGAAGAATTCAGAAAAGCCTCATATCAATTCATTGCTTCGGTAGAAAATGGAAGGGCCCTTGCATTATGGGATCATGGATTCTATACGGATGTCACTAAAGCGATAGGATATTTAGAAGGTGCAATTCGTGTAGATCCAGATTATGGACCTGCTTACAACAACATCGGGTTTGCTTATCAACAAAAAGGGGACTATGACAGGGCGTTAGAGTATTATCAAAAGGCCCTGGAAATAGGCATCATGAGATTTGGAAAAAATCACCCTTATACAAAGAAACTTCAAAGAAATCTAAATTCAGTAAAACAAAAAGGACGCAATTAACGCCATATAATAAAACACTGAAACCGCACACTATTCCACTGGCACTCCATAGAGGCAGGTGATCTCAGCCCGTTAGGAGGGCCTATATTCGGAAGGGAGATGACAAATTGAATCAAAAAGAAATTGAACAAATGGATTACGATTGTGAGAAATTGAGGGGAATTGCGCACGTCACTCTGGAGTATTTGCATCATAAAGGCGGCGTAAAAAAACAGATAGGATTTGATTGTGATGGCTGTTACGATTGTGGTGTAGCAATAGAGGATAAGCCTGGATCATGGAGCTTTAAATGGAATAATTGTATTTTTCCGAAGAGATGACAAGATTAGAGTAGGCCATTTCAGCATTTTAAATAGGTTCATTTTGACTATAACTACTTGATGACTATTATGAAAAATGACAATTTATTAAAAGTCTCTTTTACATTTTTCGCATTTGTTTTGTTTTTGCTATTAGTCTTATCCACTCCACTCGCTCATGCAAATAGCAAAACATATAAAATCGCATATGACTACACTTATACGGCTGGATATGATGGAGGTAAGGACGAAAAGGCAAAAGGATATGGTTATCAACCAGAGGTTGTATTGGCCCAGCCATTCTTTCAAATGTTGCTCAAAGCCATGAAGCAAAAATTGAATTTATCAGGCAGTCAAGAGGAAGAATGGGATAGGGGTTTCCGTGATGGATTCAACGCCGGATTTAAAGATGGCTATTACGGATACACAAAGAAAAAAACTAGATTTAATTAGTTCATTACCTTGTGAAGTCTCCGGAAACTCCACGGTTGCAAAATAACCGCCTAACCAGCAGCTGAAATGGCAGATATATTTTCATATTTCTAAAGACTAACCTAAAAAAAATGTCACGAAAGGATGCTTATAAAATGAAGCGTGAACATCTAATTGTAGGCTTTTCTATTGCTTTAACGATACTAAATTTTGGTATCACTCATGCTTCCGAGAAATATAACTTTCGAAAAACAAGGTGGGGCATGACTAAAGAACGAGTACTTCAAGCGGAAAGTGCAAAATTATTGAAACAAGAAAACGGGGATCTATTCTTCTCCACCAAACTGTTAGATAAATATTCCGTAAAAGTTATTTACATTTTCATAAAAGATAAACTGGTTGAAGCAAGATATCAGAAGGAAGTTCAAAAGGGCAAAGAGAAAATTTTGTTTTCTGCTAAACGGGATTTCTATAGTGCTCTAAAAGAGATATATGGTGAGCCCTTAAAAGAAGACGAAAACCAGTACACTGAGGAGGAGCTCATGGGAGAAACAACGGACTATTATTGGGAAACGGATGATACAGAAATACATCTTTACTGCATCTATCTCCCTCAATTGAAGTTTTGTGATGTAGCTATCTGTTATGTCAGCAAAGACCTTAAGCACTTGATTGAGTTGGAAAAAGAGAAAAAGAGAAAAAAGGCAAAAAATAAATATAAAGGCGCTCTCTAGCCGACCGATAAAGACAATGCCCTCCTGTGACATTGAAAAAACGGACAATTGACACAGGTAGCCCCTATATATCGAAGCCGACGGGCTAAATACCATAGTTTAATTGGAACATGGTAAATTCTGTGGTTTAAACTTCTGCTATCTATGTTGAGAAATCGGAAGCCGAAAAACTTATGACTAGCAAACGAAACCTTGAATGCACTAACGAAGCAAACCGCCATACAAATACGAAAAATTAGAAGACGCAATTAACTACGCAAAATCTGTTTTCAAAGATTAGAGCTATTCTGAAATGTTCTTGCACGAGCAACGCTCCTGTAGGCTCTATGGTCAATAGATAATTTAGCCGTAGTTTTAGAGATAGAGGAAAGGTAGACATTATGAAAAAAGCGCTCATAACGACAACTTCGACATTGGAAGGTTGGGAAATTACCGAATATTTGGGCCCTGTTTCTGCTCAGTTTGTAATTGGGTCTGGCGTATTTGCTGACTTCTTTTCGGGACTGACCGACTTTTTTGGGGCACACTCAGGTTTTTATCAAAGAAAGCTGGATAAGATCAATAGCGAAGCGATAGACCAACTGCAACTTAAAGGTACCGTTATAGGTGCTGATGCAGTGATCGGTACGCGTATTGATCACGATGAAGTTTCTGGAAGCGGAAAGTCAATGCTGATGGTCACAGCTACAGGTACTGCGGTAAAAGCCAAACCAAAGGCTACATATAATAAAGGAATAGAGGGTAGACCAAACGGAACTCCTATTGCCTCTGAAGATCTTGCTATTCTTCTGAGACGCCGTGAACTTGTCAAGCTCGCTGAAGAGGATAAGCTGAATTTAGATGACAATACCTGGAAATTCTTGATCGAGAACCAAGTAGAGGAACTCGCGCCTTTTCTTCTTAAGAAAATCGAGCTGAGGCACAATTCCGCGGCAAAACGGGAAAAATTTCTTAGTCGATGCACCGAATACTTTCGCCGTCTACCCTCTGAAAAGGCTGGAAAGCACCTATACGGCGCACTATTTACTTTGGGCTACCAAGCCATTCCCTTTGTGATCAACAAAATACGCGAGTTCCAATTAATGGATTGGAATAGTTTACGCCAGCTCTTACAATCCGATGATGAGGAAGTCCGGCGTAGAGCGCTTCAGACTGTTCCAGCTGATAAGCCTTATATACCGCTGAGGATATTGGTAATTTAGAGACTCTTAGCAAAGATATCGAAAATACATTTCCAATAAAAGTTAAATATATAGAAAAGAAGGGGAGTTTATCATCAAAAGTGAGGAAAATGTGGCAATGTGAATGCGGTAGTGAGAATAAGGAAAAGAGAGCCTACTGCTCGAAGTGTCACCGGGATATATACGGATTTATAGAAGATACCATTAATCCGTCAGAAGCGAAACGAATACTGTCCAATAGAGTCAGCGTTCTTCGAGAACATTTTCTTAGCCAGCGTTGACCTGTCTTGCAGCTAGTAGAAATGATCTAATAAAGTCATTACGGCTCTGCTTTGTATTTCAAAGATAGATATCTTGTGTTTCAATCCAAGGTTGCGATACTTACCTTTACTGCTATGATTGCGAGCTTTGCAAAACCCGCAAAACTTTTGTTTAACAAAAGAAACCTTGAAAATTTTTGAATTTTGCACGATCATCAACTATGGCACGTAATCAATCGAATAGTATTTATATAACTATACACAATATGTGGTGGACGTTAAAGTAGCAAGAGCTTAACCACAATGGGCAACCCTTTATTTTTTTGTTGGCAGCAACCTGAATATCACCGATGGATAATGGTTTTGCAGACCGCTTACCATACTTGACAACACATCGAAATATAATTGGTATTTAAATAACTAATCTATGATGGTGAGATTTTTTTAGGGAGGGAGGGGTCAGTTGAGAATAATTCAAATTACCAGTCAATAAATTCCTTTCTTACATCATTGATTATTCCGTTAGCGGGTAACATCCCTGTAATAATCCATGTAACATATTCATCAACAATATCCATAGCTACTTCACTCAAGCAGTAGTCTGTTATTTCAATTGAATCATGGTGTTTTCCTATTGGTTGTAAGTGATCTAATCTCAAGACAGATTCATTTACTCTACCCAATGGAAGCTTATCATAGATAAATTGAGGGTATTCACAACATCTAGCGTGTTCAAGAAATTCTGGGCTATATCCTGCACGAGTAGCATCCTGATCCCCACCAGCGAATGGAGCAACTAGAATTGTTAAGGCAGTTTGGTATTTTGGCTTTCCAAGTATTAACGACTTTGCAACTGGTTCTCCTCCTTCACTGATAATTAAAACAGGTCGTTTTTTTGCACGGGAAACAATCCTCACTTCACCTGGATAGATTGGCATGCCAGCAACGGGGAGGTCTGCCTGTGATCGTATTTGATTTGTTCTTAGAGGTTCAATTACTAACTCGGCTTTATCATGAACAGTCGCTTGAGTTCTACCTCTAGGTATAACCGTGTATGGTATTTGATCAATATATGGAATAAATGCCCAGATTAATCGACCTCGATGAACCTCCTTAGAAGTGTCTTTTACCCACCAAGGAGTGGGATCTAGTATATTCTGGATTGATTTTTCAGGATATGTCGGGATCATATCTAGCTAGAGATTTCCATATATCGTTAGAAAATAGAGCAGTTACTTCTGTTTTTTCTATCGGTTCTCCCTCTAAAGAATCAAGCCAACTTAGTCCTTTTCTAAAAACTTCATTATATTGTGGTGGTGGGTCAGGTTTAATAAGCTCTTTAGCTTTTCTTTTAGCCTCCAGCTTAGAATGAATGCGATTTTTTAAATCATTGATCTTTTTGTTGTGTTGCTCTTTCATTTTTTTTGTTTTTTTAACTTCTTCAACATTTTCTAGCGCCACTTCCTCATGAGCAGGCTCTTCTTTTGGAAAAAATATTAGATATTCCATAGGTGAGGCAAGTAACATTGGTTTTGTTAAATATACATGATTTAATAGCGATGGTGTATCCGATCCAAATTGATGAACAGACTGGCGAATTGTTGTGCATACTGATAGGGGTAATTGATTGGCTAGTTTTTCTTCTAATAAATCATCTTGCAATGACCACTTAATGAAATCATCCTCATATTTAGGATGACTTATCTCTTTTTTATCGGCTCCTACTTGAGTTAAAGCTGGTTCAATTCTTTGAAAAACATCATAAGACCATGGCCCAAATTTATAGAACTGCCAATTGACTTGCGTAAATATTTCACCATCTTTTAGTTCTGAATATGCCAGATCAGCCAAATAAACATATTTAATTAAGTGGATAGGCCCAAGCTGACGGTCATAATACTCATCTTGCTGCCCTGCGACTACAAGGATATACTGCAACACGAGATCTACTTTATTAAGATCCATTGATATATATGTGTAATAGTAATTAGCTATAATTATTAGAAAAGGAAGTAAAATATCTATAACATAATTATTTTCAATTTGTCCAACAAGTAAATATCGGTAAAATCATAAAAACCTTTAAATATTCTATTGAAATTAATCTTTCATTATACTACTGAAAGATTCTTCTTAGGAAAAAATGCATCACCATCTAACTTATCCAGTGATTTTACTGCATGTAATTTGTGTTCAGGAGACGGATGTTTATATCTCATAGCAACCTTAGTTGTCACATGCTCCATTATCTATTACTGTCGAACCCAGATTTGTGCATTATGCTTCATACCTCTCTGATAAAAAAATCTTTAATTGGTGAACTTTTTATTTATAAAAATGAGGGATATACACACAATGTGTTGTGTATGGCATTCATCATTCAAAACTTTCAGCTTCTGCTATGATTGTGCAAAAATGAAAGACCAAAAAACTTTCGTATAGTGATACAAGTCTATACTTTTTCCGCCTGAAAAACATTATAGAACCAAGACAGATCATTCCATAAAGTCACCGCTCCCACTTTCTCGGATTCACAAAAATTTGGCCTAATTTCGAAAAATCTGATAGCCTTTAGATTAGGACACCAATTCGATAATAAAACTGGACTGTTAGGTATTATCAGCTATGGCAGAAAGTATCAAATCTTCAGGTATCCGCATTTTGCTTATCCGTCATGGGGAGACCGATTGGAATCGGATTCACCGATTTCAAGGCAGGAGCGATGTACCGCTGAACCAAAAAGGGAGAGAACAAGCCCATGCCTTGGCGGTGGCATTGAAACATGAACCCATTACGGCCATATACTCAAGTCCCCTGGTTAGGGCCATAGAGACGGCGCGCCTCATAAAGATGTTCCACTTCTCAACTCCCTTTTTCGAGGAAGAGGCTCTGGTTGAGATGGATTTGGGGGATTTTGACGGAATGGAAGCCAAGCGATGGGCTGCACAATTTCAGGATTTTCGTAAGGCCTGGCAGGAGAACCCAGCATCTGTAAAAATGCCAGGAGGTGAGAGTTTAAAAGATGTTCAAACGAGGGCCATTGATGCACTTGAACGAATCACCAACATTTATCCGCCTGGAAGCACTTTGTTGATATGCGGCCACAACTTTGTAAACCTCACCATATTATGTCATGCGTTAGAGATCTCCCTTAACAGATTTCGAGATTTGCAACAGGATACTGCAGGAATCAGCGTCCTTTATAAGCAAGGGTATCGGTTGTGGGCAGAAGTGGTGAATGACAGGTCCCATCTCCAAAAGTACAAGGAACATGAAGCCAGGTAAAAATCCAACGTACTATCCCCTAACTAATAAAATTGGATTGAGCTCCATATTCAGCTATGCCGCTTGTTGTAAAAGGAAAAGGGGACATCCTATATTCTCCCTGTCAAGAGAAAAATGAATAAGCTATAATTATA
>Ga0075124_10001515_pt1 | contig 10816 bp, 9 predicted proteins | sample AntAceMetag02UKS_FD_69809 | JGI IMG/M metagenome (GOLD analysis project Ga0075124, IMG submission 69809) | Saline lake microbial communities from Ace Lake, Antarctica - Antarctic Ace Lake Metagenome 02UKS | ecosystem: Environmental > Aquatic > Non-marine Saline and Alkaline > Saline | place... | reverse complement strand
AAAGACGGTTACGGTTGACAAAGAGAATAGCGCCGTGGTGCGCAAATTGTCCTATGCCGAATATCAGAAGGTCAAAAGCACGGCTACAAAAGTCTCTTTGACCCAGGCCGGGCAGACAATGGGCGTGGACATTGACCCGTTCGTGATGCAGACGGAACTTTTGGCGGCGGCTCTGGTGTCGTGGGATGGTCCCGGATTCGAGGACCGACCCGTCAACCGTGAGAACATTTTGGCGCTTCCTTCCAACGTGGGCGATCTTCTGGCCGCGGCTGCGGATGGCCTGAACAGCGAACCGGACGACGCCGAAAAAAAAGTATAGACCAGTATTATCGTGCCGCCATCCTCCACCGGGGCAAGCCGTCCCCGGTGGGGCGATACGGCACAGAGATAGCATTGTGCCGGGAGATGGGCTGGTCTTGGGCGGACCTGCAATCCACCCCGTTTGACGTAGTGGACGAAATGATCTTGCGCCTGAACGCTGAGTCAGAGTATACCGAGGCTCGGCGCAAACTTGACGAACAAATGAAAAAGTAGGCGACAATGGCCGCAAATCTGGACATCCTCATACGGGCACAGAATCAGGCATCGTCAGCCCTGCGTGCGGTGGGCGGGGATCTGGACAGCTTGAACAGAAAAGCGGGCGTGGCGTCCCGTGGCTTTGGTTCCCTACAGTCTGCAATGGGCACCGGGCTGAAGATGGCCGGGGGCTTGGCCGTGGCGGGCGTGGTGGCGCTTGGTGCGGGGTTCGCCGCGTCTACGGTGGACGGGCTGAAACTCAATAGCACGCTGGAAAACGTGACGGCGCAACTGTATGCCTTCACAAAAGACGGGGACAAAGCCGAGGCGATTCTAGCAGACATCCGCACGGAGGCGGCTAAGACCCCGTTTGCATTTCAGGAAATGGCAAAGGCGACGGCGAGCCTGTTACCCGCGGCGAAAGCGTCGGGCATGGAGTTGATGGACCTGGTACACACCGCCGAGATTCTGGCAGCGTCCAACCCGGCCCAAGGGCTGGAAGGGGCGGCGTTCAGTTTGCGAGAGGCGTTGTCAGGTGACTTCGTTTCCATCATTGACCGCTTCAACCTACCCCGGCAACGGCTGAACGAGTTGAAAGCCGAGGGCGTCCCCGCTATCGAGGCCATCACAATAGCCATGCGGGAGATGGGCCTTGACGCTGATTTGGTCGGCAACATGGCGCTAACCATGACCGGGCGGTGGTCTACGTTCAAAGACACAATCGACACGCTCAAGGCGACCATGACCAAGCCTCTTTTCGACGTGCTGAAAAGCAGCCTGACGGGGATGCAAGGCGTCCTAGATGCCAATGCGCCCAAGCTGACCGCGCTGGCCGAGCTAATCGGCGGGAAGTTGGCGGCGGGAGTTCAGTGGTTGATTGACGGGGCTGTGGCGTTGTCAAAGAATTTTGATAGGTGGGGCGAATCGGCGCGGCGTGTTGGCAGAGTCTTGCTAGAAATGTGGGCAAAAATAAAGCTAGTTTTGAATCCGCTTTGGGAACTAATTGGCGGGTTTTTCAAGTGGGAAGATGTACTATTGGCGGTCGGCTTTGTGCTCGCCAGTGTTTTGGTCCCGGCCCTTATGGGCATTGTAGCGGCGGCGGCTCCCGTTCTGCTGACCTTTGCGGCCCTGGTCGCTGGGGCGGCCTTGCTACAGAAAGCGTGGGAAGGCAATTGGGGCGGCATTCGTGACGAAATAACGCAAGTGGGCGAAGCACTGCAAACTTGGTTCAATCAGTGGACATGGGACATTGACATAGCCAATGGATTTGCCAAGCTATCTTGGGGCGATGTGTTCGACTTTACGTTAGACTGGTCGGCCAAAGTAGCGACAGTTACATGGGCGGATGTGTTCGATTTCACCCTCGATTGGAATGTGGGTTTTACGACCCTGACATGGGGTGACGTGTTCGACTTCACCCTGTCATGGAAAGCGAGCTTTGTCACCCTGACATGGGGCGATGTGTTCGGTTTTACGCTACAGTGGAAAGCCGGGTTTACTCAGCTAACATGGAAGGACGTGTTCGACTTTACCCTAAATTGGACGGTAGGCGTTGCCAAGCTGACGTGGGAAGATGTTTTCTCGTTCAAGCTAGACTGGGAAGCAAAATTCACACAGCTAAAATGGGGTGACGTGTTCACCTTTGGCTTAGATTGGGAAGCCGGTTTCACGACGTTAAAATGGGGTGACGTGTTCGGCTTCACGTTGCAGTGGGAAGCAAAATTCACTCAGCTAACATGGTCGGATGTGTTTGACTTTACCCTAAATTGGGAGGTTGGGTTTACTCAACTGACATGGGGAGATGTGTTCGACTTTAGCATGAGTTGGGACCCGACAACCACAAAACTGACATGGGGGGATGTGTTCGACTTTAGTCTTTCGTGGAACATAGATCTACTTGCCCTCACATGGAAAGACGTGTTTGATTTTGATTTGAGATGGACCCCGACATTTACAAAACAAACCACATGGGCAGACGTGTTTAATTTTGATCTGAAATGGAGTGTAGATTTTACCCCTATCACGTGGGCGCAGGCTTTTGCATTTATTCTGAATTGGAAAATAAACTTTACTCAGATCACATGGGGGGAGGCCTTCGCATTCACCATGAAATGGGCGGCGACCATCGGACAGTTTAGTTGGGCTGACGTATTCGACTTTACCCTAAATTGGAAACCGTCGGTCTCCATCAGCTGGCCCGAAGTCCCGGCCTGGGTTACTTGGTTGATGGGTGGCGGGCTTGACAATTCCGGCGGTGGCGGGGGGGGCGGCGGCGGCGGCGGTGGCGGATTCAACGCAGCGGGTACATCCTTCTTCCCCGGCGGACTAACTCTGGTCGGCGAGCGGGGGCCGGAACTTGTGGCCCTGCCCCGCGGCAGTCAGATCCACAACTCGGAGAGCACGTCCCGCATGATGGGAGGGGGCGGTATCAACGTGACCGTCAACGCCAACATGAGCAATGACATAGACGCCGAGGCTTGGGCGTATCGGATAGCGCAAATCATCCAAAAACGGCAACGAGGGTTTTAGATGCTGATTCTATTCCAAAGCACATTTCAAGATCCGCAACTGGACACGCACAACCTGTACATAACGGACGGCACAGAAACGGTGTCCCTGGTTGACACCAACGTCTATCTCCTGGACTACACCCCCCGCACCCCGTCCCGCTCTGGTGGAGTATGGCAGGATGTCACCGAGTCGGCATCTGTGCTACTACAAGCGGACACAAGCGCAGCTATTCAAGCAAGTATCAACGAAATCGAGCGGCTGTTATACCAAGGCGAAATGCGCCAAATCAACCCCGCACAAGAACGGGTGTTCGTGGTGCAGCAACTGGCCAGCGAGTCGGGGACATGGCGTTCGGAGATACTGTCCGGGCGTGTTGAGTTGGATGACGACACGTGGCGACACTGGAACGTGCGCAGCGTGGAGGCGCAAATCATCTGGACCCGGCGCTATTTTTGGGAAGGGGCAGAGGCCGAGGTTGGGTTAGCCGTGGCCGCTGACTTGGACATAAACGGAGACATTGACGCGGGCGATTTTGTGACCGGCGGGGTGGCAGTGGACAATTGCGGAAGTGCCTCATGGTGGGAAACTGCCACGGTAAGCGGGGCAATTCCGGCGGGGGTGCGTTTGGTGGTTCAACCCGTATCGTACCAAATTTGTCACTATTTTACGCTGGGTCATTCGGTTGGAACGGGTGGAAATTTTGTCCATCACTACCAAGGAGAAACCGACATCCTAGTAGGCGGCACCACATTGCCGGGGTCATCGACTCCCACTAAGTATTCGGGGGGATACTACCGAAACCGGGGAATCACCGCCACTACCCTGACAGCGGCAATGGAAATTGTAATGGTGACTTCAAATATAAATCTTGCGAATGGGGGATACTTTGAAATAATTACCCGATACATAAACGCCCCACCGGATGCCGGAGACATAAAGATACAAGCACGGATTGAGTACGTAGGAATAGAATTGTGGCGGGGTCCAGAAGTGGCAACCAATGGACGAATCTCGCAATCGTTGGGCGTTGTTCAACTTCCCCCAGCATTGGATGGGATCGGATACGGGGACAACGCCGGAATCTCTCTGATCATCTATGCCAGAACTGCAACCGGTGGGCTTGAGGATTTGAGTATTGATTATATCCAATTCATCGGGGCAATGGAAAGCCGACATATTGCACCTGTCGCCGTAATTACGGGTTGGAGTAGCGACACATATTTGGTCGATGATGGGATAACAAAGAATCTGTATTTACAAAAAGAAATCAACGATACAATTATCCCGGCTTTTGTAGGGACCGGATCACAACTGACCATTACCCCAGGCGTACGGAATCGCTATTGGTTGCAGTCCAGTGAAGTCAACTATTTAACATCCAGCCTCAACGAGACAGATATAACCTACACCGTTCGCATGTTCTACCGACCTCGGAGGCTGACCGTATGACGACATTTGCGGTATCCGTGCAGGATCGAGCATTTGCCCCCAAGGCTCATGGCTTGCCCCTGTCCGTGGTGCGTTATGGCCATCACCGGGACGGGGGGCCGGATACGGCCACATTGGAAGTGGCGGGGAAATTCCCGGAGCTTTGGCAGTTGGCCGACTGGCTGCGCTATGGGATCACCATCTATGGCGGGGCACAGCCGTTTTGGTGGGGCTTTGTGCAGCAGGTGACTTTCTCTCTACCCGGCTTTGAGATCGGGCTGAGCCTGGACAGCATGAGCAACAAGGTGGCCGTGGCCTACAACCGGGTCGTCGTGGGCAGCTTCAGCGTGGGCGAGCGGGTGACCACCCCGTGGGCCACGGATGCCAACAGCGTGGCCGAATACGGCACAAAGGAGCTACTGGCCGGGGCCGCAGATGCCAGCGATACCCAGGCCGCACAGTTGCGAGACACGATGCTTTCGGAGCGGGGAAATCCGTCCCCCGTGCTGCTTTTCGGCGAAACCGACATGCCCAGGGTAACAATCGAGTGTCGAGGATGGTGGCACGCCCTGAACTGGCTGCACTATGCCACGGACGGCGAACCCTTTGAGGCGGTGCAAGCCCTGGGCAGTGAAACGCAGATATTTTCCTTGGCGGCGCTGGGTGACAATATTGCCGTGGCGGGAACTTATCCCAACGGGAGCATTTATCGCAGCGCAGACAATGGCGGCACATGGTCACTGATTGGGCAATTGGGATCTGAAACGCACGTTCCATCCCTGGCCTATGGAACCGACAACACGGTGATTGCAGGCACGCAGCCCAACGGCAGCATTTATCAAAGCACGGACGCCGGGGTAAATTGGTCGCTGATTGGCCGATTGGATTCACAAACAAGCGTGGCGGCTTTGCTCCATCTAGGTGGGAAAAGTTATCTGGCTGGCACCACGCCCAACGGCAAGATATACAAATCCACAGACGCCGGGGCCACCTGGACGCTGCAAGCCACTCTGTCAACCGGTGATATCTACTCATTTTGTTACATGGGCGAAGACATCGTTTTAGTCGGAACTGGCGGGGGCGGCAGCGGCAAGATATACAAATCCACAGACGCCGGGGCTACCTGGACGGACAAGGGGCAATTGGGATTGGAGACGTATGTCACGGCCTTGGTCAAGGTCGGGCCGGGGTCGGTCCTGGCGGGGACGGTGCCCACGGGCCAAATCTATAGTAGTACGGATTTTGGGGAGACATGGGCGCTTGTGACTCGGTTGGGCACAGAAACAGATGTTCGGTCTCTGCTGGCCTATAACGAAAATGTGGTGCTGGCGGGGACCCATGCCGGGGGCAAGATTTACAAAAGCGGCGACCAGGGCGAGACCTGGGCGGAATTGCAGTCTCTGGGCATTGCCTCGGTATTGGCCCTGGCCGAACTGGCCGGGGGGGTTGTGGTGGCGGGCACGGCCAACGGGGGGCAGATCTTTGCCAACACGGCCACGGTGGAGACGACCACGCAGATCTCGGCCATGTACGCGGACTATGTGGCGACCAACCCCCTGCTGACCAGCATGGACATGCAGACGGCCAGCGGGGTCTTTTCCGCCGAGTATCGGGATGGGGAGACCACACACATGGCCGAAATCCTGGCGCTGTTGGAGGCGGGCAACACGGCCAATCGTCCGCTACAGGCCGCCATTACGCCGGAGCGGGCCTTTTCGGTTGTGGCGCAGCCCGGAGCAGGGGACGTGCGCTATTATCTCTCTAACACCGGGGACCTATTGGACCGGCACGGGAACAAGCTGGCCGGGGCGTGCCCGGTGGGGGCGTGGTGCGGACTGCGGGACTTGGGCTATACGGAGAGCACGGTTTTTCTGGCTAGCCTGACGCCGTTTTTGATCCTGCGCTGCGACTATGATGTCAAGAACAAAAAATATACTCTGGAACCCCAGGGGCAAGTAAGCCCGTGGGCGCTGGCGGGGGTGTTATGAACATTGCAAAGCTGGCCCAAGCGCTCAAGCCCTACGTGATGAAATGGATCGGCGATGCCGGCGTGTCGCCCGTGGCCCGGTCTACCTATCGGGGCAACATGGACGATGTGGTGGATGGGCTGAACTATGCCAAGGTCAGTGCCAACGGGCTGGACGAGGGGCAAGTGCTGCTGTCCGCGGTGGCCGGTACGATGGACGATATAGCCGACGGGCTATCATATGGCAAGGTGCTGGCCATCTCGCTGTCGGGCGGCTACATTCTTTTGGCGGAAGTTCAAGGCGACTTAGACGACTTGGACGATGGAACCAATTACGGCAAGGTGCTGGTAACATCTATCACCGCCGGAAAAATTGTGATGGGCGAAGTCTCTGGGGACCTGGACGACATTGCAGACGGCACGGGCTACGCTAAAGTATTGGCTACGCAAATCAGCGCCGGTAAAATCTTGCTGAGTGAGACAGATGGCAACCTGGACGACATCGCAGACGGTAGCAGTTACGGAAAGGTGCTCTCCACCAGCATCAGCGCCGGGAAGATCGTGTTGAGTGAGACGACCGGGGATCTGGACGACGTTAGCGACGGGTCTACGTATGGACGCGTCAAGACCACGATCTTGGGTTCGGGATTTATTCAGGTGGGGAGCGGAACGAAGGACAGCACCTTGTCGGGCTGGATGATCGACAGCGGGGAGATTGTGGGGCAGGCGTCGGGCGTGGATCAGGTGGTGCTGGGGACGGATGGCAAGATCACGGCTGGGGCCGGGGCGGTGACGTTGGATGCGGATGGGATCAAGATCTTGCCCGGCAGTGTGGCCATTAACAGGATCACATGGACGGATGGGACAAACACGCCGGGCGAAATATCTTTGATCAACAGTGTGCCCAATGTGGATCTGAGTATAGATGCAGTCGGCAACAGCGGGGTCAACGATGCCAGATGGCGGCTGTATGCCGGGAGTTACAGCGGGGGCCGATACGCAGAACTGATCGGGCGCACCACGGCGGGGGCGGACATCGCCCTGACCGTCAGCGACGGATCGGCCACGGCCAGTCTTACCCTAGACCCGGATTACAGTGGCAACCGGCGGGCGACGATCGACGTGGATGAGCTTGTAGTCGCTGGCGGCACCATCAGCACGGACAGCGGCACCAACGCCTGGGATCTCGGCGGATATACGACTACCGCACCTACTGCCACGGGATATGTGACCATCGTCCACAACGGGACGACTTACAAATTACTAGCCAGCACATAAGAGGAAGACCATGACAAAACAGGATTTGATCGCCCTGGTGGAGTTGATGAACCGCTGCCCCATGAGCGCAGCCGAGCGGCTATGGGTGCAGGAGATGGTGCGCCGGATCGAGGCGATGATTGCGGTGCCCCCTCCGGGTGATAAGGAATAGTTACGGGAAGGAAAAGCCCCGGTCACAGTGACCGGGGTTTTGTTGTTACCTGGGTTATGGTATCAGCGTTCTCGTTTGCGTTCCTTCCCCTTCTCGGCCCAACTGCCGCCCAGCGTGCCAGCCTTCCACCGGTCCAACACGGTGATCGCCCATTGTGCCTGGCTTTCTCTCACTGTGAAGTAAAAAAACTTCGCATCATGCCGCCCCTTGTGTGGTCTGATTCCGTACTTCTTGAGTAGTCGAATCACGTCAGAATAAACAACACCATGTTTGACCACAGAAGACCGGGGAAGGATAAAGCGCACCCGCCCCCTGGGTTGTTTCCGTTGTCTTTTCTTGGAGCGGCTATCAGTTAGCATGAACAACTCGCCAAAGATGCGACTTCCTATGTTTAGCGGGCCAAATATTTGGTCAAGGATGCCCATTGCCCCCCATCCGTGCGACTTTTTCCACACTTCTTCATCATGTTCGAAAATGCGATAGTCTCGCATCATGTCCCCCTATTCGTATATTGGGAAGTCATCTTCCCCGCCCACAAACGCATTTTCTCCGACCGACCAAGACGCCCGGCTGTTACTATCCGAGAGCAGCGCGGCCCGCTGTTGAGCCAACTGGTCAACCCGGCGGGCGTCGATGACCTCCACCTTTGCCCGTGCTGAGAATGCCTCACGCTCTCCCCGTGCATATTCCCGGTAGAGTTGCGCTCTGTTTTTTTCCGTTTGTGCGTTGCTCTCCATGAAATCCGCTACGCTTTCCAGCGTTGCCCGTCCGATGCGGTGAGACAGAATAGCGCCACCGGAGAAGGCGGCAAGCGCAGCCACGCCCCCCCACATCATGATAGCGACCGCAGAGCCGAAGCGATCCTCTAACCACCATGTGGCCATCACCACGAAGCCGAGTGGGATACCCAAGGCCACGGCAATCCCAATCATTGATACGATGAATTTGTTCATACTGCTGCCCCCTCTAGTGCTTCGTTCAGCCATGCCAGCGACTTGGGCGTCTTGCCGAGTTCATAGGCCACGGCCAACGCTTGGTTTTTGCTGCCCTTCTCCTGGTACAACGTGCGCAGAATCTCCCGCTCCCGCTCCCCTGGCTCCTGGTACGGAAGTGGTACAGCCGGTACAGATGCCGGTACAGGCTCGGTATGTACCGGTATACTGCCCAAATCCCAGCCATTGAGGGGGGGATCCCCCACGTCCCGCTGTACCGGTACGGGACGGCTTCGGTATTTACTCACAGCCCCAGCCACAGCGCCGGGGACATCCCCCTCAGGATACAAATAGGCTTGGAACCGTGTCATCGTGCCACCGCAGACACGCAAAAACGCACCACGGCCCGGCAAATACTCGGCCCCACTATCGGCCCGCCCCGTTGCGGTGCGTGCCGTGCTTTCGTCTGTGACCATCCCCACAAGCCGTGTCGAGAAGTTGGCTTTGACCACGGACCCGATCACGCTTGCGAGAGGATGCTGAGTTGCCCCGATCACGTGCAAGCGCAAAGACCGACCGACCGATAGCAGGCTTTCCAGTTGGGCCATTGCCACCTTGGACCGCCCCAATTCTGCCAACTCGTCAATCACCAGCACGATGCGGGGTTCCCGGTCCCCGGTCCTGATGCGGCGCATCTTCTCCCCGTCAAGCCAAGCGATCATCGATTCAGCTGATGCCAGATCGCCGGCAAAAGTGCGGACATGTGGAGCCGGGGAGAATGCGGGCAGCGTTTCGTTTTTCAGGTCCACGGTCAAGAGTTGCAAATCTCTCGGCTGAGTGTTGGCCAGAAGCGACAACAGCGCCCCCGTCAACAGCACCGACTTTCCCGATCCCGTTGTGCCAGCGATCAGCGTGTGCGGATGTTCATCAAGGCTCAATGTTTCGTCCTGCGGCTGACCATAGCCATAGGACCGCCCCAGCAGCAGGGAATGAGTATCAATCAAGCGGCGTGCCCGTTTCCAGTGCAGGGGAGCCGGGGAAGGGTGTGGGACTTCCAATCCCAGGGGAAGGGACCGAAACCGCACCGGGGTAGGTGCCCCCCTCTTGCCGGATAGCGTCTCCCCCAACTCCCGCCGGATGCCCAGCACAGCGGACACCTTAACGCCCCGGCCCAGGCCGACGCCATAGGCCAAATATGACGGAGTGCCAAACGTCCCCCGCTTGATGACTCCGGCGCTGATGCCATAATCCTTAAATATCCGGTTGACCGTGCTGGCCTCTGCCATCATAAAACGCTTTAGGTCCACGTATCACCCCCTGGAACGCAAAAGCGCCCCGGCTATTGCCGAGACGCTTTGCATGGGATGGGTGGCGGTGCTATCATGTCCCCAGCCGATGGCCGCTTGTCCCGGCTTTCGGTTAGCGAGTGCCCCACCGTTGTAAGCGGCTGGGGCATTCGTGTTTATGGGGATATGATACACTGTGGCGGGTCCGATGTCAATCAGGTGGTTCGTTTTCCTCAGCTTCTACGATGGTGCCAAACGGGTTATATATCCACATCCGCTTTTCTATATCCTTCCGGCTGGCCTCCAAAGCCTCATCAAACGCCTTCTCAACGGCGGGACCGATTTCGTCGCTGAACTTTTTCAGTGTCTCAGGGTTAAAGACTATGAATTTTGTACTTATCTTATTCGTTTTGCCCCGAATGAAGTCCAGTGCCTCCCATGCTTCTTCCTCCGTGACATCTCCCGTTTCATCTCCATTACCACTGATAAAGATTTCTAGGTGTGCAATTGCTGACGCCATGTCCATCTTTGTTCCATACGGTGATTCGCTCATTGTTCACCCTTCCTATTCTTGTGGTTGTTTTTCCAGAATCAGGATGAAGGCCCCGGCCTCCAAGTCTTCGAGAAGTATGTCCAGGCCGCTGAGGTACGGCCCCAGGTCCAGATACCCCGCTTGCGCTGCCAGTTCCTTGATCAAAGTGTAGGCTCTGCGGTGGCGGCGGCGGGCTGTTTCCACGTCGAGCCGGTT
>Ga0075124_10001504_pt1 | contig 10846 bp, 3 predicted proteins | sample AntAceMetag02UKS_FD_69809 | JGI IMG/M metagenome (GOLD analysis project Ga0075124, IMG submission 69809) | Saline lake microbial communities from Ace Lake, Antarctica - Antarctic Ace Lake Metagenome 02UKS | ecosystem: Environmental > Aquatic > Non-marine Saline and Alkaline > Saline | place... | reverse complement strand
AATTACACATATTCAACAGATTAACAAAGTGATGATTAAAAAATAATTTTCTTATATTTTTTAATTTTGTTTTAGTTAAAAAATCCCGAAAGGGATTTAATTTTCACCCCGTAGGATAATATCCAACGGGGTAAATAACCATAGGTTAAACCTATGGTTACAAACTACGTAGTATTCATCTTCAATCCTAAAAGGATTGAACAAAAACAATCATTATGGCAACATTATACACAGATATTATATCAAATCGTTTATTCAACACTTAAGGGTTGTTTGGTAGATTATTATTAACTTACTCCGCATATACCCCGATTGTGTGAATGAGTAGTTTTATTTTTTATATATAAAATAGAAAGAGAAGTCAAAAACAAAGTGCCCTAGGCACGATATTATAAATAAATTAAAATAAAACAGTTATGGCAAATACCTATACACAAATTAATATGCACGTTGTATTTTCCGTAAAAGGCATTGTAAGAGTTGTAAAAACAAATTTGTCAAAATGGATTAATGAAAACAGATTTATTGCAGGGAAATTTTCATAACAGGAAGGATATGGAGGATTCTCGTATTCATGTTTACAAAGAAACAATGTTATTCAATACATTATAAAACAGGAAGAACATCATAAAGAAAAAACTTTTAGGGAATAATATTTGTGATTATTAAAACGATTAGAAATAGATTTTGATAAACAATATGTGTTTGAATTTTATGAATAATAATAATTTTAATAATGTCGCCTCTACGAGGCTATAACAAAAGCATAGCATATTTATATTACCATAATATCGCACCGATGGTGCTGTTTTTATAACAAATGGTAATAATAAAAAAGTATTAAACACAAAAAGTGCTTCAGACACGAACTAGCACATAAACAAAAGGCAACATTATTGGTAATCAGAAATATATACGATAAATAAAGCCTCGTAGAGGCGAAAATATGGTAAAATAGACAGAGAAGTCAAAAACAAAGTGCCGTAGGCACGATATTATAAATAAATTAAAATAAAACAGTTATGGCAAATACCTATACACAAATTAATATACACGTTGTATTTTCCGTAAAAGGCAGAGAAAATATTTTGTCCGCTGTAAATGACTAATTTGAAAGTCAAGCGTAACGAAGAAATCGGATATTATGAACAGACACTAAATAGCCTAAAGGCAACTTCATAAACACACAAAACGTTATTTTGTTTCCTGCAAATTATTTATATTTAGGCATACTTACTCCTTTTAATGGAATATATCTGAGTGTTACCTCAAATCCGCCATTATTTTTGCTTGCTTCTTTAAGGGATGAGACATTTATTTCATAATCAAAAAAGAATGCAAATTCTTTATATTTAATGCCTACCATTGGCACTAAAGCATCGCTGCTTCTGTAATACATACCTGCCATAAGTGTTGTTTCCTTGTTCTGTTCGTAATTTAAAGAGCCACCTATGCTAAATTGTGTGGATTTTCCCTGTGATAATAGTAATATCATAGGAACCACACTAATATTATCTGCTGTTGCTATTTTTGCTCCTGCATTAAGTATTAATTTACTTGGTAATTTGCTTTGCTCAGAGCCAAAAGATTCATCCGGTTTAGTAATATGGAAAAAAGAAATGCCAGCCCATGGCTTAATATTTTTCAAACTGGTCATCCACCATCTTGCACCAAAATTAAAATCAGGATAAGTTACAGATGTAGTTAAAAATGACTCTCCATTAGATTCACTTGGGTTAAAGCCAATACCATCTATATATTGATTATCAAAAGTTAATTCATCCGGTTTAAAACTTTTTTGTTTGATACCTGCCTGCAATCCAAAAGCAAGATTATGGTCATCTGATATCTTAGTGCTATATCCAACAGAAAGCATACATGTTAAATCATTTAATGCTCCTTTTGTTGCTGAATTATTTGCTACAAAAAATCCTACACCAATTTTTTTTGATGGAATAGGCATATCAAAAGAAAAAGCACTGGTAGCAATACTTTTATCTAAAAATCCACCCCATTGACCTCTATAATTAGCAATCAAACGCATCTTACCATCAAAAGCACCTGTTTCGGCAGGGTTTATTGATAATGGCGAAGAGGTAAACATTGATAATTGAGCATCTTGAGCTTTAGTAAATAATATTCCAAAGAATACAAAAGAGATAATAAAAACATATTTTTTCATAATGATTATTATTTTAAATTGTTAAATTGTTTGATATTTTTTCTTTATACTAATAAGTTACAAGTTCCGAGTTTCAAGTTTCAAGTTCTGAGTTTCTGGTTCAAAACTCATAATTCATAATTCGTAATTCATAATTCGTAATTCATAATTCATAATTCGTAATTCGTAATTCGTAATTCATAATTCATAATTCGTAATTCGTAATTCGTAATTCATAATTCATAATTCATAATTCATAATTCGTAATTCGTAATTCGTAATTCGTAATTCATAATTCGTAATTCGTAATTCATAATTCGTAATTCATAATTCATAATTCATAATTCATAATTCATAATTCATAATTCATAATTCGTAATTCGTAATTCATAATTCATAATTCGTAATTCGTAATTCATAATTCGTAATTCGTAATTCAAAATTCATAATTCATAATTCATAATTCGTAATTCATAATTCGTAATTCGTAATTCATAATTCATAATTCGTAATTCGTAATTCATAATTCGTAATTCGTAATTCAAATTTATTTACCTAATATAAATGAAATATAATTTTAAATCTTAATACGTAATACTTTTTTTATACCATTAATTTTTTCCATATTTTTAATCAGATAATTTAGTCGTTGTCTATCTTCAATAAAGAGAGCAATAGTTCCTTCAAATATTCCGTCATTACTATCAAAATTAATAGAATGAATATTAATATTTAGTTCATTGGATATAACTTTAGTAATATTATTTATAATTCCAATTTTGTCTATGCCTGTAAATTTTATTTTGGCTAAAAAAGCTAAAGAATTTTCATTAATCCATTTTGCTTGCACTATTCTGTTTCCATATCTTGACATTAATTGAGTTGCGTGTTTACAATTTGTTCTGTGAACTTCTATTTTTTTATTTGAAAATATAAGTCCAAAGACCTCATCACCTGGTATAGGATTACAACATAAACTAAGTTTATACTTTATTTTGCTTGTTTTATCTCCAAGTAATAAAGTGCTTGGTTTATTTTTTAAATTAATTATATCTTTTTCAATTGTTTTATCTTCTGTTTTTTTTGATTTAGTAAAAGGATTTTTAAAACTTATATATTTATGCCATGTTTTATTGTCATTATAAAAAGTTTTTATTTCTTTAAGTCCGATTTTGTTTGTTGCAACATTATAAAATATATCTTGTTCTTTATCTATATTATAATATGATTTAAGTTTATTGATATTAGAAATATCATATTTAAGTTTTACCTGCTCAAAAAGTTTTTTTAATATTTTTTCTCCTTGTATAATTAATTTCTTTTTTTCTTTTTTTATAAAATCTTTTATCTTGCTCTTTGCCCTGGCTGTAATTACTAATTTAAGCCAATCTTCTTTAGGCCTTTGTTTTTTTGATGTAATTATTTCTGCCTGGTCACCACTTTTTAGTTCATATTTAAGAGGTACTAACTTATGATTTACTTTTGCACTAATACAGTTATTACCTATCTGTGAATGTATTCCATAAGCAAAGTCAAGAATTGTAGAACCGGCAGGCAATGTTCTTAATTCTCCTTTTGGTGTAAACACAAAAATTTCCTTTGAAAAAAGGTTAAGTTTAAAATCATCAACAAAGTCAAGAGCATCTGACTCATTGCTTTTAAGTAGTTCGCTTATTCTAATTAACCATTTATCCAAACTACTTTCCTGTTTAACAGACTCTTTATATTTCCAGTGAGCAGCATATCCTTTTTCTGCTATTTGATTCATCCTTTCTGACCTTATTTGTACTTCAACCCAATCGCCTGTCTTGCTCATAACCGTTGTATGTAATGCTTCATATCCATTTGCTTTAGGTATAGAAATCCAATCACGCAAACGGTTAGGGTTAGGACGGTATAAATCTGTAATTACAGAATATACATTCCAGCAGTCATTTCTTTCATGTTCTGATAAGGAAGAGTTGATTATTATCCTTACAGCAAATAAATCATAAACTTCTTCAAAAATTATTCCTTTTTTATTCATCTTGTTCCAAATAGAACTTATAGATTTTGTCCTGTCAATTATTTTATGCTTAACATTTTTTGCTTTAAGTGCTTTTATTATTGGATATTTGAATTTAGTAATGAATTTTTTTCTTTCTAATTCAGTTTCTTTAAGTTTTAAAGATATAGATTGATAAATTTCCGGCTCTGTATATTTTAATGACAAATCTTCTAATTCATCTTTAATGTTATAAAATCCGAGTCGATGAGCAAGAGGAGCATATATATAAGATGTTTCAGAAGCAATTTTAAGTTGCTTTTCATGAGGCATTGCATCCAAAGTCCTCATATTATGTAACCTGTCAGCTATTTTGATAAGTATAACACGAACATCATCAGACAGAGTAAATAACATTTTCTTAAAGTTCTCTGCCTGAATAGAAAATGATGTTGACTGGTCAAAAATTCCTGAAATTTTAGTTAGTCCATCAATAATTTTTGCTATTTTTTTTCCAAAAATCCCTCTCATGTCATCTAAAGTATAGTCCGTATCTTCAACAACATCATGCAATAAAGCACAAACAACGGATGTAACATCAAGTCCTATCTCTGTAACAGTTATACGTGCTACTGCAATAGGATGATAAATATATGGTTCCCCTGTTTTCCTTCTCATATCTTTATGAGCATCTACAGCAAGATTAAAAGCTTTTCTAATAAGTTTATTATCCTGTTTGTTTGTATTTTTACAAGATATTAATAAGTTCCTGTATCTTTTTAATATCTCTTTCCTCTCAATTTCAGGATTAATTGAATAATGCATATCTTGATCCTTTACTATGAATAGTAATTATATTATTAATTATTTAATGTCTTTTCCATAATGAACTCGTATATTAATATTAATACAAAAATACATTAAAATTATTATTCTTTTTAAAAAATAAATATTTTTTTTATTTATTTTTTAAATTAAATTATCTTTGCATATTCTTTTAAAAAAAAATATTAATCTTAAAATTAATTATTATGAAAAAAATTATTCTGTTAATTGCCGGTTTAACAATTTGTTTTTCTGTTTTTGCTCAAACAGTTGTTTTTAATGAAGATTTTGAATCTGCTTTAAGTGTAACTTCTTCCGGTAATCCAACATGGGCTATTAGCACAAATATGTTTAATAGTGGCTCAAAATCCGACTCAAACAGAGTTGCTACAAATGATACTTCATATTTAACAACTAATACATTTATTACTGTTGGTAATTCGTTTGTTATTCTTGAATTTGCTCATATATGTAAGGTGGAAACGCAGGATGCAGCTGAAATACAGGTGTCTAATAATGATGGCGCAAGCTGGACAACTTTAACAGAGACAGAATATTTAGGCACAGGATTGTTTACAGCATCAACAGGTAATAAGTTTACAGCCAACACATATTCTGGATGGCTATCAGGAAACAATGGCGCTATCCCCACAAATTCATGGTGGAGAAATGAACAGTTTGATATATCTTCAATAGCAGCAAATGAATCACAGGTTAAAGTTCGCTTTATCCTTCGCGATGCAAATGGTAATGGAAATAATGGAAATTATGGATGGCTAATAGATGATATTAAAGTAACTGCTGCTACTTATGAATTTACTCCTCCTGTTATTAATTTTAATGCTCCTGTTATTCAGGATACTGTTTATTCTACAGGTCCATTTGAAATATCTGCTGAAATTACCGATGCTTCCGGTATTGACACTGCTTATATTGTATATAATGTTAATGGAGGAACCAACGATACTATTGGAATGTCAAACATAGCAGGAAATACTTATACGGAATATATTCCAGGTTATTCATATCAAAATGAAATTCAGTATTATATCCATGCTATTGATGCTTCAGCTTTTCAAAATTTTTCTAACAGTATATCCAAATCATTTTATACTAAAAAAGGACCTGATGTTGCTGTAATTGGCACAGGAACATCTACTCAGAATTATATCCCTGCTTATGGTTATTATGACTATGGATGGTCAGCAGTAATTTACAAAAAAAATGAAATTAATCTTTCAGGAAAAATTGATTCTATTGCATTTTATGTTGACAACAGCCCTTCAAATTATACTATGCTTAATCAAAAAGTATATATGAAAAATATTCCTGAATCTGTTTTCCCAACTGCTGACAAGCCGGATCCATTAACAATGACACTTGTCTATGATGGAGATATTACTTACAATGGCTCAGGTTGGCACATTACTGAACTTCAAAACAATTTTATATATAGTAATACTGACAATTTACTGATTTACTGGGAAAATAAAGATGGAGATTATACCTCAGGATATCCTAATTTTAGATATACTTCTACTGACCCTGATTATCAAGCTAAACACGATCATCAGGACGGAAGTTTCCCTACAACAGCAGGGGACTTAACTTATGACAGACCTAATATCAGAATAGCTTTCCTAAGCACTGATTATCCTTATGATGCAGGCATATATCAAATAACCGAACCTACCGGAATTATTTTATCAGCTACTCCTGTTGATGTAAAAACTATTGTTAAAAATTTTGGAACAGACACTTTAACAAAAGCAGAAGTTAACTGGACTGTTGATGATACATTAATGACAGCATATAACTGGGCCGGAAGTTTGGAGCAGGATGTTGCTTCTTCACCTGTTACTATAGGTAATAAATCATTTACACCGGGAAGCCATACCATAAAAGCATGGACAGAAAGTCCTAATGATAGTATTGATATGAATAATTATAATGATACAGCAATCAGTTCATTATATGCCTGTAGTTCCATTTTAAATGGAACTTATACCATTGGTGGTGGCATAGCCGACTATCCGACTTTTGATGATGCTCTGCAAGCATTAAATAATTGTGGAATAAACGGTCCTGTTGTATTTAATATTAATTCAGAAACTTATGACATACAATTAATTATACAGGAAATATCAGGAGCTTCTTCTCTAAATACTGTTACTTTTCAATCATTATCAGGAAATAATAATGATGTAATAATTACTCATTCTGCTTCATCTTCTGCTGATAATTATACCATTAAACTGAATTGCGCAGATTATATTTGTTTCAAAAATATGACAATAAAAGCTACAGGAACAGATTATGCAAGAGTTATTGATATAAATGAAATTGCAACTAACAATAAGTTTCAAGGAAACAAAATTATTGGAATTATCACTACCAGCACTTCTAATAACTTTGCATTGGTATATTCAACAAGTGGCATCAATTCATTAGATTCTTTAAATATTTTTGATGCAAATATTTTTGAAAATGGATCTTATGGTATGTATTATTATGGTTCAGGGTCCAGCTCTCTTGAAAATAATACCATAATAAGTAATAATCAGTTTATTAATCAATATTATGCAGCAATTTATTTGTATTATCAAAATTCGCCCACAATTATTTCAAATATTATTACTACAAACACCTTATATACAACATTTTATGGTATAAGTGCTTCTTATTGTGATAAAGAACTTAAAATTTTGAAAAACAAAATCTCTATCCCTAATGGTGGTTATGGAATAAGAATATATTATTCAGATGGTATCGCAGGACAAGAGGGCTTAATAGCAAATAACTTTGTTTCTATTAATGCAACTTCTACTGCTTATGGAATTTATAATTATTATTCCACTTTTCAAAATATTTATTATAATAGTGTAAATATTACAGGAGCAAATATTTCTAACAGAGCTTTATATCTTTATTCCGGCTCAAATAATATTGATGTTAAAAATAATATTTTTGCAAACAATGGTGATGGATATGCTGTTTACTCTTCAGTAACTTCAGGTATTACTTCTGATTATAATGATTTATATACCAGTGGAACAAATATTGGATACTTGTCAAATGATGTTACGGATTTGCCAGCATGGCAGACCGCCTCAGCACAGGATAGCAACTCTGTTTCAATAAATCCTTCATTTTTTTCAGATACTGATTTGCATGTGATAATAATTGGACTTAATAATAAAGCAACTCCTGTTTCTTTAATTACAGATGATATTGATGGGGAATTACGAGACCTTGTAACTCCTGATATTGGTGCAGATGAATTTGTTCCAAATGCAAAAGATGCAGCAATTACTAACGTTATTGCTCCAAATAGCAGTTGTGAACTTACTGCAAATGAAGATGTTATAATAAAAATTAAAAATTTTGGAACAGATACTGTTTTTTCTGTTAATGTTTCCTATCAGGTTAATGGAGGAACTGTTATAACAGAACCTTACAATGATACAATTTTATCTGATTCATCTTATGATTATAGTTTTATTACAAAACCGGATTTATCAGTTATTGGTGATTATAATTTTACATTTTGGATTAATCTCACCGGCGACGAAAATAATGCCAATGATAGTATTAAAAATTATATAATTGGTAATGGTTACGATTTTGATTTAAGCGCTTATACAATGGGTTTTGAACCGAACGAAGATTTTACTGACTGGACCATACTTGATGCAAATAGTGATGGACGAACTTGGGAAATTCCTTATTCAAGCTCTTCTTATGCTCATAGTGGCGAAAATAGTGCAAGATTTTTTAATGGCTCAACTAATGATGGAGATGACTGGCTGTTTTCAAGATGCTTTACTTTAGAAGCATCAAAGACATACAAAATTACATTTTATTATAGAGTAGAATCATCTTCCTATCCTCAAAATATAGATTTAAAATATGGAACATCAAACGATACTACATCTATGACAAATACTTTAATAAGTTTACCTTCTTTTACTAATACAGATTACCAGCAAGCATCAGCCACATTCAATGTAAGTTCAGACAGTGTTTATTATTTTGCATGGTATGCACATAGCCCGTCAGCTAATTATTATGCATTTATTGATGATATAAATATCAACGTTGTGCCTCCTTATGATGCAGGTGTGTCAGAAATTATATCTCCTGACTTATCAAGCTGCATTGCTGAAGGTACCAGTTATAATTTATCCGTTATTGTCAATAATTACGGAGTACAAAATATTGAGGACTCTGTATCTGTAGCTTATATACTTGATAGTGATACTCCTGTTATTGAACAATATTACGGCACAATTCAATCAGATAGTTGTGATACAATGAACTTTACTGCCAGTATTAATAATATAGCAGGAAATCATAATCTGAAAGTTTATACGATGTTACCATCTGATGGCTTTACTCCTAATGATACACTGTTTATTAATTATAATGTTTATTCTCCTTTACCTGTACCATATACAAATACTCTTGACTCTTCTTCTGCATTAAGCGATTTTTGTATTAATACCGGCGGTGATGGAGATGTTGATTACAGCACTTCTGCTGCTAATACAGGAGCAGGAGGAATGATAATGCATGCTTCCAGTTCATCCAACTGGACAATATCATACCCTTCACTTGATTCTTTATCTCCTGATTATGTATGGTCGACAAATGTTAATCCAAGTCATAATGCTAACACACGTTTAATTTTAAATACTTTCGGATATTTGAACTTAAATTTAAAATTTGACCTTAAACAATTGTATCAATCTAATAATGCATATACTAATTTTAGAATACTTGTAAATGGTATCCAGATTACACCTGATATGCGACCTAATGGTGCAACTACAAGTTATGATACTTATGAGTATCAGTTAGCCCAATTTTTACCTGCAAATGATTTAACAATTGATTTTCAATCAAAGGTTTATTATCCAAATACAAATGCTAATTATCTTGACAATATTCAGGTCTATGAGCCACTTGCACAGGAAGCAGGTATTGTATCTATGGATTCACCTGTTCTCGGATGTGGTTTGGCTAACGAACCTGTTACAATAAAAATTCAAAATTTTGGCTCTGACACAATTATAGGCGGATTAACAGCAAATTATAAAATTACAGGCAATCCGGCAGTAATTAGCGAACCTGTTAATGATACAATATTAGTAGGAGATACTTTAAATTATACATTCTCTGCATTAGCTGATTTATCAGTAACAACAGAAGATTCTACTTATGAAATACTTGCTTATATTAACCTTACCGGTGATACAATTCATACAAATGACAGTATTTATAAACAAGTTGATTCTTATTATGTCCCTGAAGACCCTGTTGTATTTAATGATACTGTGACTTATGCAACATCAGCAACACTTGTAGCTATATCAACAGATTCTTTATACTGGTTTGATGTTCCTTACGGAGGCAGTAAAATAGGAACCGGCTCTGCTTATATAACTCCTGCTTTATATGATACTACAACTTATTATGTAGAAGCAGTAAATGGTGCTTCTTATGATGTGGGTCCTGTTGATAATAGTATTGGCTCAACAAATTCTGTAACTTATACAAATCATTTTACAATATTTGATGTCCTTAATCCTAATGGGATAACAATTAACAGTGTTAATATCATACCTTCTGTTGCTGCTGGTGCTGATTATACTATTATTGTTAAAAACAGCAGTGATACAGAAATAAATTCTTATTCAGCAATTACAACAGTTGGTTCCGAAGAAACAGAAACTGTTAATATTAATTTTAATATTCCTGTTGGAACTGGTTATGAAATTGGATTTTCTGTAAATCCCGGAATGATGCGAAATACTACAGGTGCTACTTATCCATATACTATTCCTGATGAAATTACAATTACAGGCAATACCTTT
>Ga0075124_10001499_pt1 | contig 10871 bp, 16 predicted proteins | sample AntAceMetag02UKS_FD_69809 | JGI IMG/M metagenome (GOLD analysis project Ga0075124, IMG submission 69809) | Saline lake microbial communities from Ace Lake, Antarctica - Antarctic Ace Lake Metagenome 02UKS | ecosystem: Environmental > Aquatic > Non-marine Saline and Alkaline > Saline | place... | reverse complement strand
TTTTCCCCTTAAAGCCATGACAGCGGAAGCAAAAAACCCGCAAATTAATGATTTAATTTTTAAGGAACTAATTAAGAGAGGTTACTCTTTAGAAGGAAATACGCGAATCTGGAACATCGCCGATTCAAAACTATGGTACCTAAAACCAGAACAAGCCCAAGCATTCTTAGATCTTGAATCATCTAAAGAATATCAAGAAGAAATAATCCAAAAAGAAGTAGATTTAATCAACAACAACATAGATGAAATAGTTTTAAAAGTTGGAAAAGAAGGTCTAAATATTATAGATATAGGATGCGGAGATGGGAAAAAGGCAGCATTATTTACAGAACACCTTAAAGGAAAAATAAAGCTAAAATATTGCCCAATCGACATCAGCGACTACATGGTAACAAGAGCAATAAAAAACGTAAAAAAGTTAGACGCAGGTGAAATCGTAGAATGTCAATGGAACATTTCAGATTTTGAAAACATAGAAAACATCACAACACTTTTAAGGCAGGGAGAAATAAAGAAAAACTTAATTTTATTATTGGGGAATACACTTGGGAACTTTGAAATAAACGAACTTCTGTACGAAATCCGAAGTTCAATGAAAGGAGGAGATTTTCTTTTAATCGGGAATGGATTAGATAGCAGAAACTCAATAGATATACTAAAATCTTATAACACACCAGAAGTAAACGAATTTTTAATACACATCCCACTACAATTAGGTCTCTCAAAAAAAGAAATAAAATTCGGAACAAGATTTGCAAATTCAAGAGTGGAACTATACTACACTTTACTAAAAGACAAAGAAATAAAATTTCAAGACAAAGCAGTGGTTTTTCACAAAGGAGACCAAATACTAGTATCGGTATCTTACAAATATAACAAAGAAGATTTCATAAGTTTCATGAATTTATATTTTGACGATGTATTGATGAAAATCTCAGAAAACGGATCTTACGCCTTAGCCCTCTGCAAAAAGTAATCCCAACCTTTTTATATCTCAATTCTTCAATACTTCCATGAGCCCGTAGCTCAGCCTGGTCAGAGCGCCAGTCTTATAAGACTGCATTCCTACGGGATTGTTTCAACTTTCTCTAAGAAAGCTGGAGGCCCTGGGTTCAAATCCCAGCGGGCTCATTTAAATACAGGACAGCTCAATTGCCCAAGCCCCGGCGCAAAGCGCTTACCATCGGCATTTCAATGCCAACCATCGGAGACAAAGTCTCCTACCACCGTCGCCAAAAGCGACAACTACCGCACGCGAATCGCGTGCTAAAAAAAATGTTACTAGGACTAGTAGGAAAACCCTCAGCAGGCAAGAGCACATTCTTCAAAGCAGCCACGCTGTCAGACGTTCTCATAGCATCCTACCCCTTCGCAACAATAAAACCAAACCACGGCATAGGATACGTCAGAGTCGATGCTTTATGTAAAGAATTAAACGTAAAATGCAACCCACGAACCGGGTTCTGCACAGGCGAAACACGATTCGTCCCAGTAGAACTAATGGACGTCGCCGGCTTAGTAAAAGGAGCATCAGAAGGAAAAGGATTAGGCAACAAATTCCTAGACTCACTAAGACAAGCCGACATGTTCATCCACATCGTAGACATTTCGGGCACAACCGATGCGGAAGGGAGAGAAGGCCCGGGAGATCCAGTTCAAGACGTAAAAATGCTAGAAAACGAACTCAACAAATGGTACAGAGCAATATTCGAAAAAGTCTGGGAAAAATTTTCAAGAACAATTCAAACAACAAAACAAGACCTAGCAAAAGAAGTGGCAAAACAATTCTCAGGACTTCGAGTAAAAGAAGACGACGTCAAAGACGTTCTAATCAAATTAAAACTCGACCCAAGCAAACCAGCCTCATGGACCGAAGAAGACCTCTCAAATTTCACAGAAACTCTAAGGCATTCAACAAAACCAATGTTAATAGCAGCAAATAAAGTTGACAAATCAGGTGCAGAACAAAACCTAAAAAAATTAAAACAAGAATTTCCAAACATGCAAATAATTCCATGCTCCGCAGATTCAGAACTTGCGCTAAGAGAAGCCACACAACACGAACTAATTGAATACATCCAGGGAGAATCATCTTTCAAAATCAACGAAGATAAAGTAAATGAAAAACAAAAAGCAGCCTTAGAACAAATTCAAAAAAACGTCCTCGACAAATTCGGCTCAACAGGAGTCCAAGAAGTTTTAGATAAAGCAGTTTTTGATTTATTAAACTACATAGCAATCTTTCCAGCCGGCTCAAAACTAGCAGACAGCAAAGGCAACATCCTCCCAGATTGTTTCCTCCTCCCAAAAGGTTCATCCGCCTTAGACTTTGCCTACCACCTTCACACAGACATCGGAGACAAATTCGTAAAAGCAATAGACGTCAGAACAAAACAAGCCGTAGGAAAAGACCACCCCCTTAAACACCGAGACGGAATTGAGATAATGACAAATTAAGATGGAAAAGATGACTTACGAAGAGCTAAGAAAATTTCTTAAAAATACTAAAAAATATCCTAACTGTAAAAAATATCCAAGAGCCCCATTAATCCATAAGGGCTTCCCTGGAACATTTAACTTAAGTTTCACTGAATATGATATGCTAAAAGAATTCGGAGGATATTCGGATTTTTCGCATGATTTAATATTCTCTACAACTCAAAGTTGTATCCGGCCACAAGACATTCTAGAAAACATAAGAGAAGGAAATGACCTATGGAAATACCTCGGAGTTTTTGAAATGTCGGATATCGGAGGACAAATAGTTTTATCTGAAAAGAATGATATAGAAAAAGTTCATGCATGGCAACTAAATAGGCTAATTGAAATTCTTGTTGAACTTGGCTTAAAAAAAGAAAACATTTATCCTTCCTACCAAGCAGGAGGAAAAGTTTCTAAAATAACTGCAGGAAAATATAACTTCGATTTTAAAATCCCAGAAGACAAATTTACTAAAGAATTATTTATAAAAGAAGGAATTCCATGGAAGAATCTAATACCTGACGAAACACGAGATACGTTCTTATCATTACACATAAACATGCAAACCCCCTGGGGATATAGAAACGAAATTAATTACAATATTGGAACAAAGAAAAATCCAAAATTCTTAGACATTGCAACATTAGAATATTTTTTATGGTACCCCACATACTCTTCAAAGAAGAAAGTTGCAAAAAATATTAACGGTCTTCAAGACATAATTCTTACGGTAAGCGTTGGAGGAATAGGAGTTGAAAGATTATATATGGCGATAAACGGATTAAAAAATATTCAAGAAGTTGATTATTTAAAAAAGTTTTACGATTTATTTAAAATATTATACCCGAAATTAACAGAAAAACAAAGAATAAAATCTGGAGAAGCCCTAAGGGCATTACATAGAATTTTTTCAGACAAAGAAATCTACAAAATAGAATCATTAGGGAGGAATAGAAAACTAAAAGTGAAGCTGTTTATACGAATTATAATAGAAAATATCAAAGAAATAAATCAAGAAAAATTAAAGAACTTATTGGAACTTCATTCTAAAGTCCAACCTTGGCATAAAGAATTAAAGAAAGGAATCCAACCGACAATTGATAGAATTAAGAGATACTATCAAAGTCAAAAATGAAACTCCAAATCAAAGTCCAACCAAATTCAGGCAGACAAGAAATTCAACAATCCATCGACGGCAAGATTCAAAAAGTCTTCCTAAAAAAACCAGCAAAAGACAATAAAGCAAACATTGAACTAGAAAAATTCCTATCCAAACATCTAAAAACAAAAGTTAAAATTATAAAAGGTCACACCTCAAAAAACAAAACAATAGAATACTAAAATGAAAAAACTAAACGCATCACAAGTCAGCCCACAAGCAAAGCGCCCAACCAGCGAAGCGACCCACAAGCAAAGCGCCCAACCAGCGAAGCGATCCGGAAATACTTTATGGCAATAAAATATTTCCACGCTCCAGACATCCAACAAATAGCTAAAGAAATAGTTGAAAAACTAAATTGGTCTCACGTTCTATTAGAACACGTCGCCTTTCTCCGAAGCACCGGCTCAAAAGCCCGAAGAACATTAGCAAGATGCCACGCCCTCGGCAAAGCAATGCAAATAGGGATGGGAAGAAAAAAGGGATTCTACCTAATCGAAGTCATCTCAGAAAAATTCGACAGACTCCCCGCAGAAGAACAACTAAAAGTAATCATCCACGAACTCATGCATATCCCAAAATCTTTCGGCGGTGGCTTCATCCACCACGACAAAGTCCACGAAGCATCAGTCGAACACGTCTACAACCACTATACAAAATTAAAGGATGAAGAAAAATGAAACCAAAAAAACCAACAACCAACAACCAACAACCAACAACCAAAATTTCTTACTACATAAAAAACAAGAAATTTTCCATAAAAGCAAAACTCCTAACAACAATTCTCCAAAAAGCAACAGGCCTAATGTTCAAAAAAAATTCCCCACCCCTCCTCTTCATATTCAACAAAAACAAAACACTTTCAATCCACTCCCTCTTCTGCAAACCCTTCAAAGCCATTTGGCTCGACGACAAAATGCATGCAACAAAAATGATAGACGTAAAAAACTGGAAACTAAACATTTCTGGGAAAGGAAAATACTTATTAGAAATCCCCGCCACAACGGGCGAAGCCCTACTAATAACCAAAAACCAACAACCAAAAACCAACAATTTTCCGTCGAGAAATTGTTGCGTATAATAGAAACATTTAAATAGAAAATTGATTTAAAGAAACTAGAACTTATAAAAGAGGCAAAAAGGAGGTTAAAAAAATGGGAAAAATTATCGCTAAAAATGTTATTGAACGAAAATCTGGATTTCTATATTATGTAGACGGAAAGGGAAACGTTTGCGAGGCTAAGATGGCTCGTGGTGGCAAGAAGAAAAAAGTAGCTAAGAAGAAACCAGCTAAAAAAAAGCCAGCTAAAAAAGCAGCTAAAAAGAAGAAATAAATCTTCTTAATATTATTATTTTTTAATTTATCATATTCAATGAATCTCCCGGTCTAGGGAGTTGGGAGATTCATTATACTTTTTATAGAAATATTTAAAAAGCTTATAGGGATATATTCTGGCATGAAAAGAAAACCTTGCCCAAAACCATACTACAGAATGATCAAATGGTTTAAAGAATTAGCAAATGAATATCAAAGAGAAGGAGTAGTTAATAGTTCTAGAATTTTCGGTAAGCCAGATTCATCGATTTTATTATGTTTAGTAGAGAGTCCGAAAGATGTAATATATGTTAAAGGTTTACTAGAAAAGAGTTCGGGGAGAGATATGCAATTTGAAGCAGGGATGATTGATAGTAACGAAACAGAAGCCATCTTAAAAAGTCACACAGGTGGTATGCCCCTAGGTTCCACGAAAAATATTCGCTATATTTCAGCAGAAACTCTAGAACAATTAATGCTTAGTCTCGAAGACTTTTTTCCAACCCTTATTCCTACTAGCAAGATTTACTTTTAACATATAAGTTTACACGAAAAACTATCAATCACCCTCCTCAAAACGTTCTACAGCAAAACATTCTACAGCCGAAGGCGTTCTACTTTCTACCCTCTCTAAAATTGGCAATAGCCAATTTTAACGCATCCGCCGCCAAATTAGAACAATGAACTTTTATCGGAGGTAATTCTCCTAATGCCGCAGCAACATCTTTATTTGTTATTTTTTTCGCCTCATCCAAACTCTTCCCCTTCGCCAACTCCGTCATCATAGAACTCGTCGCAATCGCCGCAACACACCCCATAGTCTGAAATTTTATATCCTTAATTTTATCGTCTTTGATTTTCAACATAACCTTCATCACATCACCACAGGCCGGATTCCCAACACTCGCCTCAGCATCAGCATCCTTCATCTCACCCATATTCCGCGGATTCCTAAAATGCTCAAAAACATTTTTATTATATTCAGAATTATTCCCCATCATTTTCCTCCGGCATCTTTGATGCCAACCTTCGGCGCATTAGCGCCTACCTTCGGAGCGTCAGCTCCAACCCCCGGTTTTTTTGAAACCAACCCTCGGAGCTCAGCAATGAGCTCCCCCGGGTCAACCCCATGAGCATCAGCCCCACCCTCTATAGTTTCAAATTGAGCCATTGGACACCCGCCACAAAACAAACCCCTCTCAGCCAATTTATTCGCAGCCTCGGGACATTCCGAAAGCAATTCCCCAAACGTCATATCTTTCGTAATTTTTTTCTTTTTTGCCATTATAATTTAAACGGCGAAATCTTCCTAAGTTTAGAAACAGTTTTACCAAGAACTTTCACCACATAATCTACCTCCCCTTCGCTATTATTTTTATCAAGACTAAGTCTTATTGAACCATTCGCATCCAACGGCTCAACACCAATCGCCAGAAGAACATGACTCGTCTCAAGCTTATGCGACGAACAAGCCGAACCATTCGAAGAACAAATTCCATTCACATCCAAATAAGCCCCAATCGATTCTCCCTCAATTGCTCTAAAAGAAAAATTAAGATTATTACAAAGCCTTTTGTCCCCAGTCGGACCGTTCAACTTAGAGTGAGGAATTTTCAAAACCTCCTCAATAAACTTATCTCTAATTCTAGTCATCTTCGCAACATTTTTCCAACTCGCAATTTTCACCGCCTTAGCAAAACCAACAATTCCAGCAATATTTTCCGTCCCACTTCTCATCCCAGATTCCTGATTCCCACCATGAATCAAAACTCCAATTTTCGTCCCCCTCCTAACATAAAGAACACCAACCCCCTTCGGACCATTAATCTTATGAGCGTTAAGCGTAACCAAATCCAAATTCTGCTTCCGAACATCAATCGGAACTTTCGTATAACTCTGACAAGCATCAATATGAAAATAAACACCTTTCTCCCCACAAATTTTCCCTATAGCCCCAATGTTTTGAATCGTCCCAATCTCATTATTCCCATGAATAACAGAAACAAGGATTGTATCATCTTTAATCGCATTACGAACATCCTCGGGGTCAACAAATCCCTCCTCGTCAACATCAAGATAAGTAACCTCAAACCCATGCTTCTCCATCCACTTACAAGAATTCAAAACACAATCATGCTCAATCTTAGTAGTAATAATGTGTTTTTTCCCAGACAAAGCACCCTTGTCCCCAATCCCCTTAATCACCCAGTTGTTAGACTCAGTACCGCTCCCAGTAAAAAAAATCTCCTCAGCTTTAGCATGAATAGACTTCGCGATAACACCCCTGCTTTCCTCAAGTGCCATCCTCGCATCTTGTCCAAAAAAATGTTTCGAAGAAGCGTTCCCATATTTCTCAGAAAAATAAGGCAACATCGCCTTCATCACCTTTTCATCAACCTTAGTTGTCGCCGCATTATCCAAATAAACTTTCTTCATTTTTTGTTTTTCTTCATTTTATTCTCAAATCACATTAGCAACTCAAGTCCCGGCGCAAAGCGCCTACCATCGTCGTTCAAAGAACGACAACCATCGGCATCTCAATGCCAACCATCGTCGCTAAGGGCGACAACCATCGATGACAAAGTCATCTAGTACTTCGGCTCACAACCGCAAAAATTTATTACATCCTTATTGTATTTTTTGCAAACTTCACAAGAACATTTGTGGTATTTCATATATTTTAGAATACGCTGTATCTCACCAAGAGCCATATTCGGCTTTTCTAAAATAATCTTCGCAGACTTCGCAATCTCCCCTTTAACATCAGGAGTCAACTTAATTTTATTCGCCCTCTTATTAGACAAATACTGCGAAACCGCCGCCTTACTAATCCCCAAAATTCCACCAGCCTTCTCATAACTCATTTCATATTTCCGCGTCAACAGCTTCGCTAACTCTTTCCGAACCGCCGGAATAATATACCAAACTTCAATTTCTTGTGGTAATAAATACATGTTAACTATAGTGAACAATCCTTTATAAATTTTTCGCAAACTTTATTCATAAGAAATTTCTAATCTCACTTTATAAATAATCAAGAAACCGAAATCGCACCAACCGGACATCCCACAACAGCATCTTTTTCACAACTCAATTTCTCAACCTCACCCTTCAAAGCAACCGCCTTTCCTTCGTCCATCTCAAAAGAATCCGGACAAGTCGCAACACAAGCCCCACATCCGATACACTTATCCTGATTTATCGTTATTTTGTGTGTCATTTATCACCCTCAGAACTATTAACTTCCCCACCTGCCCCGTTTGATTCATATCCAACGGGGTCAATCTTAAAATACTCATTCTCCATACTCGGAGCCTCATCAACCACAGACCCCGTAATCACATTCCCCGTCATATTCGTCAAAAAATAAAATCCCAAAGCCACAAGTATTAAAATCACAATCACAATAATAACATTTCGGCTAACCATAATTAAAATAATAGGGTAAGATATATAAACTTAACTCAACTAAACCAACTATGGTAGCAACATTAATCTGGGCAATAATCGCAGCAGTCGTAGTCCTCGTAGCAATCTTCTTCATGTACTACAACCGCTTCGTCAGACTAGCCGCACAAATCGACAACTCCCTCGCACAAATCTCAGTCCAACTAAGAAAACGTTCAGACCTAATCCCAAACTTACTATCCTCAGTAAAGGGCTACATGAAACACGAAAGAGCAGCAATCAAAGAAGTAACCGACGCACGAAAAGCACTGGTCGGAGCACAGGGCGTTGAAGCAAAAATGAAAGCCGGAAACAAATTACAGTCCGCACTTAAATCAATCTTCGCAATCGCAGAAGGTTACCCAGATCTAAAAGCGAACACAAATTTCCTTCACCTCCAACAAGAACTATCAGCCATCGAAGACAAAGTAGCATACGCACGTCAATATTACAACGACGGCATCATGTCCTACAACGTCATGACAACAATGGTCCCAGGAAAATGGTTCGCATCGATGTACGGATTCAACAAAAGAGAATACCTCAAAATCCCAGAAGCAGCAAAGGCAGTTCCAAAGATTGAATTCTAAAGGATATATCTTAATATACCATATTTAAACATATATATTACAGTATATAGATAAACTATTTATAATTCATTTACTTTCACATACTAATCAAAAGGAGGAAAAAATGAAAAAAAATGTAATAGAAAAATTATCCGCATTAATGATAGCAGCTTTCGGACTTGTTGCCGCCCTAGCTTGGAATGGCGCAATACAAACAATCTTCAAAAGAATTTTCGGAGAAGCGGATTCAATAATAGCAATGTTATCTTACGCAATTATCGTAACAATAATAGCAGTAATCGTAACAATCTGGGTCGGAAAAATAGAACAAAAAGCAAAAAATTAATTCCATCACATATAAAAACCATATTGGCTTTTCACTATCATGGAAAGACTATCCTTCCACGAAGAAATCCGAAAAAACAAAATAAGCTCATTCTTCCTAATCGGAATTGTTTTAATAGTTCTCCTCGCCCTAGTCTACGCAATAAGTTTTGTAATCGGAGGCGATTATTTCTTCATAATCATAATCGCAGGAACGATAATATCAATTTTATATGTAGTAGGCGGCTACTATAAATCAGCAGATTTAGCAATCGCATCCGTAAACGCAAAAAGAGCAACAGGACCAGAACACCGACAATATAACGACATCGTAGAAGGATTATGTCTAGCGTCCGGTCTTCCAAAGCCAAAACTCTACATAATGCAAAACCAACAAATCAACGCATTCGCTTCAGGCCGAGACCCACAACACGCCGTAATCTGCGTAACAACAGGAGCATTAGAAAAACTAACAAAACATGAACTCGAGGGAGTATTAGCCCACGAACTTTCACACATCGCAAATTACGACATCAGATTCATGACCCTAACCGCCGTCCTCGTAGGTATGATAGCAATCATCTCACAAATTTTCCTCCGAAGCCTCTTCTGGTCCTCAATGACAGGGAGAGGCGGCAGTAAAGACAACGGAAAAGCAATCTTCATGATAATAGGAATTGTATTAGCAATCCTTGCTCCAATAATCGTAGCCCTAGTCCAACTCGCAATTTCAAGAAAAAGGGAATACGCAGCAGATTCATCAGCCGTGAAATTCATGCGAACCCCAACTGGATTAATCGGAGCCCTCAAAAAGATTCAACACAACACCCCAATGAAGGTCTCAGGCGCAGTAGCCCCACTCTTCCTAGCAAAACCCCAAAAAGAAAAAGAATGGTTCCAAACCCACCCACCTTTATCAAAAAGAATAGCCAGACTAGAAAGAATGTAATCATTTCCCCATCAAAAATCCACTCCCCAAAACTCGTCGTAACCAATAACCAACAACTAAAAACCAAAAACAGTATCTTCAATCTTTGGATTGAAGATACTCATACGCAGTCTTAGCCGCAACAGCACCCTCGCCCGCAGCCGTCACAGCCTGTTTCAAAAAATTATTCGTAACATCTCCCGCCGCAAAAACCCCACCAACATTTGTCTTACCATCCTTCCCCGTAACAATATAATCCTTTTCAACTTTCAATTTCAATTTCTTCACAACATCAATTGCCGGTGTAGCCCCAACTTCAATAAAAACTCCATCAACATCCAAGACACTTTCAACCTCATCTTTCTCAGGCTCACCAGTTTTAATCTTCAAACCCTTAACGACATTATCTCCCAAAATCTCAACAGGCTCACTGTAATAACGAATCTCAATATTTTTCGTCCTACAAATTTTCGAAAGTGCAATCGGCTCACATCTCATCTCATGCTTCCTATAAACAACATAAACTTTTTTACAAATATCCGCCAAATACAAAGCAGCCTTAGCCGCCGAATCCGCCCCGCCAACAACAGCGACAACCTTCCCCTTAAAAAAATTCCCATCACAAGTCGCACAATAAGAAACACCCTT
>Ga0075124_10001495_pt1 | contig 10888 bp, 5 predicted proteins | sample AntAceMetag02UKS_FD_69809 | JGI IMG/M metagenome (GOLD analysis project Ga0075124, IMG submission 69809) | Saline lake microbial communities from Ace Lake, Antarctica - Antarctic Ace Lake Metagenome 02UKS | ecosystem: Environmental > Aquatic > Non-marine Saline and Alkaline > Saline | place... | reverse complement strand
GACCGGAGAACTTGATCCTTGCTCGTGAATTGGAGGCTGAAGTCCTAAAGAATAGCACGATGCCTGCCACTGTTGCCCTGTTGGAGGGGAAAATCAGGATCGGTTTGACCAGCTCCCAGTTGGAGACTCTTGCCAGCCTGACCAAGACTCGGAAGATCAGCCTGCGTGATTTTGGGATTGCCCTTTCAAAAGGACTGAGCGGCGGTACCACTGTCGCAGCAACATTGTTTGCCGCTGCAGCCGCAGGCATCAGGGTGTTCGCCACTGGCGGGATCGGCGGTGTGCATCGCGGCGCACCATTTGATATCTCCGCAGACCTGCCGCAGCTTGGAAGATCGCCTGTCCTTGTGGTATGCGCTGGCGCCAAATCCATCCTTGATTTACCCGCGACACACGAAGTCCTGGAAACCCAGGGCGTCCCTGTGATTGGCTACCAGACGGATGAATTCCCTGCCTTCTACACTCGCAGCAGCGGACTGCCCGTTGATCTGCGTGTGGATACGCCTGAAGAAGCAGCTCAAATTGCAGTAAGCTCATGGAAGGCTGGACTGAAGTCCGCTGTGCTGCTGGTTGTCCCACCATCTGAAGACACTGCCCTGCCTTTTGAGCAAATGGAATCAGCTGTCCACACTGCCTTGGCAGAAGCTGAGGCTAAAAACATCCACGGCGCTGAGACCACCCCTTTCCTCCTTCAACGGATAAGTGAATTGACCGCCGGGAAAAGCCTCAAGGCGAACCTGGCGCTACTTAAGAACAACGCTCGAATCGCCACAACAATCGCTGTGGCAATGAGCAGGTTGGAACAGACCAAACACCTTCGAGTTTAATCTGTCGGTACGGGCTGAAGAGTATCTGTCGGCCGGATCGTGCGCGTGAGGGTTGGGGTTAGTGTAATCGTCAGTGTGGCTGTCGGCCAGCGGGTTGAGGTGTTTGTGGCTGTGCCGGTTCTTGTAGGCGTGTTGGTGGGCGTTGCGGTCTGTGTGGGTGTAATGGTGATGGTTGGCGTGGGCGGTTCACCAAAGACAGTGAAGAAACCGGAGACCATCCATTCAGAACCCACAAATATCTGGACCTCATAAACGCCAGGCTGCCACTGATCGCTGGATGGGTTCCAATCAGTGTAACCATAACCGCCGGTGCCGCCCTCCCAGAGGGTTGTTTCATAATAGACCAGTGTTCCCTCCCAATACCAGAGCGCGCTCCATTGAACCCCATCGACCAAATTGTTATAGCTATAAGCACCATACAGGCGTCCTACCGGATTATCGAATTCTGAAGAGGGGTCCACTGGTTGAAAATCTGAGTCCAGGCTGTTCGCAAATTGGATCGCGCTGAAAACCGCATCCTGGTCAGCTTCGATCAGTGCCTCAAATTCAGCTTCGATCTCCTTGGGCATACTGGGCGTGCTGGTGACAGAAGGCGTATCGGTCATGCTTGGTGTCTGCGTGATGGTCGGGGTCAGAGTGATCGTGGGAGTCAATGTGATCGTAGGGGTCCGCGTGGTGGTTGGAGATGGCGAGATATATTGATAGATCACCGGCTCCGAGTAATTAAGAAGAATCCACCCCAATGGGATCAGCAGCAATGCTGCAAAGATCAGCCGCCAGCCTCGCACCATGCGGGCATGACGTTTACCGTAGAAAGGAATCTTCTTGCTTTTTAATAAGTGTCTGATTCCAAAAACAAGCGATAAAATCGCCGCTACACCAATGATAATGACTGTCGTCAGGACAGTCGAGTGAATGTCAATTTGTACCATAAGCAACTATCCGTCAAGCATTTCGATTATAGTCCATTTTATATCTTACAATATACATAAGTTGGGATAAAATCATTAGAGATTGAATTATACGCACAGAATTGACCTATGAGCTTAGAAAACGGTGATCTTCTCAAACAACGCTATCGTATCCTAGACATCCTCGGTCAGGGTGGCATGGGTGCAGTATATCGCGCCATTGACGAAAACCTGGATATGATCGTTGCTGTCAAAGAGAACTCATTCCAGACCGAGGAATACGCCCGGCAGTTTCAGCGCGAGGCAAAAATCCTGGCTTCTCTGCGGCATCCAAATCTGCCGCGCGTGTTTGACTATTTCGTCATTGACCAGCAGGGGCAGTATTTGGTCATGGATTTTATCGAGGGAGACGACCTTCGACAGTGGATGGCGCGTGAAGATGAGATCTCTGAAATTGAAACCCTCCAGATTGGGATAGCGATCTGTGATGCGTTGATCTACCTGCATTCTCAGGAACCAGCTATTGTCCATCGCGATATCAAACCCGGAAATGTGAAAATTACCCCGCGCGGCGAGGTGATTCTGGTGGATTTCGGCTTGGTCAAAATTATGGACGAAAAAGAAATGACCACGACCGCAGCCCGGGCGATGACACCCGGGTATTCCCCACCTGAGCAGTATGGCTCAGCGCCAACAGACCATCGGTCGGATATTTTTTCCCTGGGCGCAACTCTATATGCCGCTTTAGCCGGCTACCTGCCGGAAGAAAGCCTTGCTCGCACTACCGGGAAAGCGACATTGACAGCACTGCAGGATTACAACCCAGAAGTTTCCTCCCGGACTGCCAACACGATTGAGAAAGCGCTTGAACTTCATTTTGAAGACCGCTGGCAATCCGCATCAGCGTTCAAAGATTCTCTGATAAGAGCTCTTGAGAATTTCCCGCTTGAGATTCAAATCAGCAGCCGGTTAGCTGTTTCTCGCCAGCAAAGGCCACCAGCGGCCAGGAAGAAGCCCCTTAAAAGCGCATTTTTAAACCACTGGATGGAAATATGGGAGTCACTGAAATCAAAGCTCAGTAAACCGGATCCAATCTGGATTGCGTTTGGTGCGATGATCTTCATTCTTGTTGGATTGCTCCTGACCTTCCTCTTGAAACCCGAAAGTCTGAACAACTTCTTAGGGCTGGCTTCAGCCGGTACCGAAACGGAAACCAGCGATTCGTACTATGAACTGACTCAAACCCCTTCAGATTCATTGTTTGAGGGAACCCAAGACCCTTCATTGTCTGATGGCACGCCACTGGCAGAAGGCAGCCAGGATCAATCCCTTACGCCCGCTCCCACACCAACTGGCGGTGGATCAGGGATTCTTGCTTACGTATCAGAAAGCACCGGCAGCCCACAGATCTGGTTGCTGGATGTGTTAAGCGGCGCAAAAACGCAGCTCACAGACATGACTGATGGTGCCTGTCAACCCTCCTGGTCCCCTGACGGCAGCCAACTCGTCTTTACTTCTCCCTGTGAAACCAAACGTTCCCGTTATCCCGGATCCCGACTCTATGTGATCAATGTTAAAACCGGTGAACTCACACCTCTGCCAGCTTCTCTTGAAGGTAATTTCGATCCTGCCTGGTCTCCCGATGCAGATTGGATTGCGTACACCTCCCTGATTAACGGGAAGATGCAGCTTATGAAGATTGATTTAAGCGACCTCTCTTCGCTTTTATTATCCGATGGGAATTTTGACGACGCAGGTCCAGCCTGGTCATCAGATGGGAAACAATTGGCATTTGTCCGAGTCCGCAGCGTTGGCCAGATTTGGATCATGGATGCGGATGGAGACAACGCCGTTCAATTCACCCTTTCTGGCGCAATTGACAACAGTGCCCCTGAATGGTATCCGAATAAAAACCTAATCCTGTTCAGCCAGGTGCTGGGGCTTGGCAGCCCTTCCAAACAGCTCTATGGGATGCGGCTTGAAGATATTGGAGAAGCTGAAGCGTATACGATTCTTCCCAGCGCAGATTCTGAATATATCCCTTTGATGGATAATGTGGATATCTCTCCGGACGGGTATTGGCTCGCATTTGATTATTGGTATTTTGACGTCCTCTCAGACATATACATGATGACCTTCCCGGGTGCAAATTTGATCCAGCTGACAGATCACCCAGCAATGGATTACGACCCGGTCTGGAAACCGCCGGCTCAGTAGGCGGATAGTGTAAAATTGTACGCAGAAGCGGATCCACTTAGTCAGAAATTGGATCCGTCCTACAAGAATACAATTCACTCAAGCGTGAAGCAAAACGACGTTTTTTAGCAGCAGCAAGAGTTTCAGGAGGAGCAGGTGAGCCTGGAGATAAATTCCCTTCTACGAGATCGTTATCGAATCATTAAAGAAATTGCCCGGAGTGGGATGGGGGCAGTTTACCTGGCGCATGACGAAGTCCTTAACGTGGATATCGCAATAAAAGAGAACCTATACACGACCGAGGAACATTCCCGCCAATTCAGACAGGAAGCGACCATTCTGGCAAAGCTGCGTCATCAAAACCTGCCCCGGGTGATCGATCATTTTATCGTCCAGGACATTGGGGAATATCTCGTCATGGATTATATCGAAGGGCAGGACCTGCAGGAGCTTATCGAAAGTCGAAACACGCCTTACCCGGAAGAAGAAGCCGTCCGGATCGGGGCAGTGATTTGTGACGCTTTGAATTATCTGCATTCTCGCAAGCCGCCCATCATCCACCGAGATATCAAGCCCGGCAACCTTAAAATCACCGGGGATGGACATATTATCCTGGTTGATTTTGGCCTGGCAAAGCACTACCAGCAGGGAGAGATGACCGCGGTCGGCGCCAAAGGCATCACAGCGGGTTATTCGCCAGTGGAGCAGTATGGGCACGGCACGGATGTCCGCAGTGATATCTATGCCTTGGGTGCCACGCTCTACACCCTTCTAACCAGCGAGGTTCCCCCTGAATCCCTGGAGAGGGCGATTGAAGGCGACAGCCTTAAACCGATTCAAGAATATAATCCAGGAATCTCCAACGCCTTACAGGAGGTCGTTGAGAAGGCAATGGCCGTCCAGGCGGATGACCGTTTTCAGGACGCACAATCCTTCCAGGATGCACTCCTGGCTGCTCATCCACTGCCAGATTTCTCACCAGGAGAACCTGTTATACAACATCTGAAGGTGTCTTCCATCAGTGCCAATCAGCAGGGATCCTATGAACCCACAGTACAAATACCAACACAGAAGAAGAATAAGAAACGGGTCTGGGCCTGGCTGATCCCCCTTCTGATCCTTGTGATTGGAGCGGGAATAGGGACTTACCTTGTCATGAATGGATTCTTGTTCAACCTGGCTAAGTCGCCGACCCCAACACCAACCCAGGAGACCGTTGCAGAAGAGATAGCGCAGGAACCGACAAAAACCCAATCGCCGCCAAGTGCGACCGCCGCAGAAAACTTCATCATGGAATCGCCCACAATCACCCTGACAGCCGTGCCGGAAGGGACTCCCCAGGGTGGCGGTCAGGGACAGATTGCGTTCGTTTCAGATCGCAGCGGCAGCCCCCAAATCTACCTGATGAATATTGATGGGACGGGCATAGAACAGCTCACGTATGAAGCTGAAGGCGCTTGCCAGCCGGAGTGGTCACCTGATGGGATGCGCCTGGCATATATTTCACCCTGCAGTGGCATCAGGGATCAATATGAAGGCGCAAGCATCTTTACCCTCAGCCTGGAGACTGGACGAACTGACCTGATATCCACATTGGCAACCGGAGATTATGATCCTGCCTGGTCTCCAGATGGCTCCATGCTGGCGTTTACCTCCCTGCAAACAGGCAAACCTCAAATCTTCATTTACGAATTTGTTCCAGGGATTGCGCATCTGTTGATGAACCGTTCCATCAGCAGCAGGATGCCAGCCTGGTCTCCCGATGGAAGCCAGATTGTTTTCGTCTCTCCCAGCCCGGTCACAAACCGCCCGATTCTCATGGTCGTGGATTCAGGGGGAAAAGATGAACCAAGAAGTGTCATGGGACAGAATTATCAGGAAGCGTATCGTCCGGAGTGGTCACCTGAAGGGGATTTGATCTTGTTCGACTTAGGTGGAGAGTCGCTGATCGGCGGCAGACTCCTCAATAAGAACCAGGATGCGCCCATCCAAACAAATTTGCTGCTGGTTGAGAACCCGACCTTTTCAGTGGATGCGGGTTGGGTGATCTGTGACGGTAGGTTGGAAGGGAATGGATTTGATATCTTCCTGATGCTGCGCACCGGCGCCTGGTTGACCCGGTTAACGGACGACCCCGCTGACGATTATCAGCCAGCCTGGCGACCTTGAGTTTTGAAAATCCATATAGTGATTAAATTTCCGAGCGGTTGTGGTTATCACGGCCGTTTGTTGGTTTAATTTACACTCATTACCCTTATTACTCATTTTCCTGAAGGAAATCCTGGACCTGCTGCTTTGAGGGCAGCGCAGGGATTGCCCCACGTACGGTCGTCGTGATCGCGCCGACCGCGTTGGCATACCGGCAGATCGCATGCAGCTGTGCTTCATCATGATCCGCGTGCGGATGAAGGAGCAAACCCTTCAAGAGTCCCGCCACAAATCCATCGCCTGCACCAGTCGTGTCAATTGTTTTAACCCGGAACCCGGGGACCGAGCCCCTGAAATCCGAGGTGAAATATCGGCAGCCTTCCCTCCCAAGCGTAACGACCAGTAAACGTAGATGGTCGTGCCATAAAGCATCCACGCCCTGATCGATATCGTCCGAACCCGTCAGAAACGTCAGATCCTCCTCGCTGATCTTAATCAGGTCAGCTCGTTCCCAAACGCTGAGAATCCCCTCCCTGGCTGACGTGGAATCCTGCCAGAGTGGCAGCCGTAGATTGGGGTCATATGAAATCCAGAGGCCATTCTCATGAGCAATATCCAGCGCTGTCAAGGTGGCACTTCGGGAAGGCTCACCGATCAGGCTGAGGGACCCAAAATGGAACATCCGGGCATTCCTGATCAATGCCGCGTCTACCTCATCCGGTGTGTAGAGCATATCCGCGCTCGGATGGCGGTAAAACATGAATTCACGCTCACCATCTGCTCGTAATGTGACAAAAGCCAGGGCTGTGCGCGCTTCCCGTGAAAAGACCAGACCCTGGGTATTAACCCCCACCTCATCAAGGGTCTGTTTCAGAAAAATGCCAAAAGCGTCTTCGCCAACCTTGCCTAGGAAAGCACACGATACACCCAACTTTGCCAAGCCGGCAGCGACATTGGCTGGTGCGCCGCCGGGCGCCTTCTTAAAAGCTGGCGCTTCGATCAATGAAACGCCGGAGGTTGTGGGTACAAAATCAATTAATAATTCCCCCAGGGTGACCACGTCTGCTGTCACATCCACACATCCTTTCTCTCAACCTTGGATTAACCATCAAAGCCCCTACGCGGTTAATTATAGATGGAAACCTTTGTCCAGGGGAGTCCGTGACTCGCCCAACTGTGGAAGTCTCCATTCGGTTCGCGTATAATAAATGTAACGATATTTGGATAATTATCATCCAATTAATAAAAAGATTATGAAAGGAAAGATCATGGAATACCGACATTTGGGAAAAGCTGGAATCAAAGTTTCCGAACTCTCACTCGGTGCTTGGGTGACCTATGGGACTCAGTTTGGCGTTGACGAAGCCAAGGAGATCATGGCGGCAGCATATGATGCCGGCGTGAACTTCTTTGATAATGCCGAAGCATATGCCGGCGGGCAGGCTGAGACCATCATGGGCGAAGCCCTGAAAGCGCTGGGCTGGCCTCGCAAGGACTACCTTGTCTCCACGAAAATCTTTTGGGGCGGCAGCGGTCCTAACGATAAGGGGTTGTCCTACAAGCACATCATTGAAGGCGTGAATAATTCCCTCAAACGCCTACAATTGGACTATGTTGACCTGCTCTTTGCCCACCGTCCGGACCCAGAAACACCCATTGAAGAGACTGTGTTCGCCTTCAACCAGGTCATCGGGGAAGGCAAAGCTTTTTACTGGGGCACATCGGAATGGTCTGCTGCTGAGATCATGCGCGCTGTTGATTTCGCCCGCCGGAATGGGCTGCGTCCGCCCGCCATGGAGCAGCCCCAATACAACCTGTTCCATCGACGGCGTTTTGAAGAGGAATATGCCCCGCTCTATAAAGAACTTGGCTACGGAACCACAACCTGGAGTCCTCTTTTTGGCGGCTTGTTGACCGGTAAATATAACGCAGGCGAGATCCCGAAAGGCAGCCGTGCCTCCCTTGAAAGCTATCAATGGATGAAGGAACGCGTTCAGGATGAGCACAAACTCGCGGTCAGCCGCAAGCTGGCTGAAGTGGCAGATGACCTGGGTGTCCCTATGGCACAGCTCTCCCTTGCCTGGATCCTCAAAAATCCGAATGTCAGCACGGTCATCACCGGCGCCAGCAAGGTCTCACAACTGAAAGAGAACATGAAGGCTGTGGAGGTCAAGGAAAAATTGACCGACGATGTGATGGCACGCATCCATGAGATCATCAAGGATATAGAGGATTAATCCGCAGTTGGATTACAACTAACATACATAATCCGGGCTGTCTGTTGGGATCAGGCAGCCCGCTTTTATTATTTACGGGATTATGACTCACGCCGCTTCTTTTCCGGCTCATTTCAGGATAAAATGAGAAAGCGGACATCTATTCTCCAACCAAAGGACAGCTTATGCCTCCTATTCTTTATCTCCTTGACGGTCACGGCCTCGCCTACCGGGCGTATTATGCATTGACCGCTGGCGGAACGCGCACCAGCACCTTTCAGACAAGCAGCGGCGAACCGACTGCGGGTGTCTATGGGTTCACCAGTATCCTCCTGCGCATCTTTGAGCGGGAGAGTCCGGACTATCTGGCTGTGGTTTTCGATAAAGGGAAGACCTTCCGGCACAAACTTTACGCTGACTATAAGGGCACCCGAGCGAAAATGCCGGATGACCTGCGGCCCCAGGTGGAACGTATGCGTGAAATCGTGGACGTCTTCAACATCCCCCGCCTCGAGCGTGAGAATTATGAAGCGGATGACGTCCTGGGCAGCGTGGCACGCTGGGCATCTGAGGAAAAGGGGTTGGGGGTGAAGATCATCACCGGTGATAAGGACCTTCTCCAACTCGCTACGGACAGTGTGGCGGTCAACCTGGCAGGCAGCCATCTTTCTGACGCGAAAGATTACTTCCCGGATGACGTCAAGAAAAAGCTGGGCGTGCTGCCGGAAAAAGTCGTGGACTTCAAAGCCCTGTGCGGCGACACATCTGATAATATCCCCGGGGTTAAAGGGATTGGTGAGAAAACCGCGGCAAAACTCCTGGATGAATATGGCTCTCTGGATGGAATCTATAAACACCTGGATGAGATCACCGGACGAGCGAGGAAAGCGCTGGACGGCAGCCAGGAGATCGCTTACCTCAGCCAGAAGCTTTCACAAATCGTCACCAACCTGGATATGACGCTTGACCTGGAGCAGGCCCGGATTGACCGCTTCAACCCGCAAGCGGTTGAAAAGCTCTTCCGTGAATTAGGATTCCGTAATCTGATGGAACAGCTCAACCGGCTGGTTGGAAAGATGAATCCTGTCATGCCGCAGGGTGAGCAAATGGATTTATTCGCCAGCTCGGGAAAACCCTCCCCTGAAGTCCAATCCCCCGATGAGATTGAAACCAGGATCGTGGATACACCCGCAGTCCTCAAAGAGCTAGCTCAGGCATTGAACGACGCGGCGTTGATCGCTTTCGATACAGAGACCACGGACACGGACGTGATGCGGGCAAAATTAGTGGGAATCTCACTCTCTGTCAAACCGAATCTCGGATACTACATCCCGCTTGGGCATCAGGAAGGCCAACAGCTTTCCAAAGAAGAAGTCTTTGAGTCTCTCTCCTCGCCGCTGACGAACCCCAATATCGGCAAGGCAGGGCACAACCTGAAATATGATTACCTGATTCTCAAACGCGCTGGGTTGACGGTGTCACCGCTGACCTTTGACACGATGATCGCGGAATGGCTGATCAATCCTGCTTCACGCAACCTGGGTTTAAAGAACTTGGCCTGGGTCCGCCTGGGCTACGAGATGACCCATATTGAGGAGTTGATCGGTAAGGGGCGAACGCAAAAGACCATGGACCAGGTCCCCATCCAGGAGGCAGCCGGATACGCCGCGGCGGATGCAGCCATCTGCCTGCGTTTGATCCCGCAGCTCCAGGAGGAGTTGAAGCAGCAAAATGCAGAGGAACTCTTCCGCACCATGGAAATGCCTCTGATCCCGGTGCTGGCAGCCATGGAAGAAGCCGGGATCAAACTCGACCTGGCGTTCTTCAGAGCCTTCTCCAAAGAACTGGAAGGCAAGCTGAGTGAGGTCGAATCCCAGATTTGCAACGCCGTTGGCTATGAATTTAACCTGAATTCTACCCAGCAGCTTTCAAAAGCCCTGTTCACCAAACTGGGGTTGGAACCTCCCGACCGGGCGCATAAGACCTCCTCCGGTCATTATTCCACAGCGGCATCCGTGCTGGAAGCGATGCAAGGTCAGCACCCGGTTATCCAATGGGTGCTGGACTACCGAGAGCTTGAAAAATTACGTTCGACCTACGTGGACGCACTCCCCGAACGGGTCAACCCGGACACCGGACGCGTGCATACCTCCTTCAACCAGACCGGCACCGTCACCGGGCGGATCGCTTCATCCAACCCCAATCTCCAGAACATTCCCACCCGTACAGAGACCGGGCAGCGGGTACGCAACGGCTTTATCTCTCGCGAGAACTGGCAGCTCCTCGCGGTGGATTATTCCCAGATCGAGCTGCGCATTGTCGCCCACATGGCGCAGGATAAAGCCATGCTGGCTGCTTTCCGAGCCGGTCAGGACATCCACGCCACAACAGCCGCGGCTGTGCATGGGACTGACCTGGCGAAGGTCACCCCAGCCATGCGCCGCCATGCCAAGGCAATCAATTTCGGGCTGATCTATGGCATGAGCGCGTTTGGGCTGACCAATGCGACCGACCTCACTCTCGCGGAAGCGGAAAATTTTATCAAGGCATATTTTGAAGAATTCCCAGGTGTTAAAAAATTCTTGGATGG
>Ga0075124_10001494_pt1 | contig 10891 bp, 8 predicted proteins | sample AntAceMetag02UKS_FD_69809 | JGI IMG/M metagenome (GOLD analysis project Ga0075124, IMG submission 69809) | Saline lake microbial communities from Ace Lake, Antarctica - Antarctic Ace Lake Metagenome 02UKS | ecosystem: Environmental > Aquatic > Non-marine Saline and Alkaline > Saline | place... | reverse complement strand
TGAATATGTCCTGGAATGGGATAAACAGGACGTATTCCAATATCTTACATGTAGAAAAAACGCAGGTAATGGCATATAACCTGAAACGCAGTAACAAGAAATTGGAAGCCCAGACAGAAGAGCTTCAGTCGCAGTCGGAAGAATTACAGCAGCAGGCAGAAGAATTGCAGCAGAGTTCTTTGGAATTGCAGGAACAGAATATGGAATTGGAGAAGCAAAAAGAACAGGTTATGGAAGCAACCAGACTCAAGAGTGAATTTCTATCTAATATGAGCCATGAATTGCGTACACCATTAAATTCAGTATTAGCACTTTCAGAGATATTATTGCAAAGGGGTAAAAGTAAATTAGATGCAGAGGAGCAGAACTTTTTACGGATAATAGAGCGTAACGGAAGGAATTTATTACATTTGATCAATGACATTCTTGATTTCTCGAAGATTGAAGCAGGAAAACTGGATATCACGCCAGCACAGCTGTTTTTAAATTCCGTTTTGGAAAATATTCAAGATACATTGAAGCCTTTGGCTGATAAAAAGGGTATAGAAATAAAACTGGAATTACCGGAAGAATCACCAAAGCTGGTAACAGATGAAATCAGATTGCACCAGATACTACAGAATATTGCAGGCAACGCAGTGAAATTCACTGAGGAAGGTTATGTGAAGTTTTCGGTGAAAGTAATCGATAACCATGTAAAGATAAAGATTGAAGATTCTGGGATTGGTATTCCAGCAGAAAAACTGCCTTATATATTTGAAGAATTCCGTCAGCTTGATGGTTCCACTTCCAGACAATATGAGGGTACTGGTCTTGGGCTTGCCATTGCAGGAAAACTGATAAAGCTTCTTCATGGTGAAATTAAAGTATCCAGTGAAGTGGGAGAAGGCACAGAATTTATAGTGACCCTGCCCATAGAATGGGAAGGAATAGAGGAAATGGGTATCGAATTATCCAGGACTGATTTTACTAATTATAACTATGAAAATTTTCAGCCTTCACAAAAAGGACGGTTATTATTAGTCGAGGATAATGAATCAGCAATAATACAAATAAAGACTGTGCTCCAGCAAAAGGGTTTTCAGATATCAGTTGCTCAAAATGGTATAGAAGCCCTCGAATTTGTAGAGCATACAATTCCTGATGGAGTAATACTTGATCTGATGATGCCCGAGATGGATGGTTTTGAAGTACTGGAAAATATTCGAAGCAAAGACAAAACCAGGCATCTCCCGGTATTGATCCTCACCGCCAAGGATTTGAGCAAAGCAGAATTGGCAAGACTAAGTGCTAATAATATTCAGCAGTTAGTGCATAAAGGAGATGTTGATCTTAGTGGATTGATGTATAAGATCAACATGATGCTGAAAAAGAGCAGTAAAGTGGAAAAGGTATTCAAAGTAAGTGAAGCATCGGATGGGCAAGAATCTATATCTGATAAGCTGCGTATATTGATCATAGAAGATAATCCTGATAATATGACAACCATGCAGGCATTAATTCCCGACAAATATCGAGTTATTAAAGCATTGGATGGAATTACAGGATTAAGAATAGCGATTTCACAGATTCCCGATCTGATCCTGCTGGATATCAATCTGCCACGGATGAGCGGGATTGAGTTATTGAGTATGCTAAAAAAATCAGAGGATACTAAACATATACCGATAATTGCAGTAACTGGAAGGGCAAGTAGAGAAGATAAGGAAGAACTTTTAGAAGCTGGTTGCAATGATTATTTGGCAAAACCAGTTGAAGCAAAATTATTAATACGAAAAATTTCTAAGTGGCTCGATAAATAAGTAGGGAGGGAAAATGTCTATTATACTGGCGATTGATGATAAGCCAGATAATCTGGTAACAATAAAAGCATTGTTAAATCAAATGAAGCCGGAATGTGAGGTGCTAACGGCATTTTCTGGTCAGGAAGGTATTAAGTTAGCCCGGAAATACAAACCTGATACCATTATCCTTGATATTATTATGCCAGGGATGGATGGTTATGAAACCTGCAAAATATTGAAAACAGATCCTGCAACAAAGGACATACCGGTATTGATGTTGACAGCGATCAAAACAGATACCAGCAGTAGAATAAAAGGGCTGCAGCATGGGGCAGATGCCTTTTTTGCCAAACCAATTGATCCTTATGAACTGGGTGCACAGATAGATGTGCTGCTTCGCATCAAACAGACAGAGGATTTACTGAGACAAGAGAAAAGAGATCTTCTGGAAAGTGTAGATGAAAAAACAAAAGCACTATTGATGAATGAGATCAAGCTTAACCAGATAATAGAAGGTTTTGCAATTCCTGCTTTTGTGATTGGTCAGGATCATAAGATAACGCATTGGAATACAGCATTGGAAATATTGACGTTATTGAAATCAAAAAGTATGATCGGTAGCTCAGATCATTGGAAGATGATTTATAAGAAACCGCATCCGCTACTGGCAGATCTGGTACTTGATCGGGCGGATGATATAACAATAAGCAAATATTTTGAAGATAAATGGCAAAGATCAAGCTTACTTTATGAGGCATTAGAGATGAAAAAGGTTTTTGTTGACCGCTATTACCTTGATAGATGGTTTTATTGCACTGCTGTTCCGATAAAAGATAAGGATGGAGAGCTCATTTGTGCCCTGCAAATAGTGCAGGATATAACCAAGCGCAAAGCTTCTGAACTGGAACTGGAAAAATACCGTAAGAATCTGGAAGTACTTGTTGATGAAAGGACAAAAGCACTAAAAGATAAAAATGAAGAACTGGAACAGTTGAATAAGCTCTTCAGTGGAAGAGAATTCCGCATCAAAGAATTACGGGATAAAGTGAAGGAACTTGAGAACGAAATTGAAAAATTAAAGGTTAATAAAGGGGACTGGATATAATTCAGTTTGTGGACTAAGCGGACTAAATGGACTCAGTGGACAGGTTTAACGGTGTATTCCTGGGATACGGCTGAAGGTGGGTGGTTTATGATGTAGTCCAGAACTTCTTACCTCTCACTTTTCACCCATCTTACGACTTATCAAGTTTGATTTTCTTAAGGATTTCTTCCTGAATGCTCATGGGAACTTTTCTATAAGCATTGAACTGCATATTAAATTCCACTTTGCCCTGAGTGAGTGAACGTAAAAGCGTCACATAACCAAATATTTCTGCTAAGGGGATATCAGCAACAATACGAGTAAATTGTTTATCTATTTCAGTTTCATGGATCAATCCTCTGCGCTGATTAATACTGCCCATCACACTGCTGCGGAATTCATTGGGAGTTTCGATATCTACTTGCATAACAGGTTCCAGAAGATAAGGCTGCGCTTTTTTATAAGTTGCCCTGAATGCGTGGATAGTAGCAATTTCAAAAGCCATCTGAGAAGAATCTACTTCATGATAGCTGCCATCATTGATGAGCATTTCTACTTGCACGATAGGATATTCAGCTAATCCGCCTTTGGATAGAGATTTCATAAAGCCTTTTTCGCAGGCAGGAATATAATTAGAAGGTATCGCACCACCGGTAATTTTATCAACAAAGCGGCTGTCTTCATCAGCCAGAGGACTAAGGATACCTGCTACACGAGCGAATTGTCCTCTGCCACCGGACTGTTTTTTGTGAATATAATTAAATTTTACTTCTTTGGCAATGGATTCACGATATGCTACCTGAGGGGAACCTACCTGGATATTGCAACTATACTCACGCCGCATTCTTTCCAGATAAACGTCCAGATGGAGTTCACCCATCCCGGAAACAATAGTCTCAGAAGCTTCATCATCGAAATAAGATTTAAAGGTGGAATCTTCACGGGTGAAGCGGTTAATCGCTTTGGACATATTATCTGCTGACTTTTTATCTAAAGGTTTGATAGATAAAGAAAGAATAGGATCAGGAATATAAGCATGACGCATGGAAAAATGAGCTTCACCAGTGACAAAAGTATCACCCAGGGAACAATCGACTCCAAAGATAGCAGCAATATCACCTGCTGCTGCTACTTCAATATCTTCCATATTGCTGGCATGCAGTTTGGCAAGTCGCCCTACTTTGATTTTTTTACGGGTAATTAAATTTACCAGATTAGTACCCTTTTTGATAGTACCTTGATATACTCTAATATAAGTAAGCTGACCATACTGCTGGTTTTCAATTTTAAAAACCATGGCAACCACGTCTTTATCACGATCACTCTCGATTTCTATCTCACGGTCATGATGTTCAATATCATAAGCAATATTAGTGACGTCTGCCGGGGATGGCAGGTATTGGATAATACCATCAAGCAGTGCTCTGGTTCCGATGTTTTTATAGGCTGAGCCAGCATATACAGGAACAATCTCAAGGGCAATAGTGGCTTTGCGAATAGCCAGGCGCAGAAGGTCAAGATCAAGATGACCTTCCAGATATGATTCCATGAGAGTATCACAGAACATGGAAACATTCTCAAAGAGCAGGTCCTGATACTTTCTGGCTTCATCCAGCATTTCAGGAGGTATTTCTTCTATATGGATATTCTCGTTATTAGGACCACTATAATATAATGCTTTCATGGTCACAAGATCAATAATTCCCTTAAAATCCTCTCCGTTGCCAATTGGCAATTGCAGGAATATGGCATTCATGCCCATTTTTTCGTGCAATGCAGAAAGCACTTTATAGGCATCAGCACCTGTTCTATCCATTTTATTGATAAAAGCCATGATCGGGATATGATGCCTGCGCATTTGACGAACCACAGTAATGGTTTGAGATTGTACTCCACCCACGGCACAAAGTACCAGAATCGCACCATCCAGCACGCGCAAAGCGTTTTCCACTTCCATTGTGAAATCCACATGACCCGGAGTGTCGATGACATTTATCTCATGCTTCTTCCAGGATACATTAGTTGTAGCGGATGAGATCGTGATCCCGCGCTCCTTTTCCAGTTCCATGGAATCCATCGTAGCTCCCACACCATCTTTTCCCCGTACCTCGTGAATTTTATGTATCCTGCCAGTATAAAACAATATTCTTTCGGTCAAAGTAGTTTTCCCAGAATCTATATGGGCACTAATACCGATATTTCTCAATTTTGCCATTTCGCTCATCACATTCTCCTTTTTGAGCTCTCATCTTATTTCTTCATATCCATATATTATAAATTTAATCAAATAACATAGAAATGAAAGATAAATTATAAGAAAGGCAAAACTTTATCTATAGCTTATCGTGTCAACCAGAAGTTCTGAGATTATTTACAAGAAGTGGCAGGCGATGGATATCACGATCATAAGCAAACCTAAGTGAATACAAGGTAGAAAATCCTTGACTGGAAAACAAATTCACAGGTCTTTACCTTTTAATCAGATAGAGACTGGGAGTAATAATAATGATAGAGGTTATAGAACAAAGATGTGTTGGTTGCAGTGTATGCCTTAAATCCTGCGCTTATGATGCCATTACAATAGTAGAAAAAATGGCAGAAATTGATACTGATAAATGCGTACTGTGCGGTGCCTGCGTGGAAGCCTGCCCTTTTGATGCCATTATGATCCGCAAATATGGCAGAACTGATATTGACCGTAGTTTATATAATGGAGTATGGGTATTTGCCGAACAGCAGAGAGGACACGTAGCTGCAGTAGTATTTGAGTTATTAGGTAAAGGCAGGGAACTGGCAGAAGCCCGAGATACAAAACTTACTGCTGTGCTGCTTGGCTATCAGGTAGAAAATCTGGTTCAGGAATTGTTCGAATATGGAGCAGATGAAGTAATTCTGGTTGATGATCAGCATTTAACAAATTTTATTGATAGAAACTATGCCTATGCCATGCAAAGCTTGGCAGAGAAATACAAACCGGAAATTATCCTCTCAGGAGCTTCAGTACTGGGCAGATCATTTATCCCACGCGTTGCCGTAGGATTGCATACTGGTCTTACTGCTGATTGCACAGGACTGGAAATTGATAGTGACACAGGGTTATTAAAGCAGACCAGACCAGCGTTTGGCGGAAATATTATGGCAACTATCATTACTCCAGACCATCTGCCGCAGATGTCCACTGTAAGGCATAAAGTGATGGAATCATTACCAAGAGAGACAGGAAGGACTGGTAAACTGATCTCAGAAAAAATAGAATTCCCTGAGCGTGATAAAACCTGCAAATATGAGAATTTTATTGCTGACGCCACTCAGGAAATCAATCTTACAGAAGCAAATTTTGTGATTTCAGGCGGAAGAGGACTTAAATCACCGGAAAACTTCCAGATGGTGTATGATCTGGCAAAAAAACTTGATGCAGCAGTAGCAGCTTCACGAGCAGCAGTAGATGCTGGCTGGGTGGAATATCCTCATCAGGTGGGACAAACCGGCAAGACTATCAAACCTACTGTATATCTGGCACTTGGAATTTCTGGAGCTATTCAGCATCTGGCTGGAATGCAAAGCTCTGATTATATCATTGCCATAAATAAAGACCCTGATGCCCCCATATTTAAAATTGCTGATCTGGGAATCGTGGGAGATATATTTGAAATTGTTCCCTTATTGAACAAGAAGTTCAAGAGTTGATCATGCTTAAAGTATGCGAAATATTTCTCAGTATCCAGGGTGAATCATCATATGCTGGATTGCCCTGTATATTTATCAGGCTTTCCGGCTGCAATCTGAATTGTGAATGGTGTGACAGCCGGTTTCATCAGGAAATCCAGAGTGAAATGTCTATCCCGGAAATTATTGATGCCATCTCAGAATATAAACCCGTAGAGCTGGTGCAGATAACTGGCGGTGAACCACTTTTGCAGAAAGAAACTCCTGAATTATTGGAAGTACTGGGAAGAACTGGATATAAAGTATTGTTGGAAACTAATGGGACATTACCCATCTCTGAACTGCCTCCTCATGTGATCAATATTGTGGATGTGAAATGCCCTTCCAGTGGACACAAGGATTCATTTCTGAGAGAAAATATCATTTACCTTGATCCGGAAAAAGATGAACTGAAATTCGTGATTGCTGACAAGGTAGATTATAATTTCGCTCAGGAATTTATTATGTATAATAATCTTTGGAGTTATAAGATTCTTTTTTCCACTGTGTTTGGGCGATTAGAACCCAAGCAACTGGTGAAATGGGTGATAGAAGACCGACTCGATGTGCGCATCCAGCTGCAATTGCATAAGTATATCTGGGATCCGGAAAAAAGAGGAGTGTAATCTCAATTTTTTATGCAGAAGATCAGAAATTCCATCAAAGCAATAATTATCGAGAATAATCGGATATTAACCATAAAATGCCAAGACCAAAATGGTATATTCTACATGCTTCCCGGTGGGGGACAGCAGCTATATGAATTAATGCTGGAAGCATTGGAGCGGGAATGCCGGGAAGAGATCGATTGTGAGATCGAAGTAGGCAGATTATTATACATCAGAGAATATCTGGCAGATAATCATGAATTTGCTGCTGAGGATAATGGTGCCCATCAGATTGATTTTATGTTTGAATGTAAGCTGAAGGAAGGCAGTATTCCCCAAAATGGGATAGAACCTGATCCCTGGCAGATTGGAGTTGTGTGGCTGGAATTATCACGGCTCATGGAATATAGACTATATCCTCAAGCATTGAGAAAAATCCTGATGAAAGATAAAGATCATAAAGGTAAAATATATCTGGGTGATATAAATTAACTAAACAACCAATTACAAATTAGATATCATTTACTATTATACCCTATACAACCCTTTTGCAGAATATCCTCTGGAACAACAAAGCACATAGTGACATTTTTTTGTTAGATAGTGCTAAGTTGTTTTGCCAGAAGCGCACTTTGATGGTTAAGTAATTATAATATAGTAAGTTATAAGGAGATTAGTATGAATCCTTTGAAAAGGTACTCTTATTTAAATAAGGGACTTGCTAAAAGGATCGATTCAAAGGAATAGGTGATCAAAAGAGAAAGAGAACCACAGATGATCACAAAAATGAATACGAGCAAGTAGTATGACCAGTCATAGATACTATTATCAGGTATGAGAGATTCATCCCCGAATTCTGGTTCAATCCGGAATCTTGAGATATTGAGCAATTTGATAACTGAAAAAATAGCAGCGGTGATAAGTAGAATACCATATAATGTAAATATTGAGCTAAACCTGACCGAGAAATTCCAGAATCCATGTAAAAAAATAGCGACAAGCCAGGCAAAGAAAAGCCTGAGAGATTTATTTCCTTTTTGAAAAGACAGACCAAATATGGAAATTGCGACCATATCAAAGAGCAGATGTCCAGGCAGTAGACGCGCCAGAAAAATGGAATACAATGAGGCATTATAAAACCGTAAATCCATAGTAAGGGTAGAAATCATCATACTTTTCCAGGTGGCAATCACATAATAGGTGATATTCTCATAAAAAGCGAAACCTAAGGCAATTACTCCCATATAGACAATTACGTCAAAGGACTCATTAACTTCGTTTTTAAATTTATATAATACTAAAATGAATATGAGAAATTTAAAGGTTTCTTCCAGAATAGGTCCCATAATCACAATATTAGTAAAAGAGAAGCTGGTGATCAGCCATGAAACTGCCATTGCATAAATGCTTGTGGCAAAAATAGTGAAGCAGAAAATTTTCATCAAAGTAACGATGTTTTCCTTTTCATAGCGATCCAGCCACAGTAGCAAAGTAACCAGTAATGCACTTATAACGCAATTTATGAGCAATATCATATATAACAGCCTCCAGAAAGAATATTATGATGAATAAAAGAACTATTAAGATAATATTGTAAAGTGATTTATAAAAGAATATCAACTAAAACCTTCCGAAGATTATTCTACCATTCACATGATCTTAATTTGGCAAATTGACATTTACCCATCACGAGTCCCCTTATTGGGGGGAAATACATCAGAAACCTGAACAAACATTTAAAGAATAGCTTGGATTAGTAATAAAAATGTCTTTACAAAATAATTGGCAAGTTAAAGATTAATCATTAGGTTTTATGGAAAAGGGAATAATGATGCCTGATTTTACTTTTATCAAAATTTTGCTTGCAATGGGTGATTGGGAAAATATAGATAATGTCAGCATATTTAGCAAAGCTAATTGCAATAAAAAGAAATCGGTGGGGCTGAAAGAATTTTAACCAGTAGTTATAACTGTGAGAAAATACTGGCTTACATTGTAGCAATTGAAAAAAAGGGTTGTTATGGAAAATTATATGCAGTTAAAAGTTAATATATTACTTATTGAAGATAATACAGCAGATATGAAACTGCTTGTTACCAAACTGAATACTGTTGATTCATTTTTATATAGTATTATTCAGGTAAGATCACTGGAAGAAGCCAGGAAAACTCTTGTTGACCAGGAATTTTCTATAGTGATCATGGATTTAGGCTTGGGAACTACCACAGGTATTGAAACATATCGTGTATTTAAAACATTCAGATTCGAGATACCAGTTTTGATTGTTACTGGCTTAAATGACCCTGCTACCTGTTTGCAGGCTATCAATGAAGGTGCTCAGGATTATCTGATAAAGGGAGAATTTGATGGAAACAGTGTTGTGCAGGCGATTCGATATTCTATTGCTCGACATCAGATTGAAGACAAATTAAGGGAATCTAATAAAGAACTGAGAAGATTGAAAAATAATCTGGAGCGTCAGGTGGCAAATACTGTGAAAATGATGCTGGATAAGGACTCTTCTCTTATATCACAATCTCAGCAGATTCTCACAGGTGAGATGGTTAGCAATATTGCTAACCAGTGGAAACAGCCTTTAAATTCATTAAGTTTGATAATTCAAACTATAAAGGATGCCTATGACTATGATGAACTCACACCCCAAAAAATCGATAACAAGGTAAATCTGAGCATTGAACTTATTAGTTTTCTGGCAAGAACCATTGATGATTTCAGAGAATATTTTTTGCCTGGAAAACAAATACAGATATTTGATCTGCAAACCCTTGTAGAAAAATCTATCGGGTTTGTTGAATTCAGTTTTGAAGCAGATATGATAAAAATTGAACTGGATATGAAGGAAGATTGCACAGCTACCGGTTATGCCAACGAATATTCTCAAGCTTTTATCAATATCATCAATAATGCCAGAGAAGTTATTAAAGCCAGAAGCATCCCTGAACTCGACAGGATTGTGAAGATCAAATTGTTTATGGAAAATAATAAATCAGTTCTTACTGTGGAAGATCGTGCAGGGGGAATTGAGCCCGAACATTTAACAAAAATATTTGAACCATATTTTACTACAAAAAAGGAAAAAGGAACCGGTGTTGGATTATTTGTCGCAAAAAATATAATAGAAAAAAATATGGGTGGCAGATTAACTGTGAGTAATTCAGATAAGGGTGCTATTTTCAGAATTGAATTAAAATAATGCCCATTGATCAAAACAGATATTAAGCCTTAATATAGTATATATCGTTTGTACTGATATTTATAATTTCTAATCTTGTAACTGATTGATTCATCTTTGAACACAGGTACTTCTGGTTCGGCTATCATTAGCCTTTGCAAATAAATTAGTTAACTGCACTCACTTGCATATAATATCCTCCCTGTACCTCCCCAGTGGGTTCTCTGCGCCTTCCAGGCAATATTTATCACTTATAGTCACAAAATATAACATCTGTTTATTGCCATTAATATTATTTTGTTTAAAATAAAAGCCATCTCAAATGAGATGGCTTTGTATAATTCCTTATAGATGACATTAATCATCAAATGCTTTATAAGTTGTCCATACTTTCCAGACGTTACCAACTAAGTCGGGACTTGGTTTCAATGTTTCTTTTCCGGGTTTCCAGCCAGAAGGTGTTGCCTGAGTGCCTTTACTTTCACGCACTAACTGAAAAGCCTGGATCTGGCGAATT
>Ga0075124_10001492_pt1 | contig 10894 bp, 8 predicted proteins | sample AntAceMetag02UKS_FD_69809 | JGI IMG/M metagenome (GOLD analysis project Ga0075124, IMG submission 69809) | Saline lake microbial communities from Ace Lake, Antarctica - Antarctic Ace Lake Metagenome 02UKS | ecosystem: Environmental > Aquatic > Non-marine Saline and Alkaline > Saline | place... | reverse complement strand
AAATTATGTTTATTCGCTGAAGGACGAAGATATTACTGAAATAATTGCAAAAATATTGGTGAAAAATGATCTGACAATTTCCGTAGCAGAATCCTGTACGGGCGGATTGGTTTCTCACAGAATTACACAAAATCCCGGTTCTTCGAAGTATTTCAAAGAAGGAATTGTAGTGTATAGTAACGCAGCAAAGGAAAAATATTTAAAAGTAAAATCATCAACATTGGAAAAATACGGAGCAGTTAGCGAAAAAACTGTTTTGGAAATGGCGAAAGGAATGCGAAAAATTTCCGGAACGGATATTGCTTTAGCTATTACAGGAATTGCTGGCCCTAGCGGTGGAACAGAAACAAAACCAGTTGGATTGGTTTGGATAGGAATTTCTACTATGAAAAACACTTATGCAAAAAAGATTATTTTTAATAAAGATAGAAAATTGAACAAACAATATTTTGCTCAAAGATCTTTAGATATTTTGAGATTGGAATTAATAAAAAACGAAAACAATTAGAACATTTTTTGCGGTTCCATTGCCGGAACAGATCATATTCGAGATGTCTCGAATTCAAAAATATTTTTCAAAATATAATGCCTCGATAAAATGGGTAAATCCGAATAATATGCATATTACAATGAAGTTTTTAGGTAAAACGGACAGCTCACTAATAGATAAAACAAGTGACGAATTAACTTCTCGCTTCGGTGAATTTACAAGATTCAAATTGCAACTGAATTATAATGGATATTTTCCATCAAGAGGCAAGCCAAGAATTTTGTGGACAGGAATTGAAGAAATTCCACGACAAATGAAGCAGATATTCTATTTTTTAAACGGTTATTTTACAAAATATTCTTACGACGAAAGCGGCAAAAAATTATCGCCTCATATAACTCAAGCTCGAATAAAGGGAAGAGTAGATAGAGATCTAATTAGTCAATTTAAATCATTCCAAGTTGAACCATTGGAATTTAATGTTGAAAAAATCGTTTGGTTTGAGAGTACACACATAAATAATGTGTTGACTTATGTTCCGTTAAGGGAATTTTTCTTGGGAATAAATAGTAACTAACTCCGCAAATTTTACCACTAATAAGAGTTCACGCAAAGACCGCAGAGAAAAAAAGCTCGCAAAGAAAGATTATAGTTTTTGAAATTCTATTTGATTTTTCACTTTTAGCTTATGTTGTAATTTATGATATTAATAGAATATGTTACAATTTTAAAAATTGGGAATTACAATCTTCTTACGACTTTCCCAATATTTTTTGATACAACACAGTAAGATAAGAACCCGAGTGAATAATTTTTCCTTTTAAAGTTTCAAAAAAATTTAGTGGATGTTGTTTATTGATTTTGAAATATACACTTCTTTTCCAATCAACAAATTTATAAACTCCCATTCTTCCATAAACGGGAATTTCATTTTTAAAATTGTTTGTAAAACTTACACTGTTTTTGTAACCGTGTTCTTTTAAAATTTTTATAATACTTCTGTTGTAATAACCGAAAGGAAAACCAAAGCTGTCAATTTTAACATTAAACATTTTGTCTAAATCAATTTTTGAATTTTTAATTTCGTTAACTATCTGTTCGTTTGTCAAATTTATCAATGCTTTATGAGAAAGTGAGTGTGAACATATTTCCCAATCAGAGTCACATAGTTTTTGCAATTGCGACTGAGTGGCGTGTTTGAATTTGATTCCAAAAAGATTTGCGTCCCAAGAATTATACTTTCCGATAAAATGTACAATTACAAAAATTGATGCGGTGAAACCAAGTTTATTTAAAATAGGCAAAGCATATTGATAGATATTTTCATAAGCATCATCAAAAGTTATGACAAATTTATTTTGTTGTGGATCTTGCAAATAATCTCTTAAACTACAACCGACATATCCCTTTTGTTGCAAGAATTCCATCTGCTTTTCAAAACTTTTTGGACTGATCGTGGTCAAACCAAATTCAAACTGAGGCGAAATTTTATGATAAGCTAATATTGGGATTTCTTTCAAAATATTGCCGTTAATTTAATCTTTATTCGGTGTTAATAGATAGTAATGAAATTTACTTTCTTGAAACAATTCATTTGCCATCGTTTGAATATTTGACAATGTTACTTTTTCTAATGAAGATAATATTTCATTAATTTCAACAAATTTGCCAAATTGGATCTCAGTTTGCACCATTTTGTTCATTCTGCTTAGCATACTTTCCAAACCAAAAACCAATGCTCCTTCGTACTGTTTTTTTATCTTATTCAGTTCGGATCTTGACATTGAGTTGTTTTTAATTTCATTTAATTCATTCCAGACCAATTCATTAATATCGTCTATTTTCTTTTTATCCGTTCCGACATAAATCCCAAATATTCCGGTATCTCTATACATATCGGCGAATGAATAAATGCTGTAAACAAATCCATATTTTTCACGAATGTTTTGGAATAATCTTGAACCCATACCGGCCGATAACAAAGCATTTAATATTTTGTAAGTATAATGGTCTTTGTTTTTATATGAATATGCTCGTCGTCCCAAGAAATAATGTGTTTGTGAAATATTTGCTTTTTTTACGATTTTCTTCTTTATCGGATCCGCCAACTTGACTTGCTGTAAATTTTTATTTGTAATGCTATGATCATTTAATTGTTCCTTTACATATTCTAAAAATTCACCATGAGAAATGTTTCCCGTGCAGGCAACAATAATATTTTCAGGAGTATAATTTTCATTTACAAATTCTTTAATTTTATTCTGATCGAATGACTTTATAGTTTGTTTATTTCCTAAAATATTATAACTCAGTGGGTGATCAGGATACATTTGTTTGCAGAATCCATCGAAGGCAACTTCGCTTGGTGAATCCAAAAATTCATTGAATTCTTCGATTACAACGGTTTTTTCTTTCTCAATTTCGTTTTTTGGATAGACAGAATTTTTAACAATATCTATTAATATTTTAATACCGCTTTTAATGTTTGTGTCCAGCACTTTTGCAAAATATCCGGTGATTTCCTTACTCGTAAAAGCATTAATGGCACCGCCTTTTGATTCGATCTCTTCTACAATATCTTTTGCCGTCCGTGTCGTTGTTCCCTTAAAAGCCATGTGTTCTAAAAAATGAGCCATTCCCATTATTTTTTTATTTTCATTGCGACTTCCGACTTTTACAAAAACACCTATCGCTGCCGAACGAGTTGATCTGACTGTTTCTGTAAGAACGGTTATGCCATTTTGCAATTTTGCCTTTTTTAAATTTTGTTCCATATCTCCTAAACTTTCATTTAATTCAAATTTCAATTTTAAATAATAAATTATGAAAATATTTAATTCTTTCCAATGTTTTAAAATGATTTTATTAGAGTAAAATATTCACACAGAATGGGGAAATTAAACTTGTTGTTAATTATGTTAAAATTGCCTGTCTGCCGACAGGCAGGCATCAAGCCACAACATAGGTTGGTATAATTCTAATAATAATAGTAATATACTGGATAATTAATAAATAAAAATTAATTCCATTTTACATACTAAGAAGTGATTTAGTGCAATTTTCATATCCTATTTGTCAAAGAACATTCTAATTTATGAATAATAAGTGAATATACAAACTTAAAACAATACTAATTGATCTGTTTTTTGTTTTTTTGGTGGTGCTTTTTTCATTCCCCAAAAATTAATTATTTTTCCATATTGTTTATCTGTAATGTTCATAATACTAACAAGTCCATCGGGTGGCAAAACACTTTTGACTCTTCTTATATGTACATCAGCATTTTCTTTAGAAGCACAATGTCTGTTATAAACACTATATTGCATCATATGAAACCCATCAATCAATAAATTTTTTCGAAATTTATTTGCTTCTTTTCTTTCTTCTTTTATGTTTGTAGGTAAATCAAAAAATACAAATAGCCACATAATATGATACGCATTTAATCTTACTTGATTCATTTTTTTCTAATACTTCCGAAGTTTTCTATTGTTTTATCTCGACATATTCTCACTTTCTCATAAATATTGTTTTCCAAACTTCGAAAGTTTTATTTAACTAAATATCGGAAATTCAAGTTTTTTTCTTTCTTTTAAATAACATTTTACCAGCGATGCCGTTGTTTGTGATAATCCTACCATAAGTGGTCTTTTAATTTTATCAAAAATAATATCTACTGTTAGTATTTGCATTAAAAACATCTTTATATCTATTGTCAATTCTGAATAATCTTCATTATTTTTCATAATCAGTAAAACTAATTCATCAACATAAGGACGAAATGGTTCCATAATATCATCAGCAAGTGCAAAAGCATTATATTTGTTTTTATGAAATATTCCTAAAGTTGGTAATAGACCGGAACCACTTAATGACCTTGCAACTCCTGATCTTAATATTATATATCCATAGTTTAACAAATTATTAGGAACATCTCCAAATCGATTTCTTCTAAATTTATTCCCCATTAATCGAGACCAATAAATCCGAGAAGCATATCCTTCAATATTCCCTGAATCTCCACTTTTTACTTGATTACAAATTTTTAGAATATCTCTATACTCTTTTCCCTGTTTTTTTAATAGCATCGCTTGATTTTTTATTTTGGCTTTTATTGTCTGTTGCCATAGATTGTTTCTGAGTGCAACTCCGGATTCTATCTGTTCTCGAAATATTTTTGACTGAACTGTATTTGTTTCAAAATTATATAGTATAGAAGATGGCATAAAATTTTTATCACAAAATATTACTGCAGTATTATTCTCTGAAAGTAATTGCATTACAGACATTGTGAAAGTTATTTGTAAATTTTCAAAAACTATAAAACCAATATCTTCAATTGGTACCGTTTGCTTTTCATCTTTATTTTTATCATATAATACTAATTGTCTATTTTTAGTACTAATATGATATGGATTTGAAAAAAATAGTGTTCGTTTTAGCATTTTTTTATATTTCCCAATAAATTAATTTCAACTTTTATGGGATTAATTTCTTCCCAAAATTTAAAACTTTGTATAGAAATTTCTTCATTTTTATTATTAATAGTTGATGCAAGGTGATGCCTAAAAACATAAAATAAAGAAGATATTTTCTGCACTCTATACAGGTGTTTACTTAAAATTTTGTTATCATCTTTATTATTTGTAAATTCTTCATCAGACAAACCTAAAATAAACATATCATTTTTTTCAAGAGTTGCGACGATTTCGACTGGTTTCGGTTTGTCTGCTTGTTGTTCCGATAGAGAATAAATCGGTAGTTTTTTAGTAGCTCTTTCTACGGCTTTCCACAGAGTAACAATAGGTTGTTCGTTTAGTTCACCGTTTTCATCTTTATAAATAATTACATGATGATTATTTCCTGGATTAACAAATTGATTTTCGGATTTTAATTTTACGGCATTCCCTATAAATTTTTTAATTCTCACTTTTTTAATAGGAACAGGTGCACCATTTTTGTTTGGTAAGAAAATTAATGGTTGCCCATTTTCAAAAAAAGCATTTTTCGGTATATTATATTTACCTGAAATATCAATATTAAAATTCTCTTTTAAATGATTTTTAACAATTTCCTTTATATTTTTATCAACAATTTTTTCTATATGTTTATTTGTTTTCAAAGTATCCAATGATTTTCTAATATGATAAGCTTCTTCAGATTTTGGAGCTTTTCGTTTCCCGAATATTGATTCTTCGTGCAATTGTCCGCGAGCGGCAAAACCGTTGCTTTTATATTTTTTACCATTTTTGAAAAAAGTTTTATTGATTTTTGTTAGCACCGGATTATTTTGTTTGTGAGAAATAATAATTTCAGCTGTGGCATTTTTTACATCATTAAAAAAGTTTTCCCAAGGTTTTTCAAAAGTAGGTTTTTTATATTTGTTTCCTCGTTTCTTTTCTTCTTTGTTTGCATTATAAGTGCTTAACTTTTGCAAGTAACTTTGTTTTGTAAGCGCAATAGTAATCGCATCAATAGCATGGTGTCTGTGATCGTCACGATTTTTCTTTGGGTCAAATTTTATTTCGCCAGTATTGCCATCAACCCAAACATTTCCTTCAACAAGTTTTTGTCCATTTTCTAATTTTGGTTTTTTGTTTTTGATCAAAGCAAAGTTTTTTGGATTTTCAATAATTTTAAAAATAGCATAATATTTTCCTCGCAACAAATTAGTTTTAAAAGTATGCTCGGCATCAATGTCTGAAGAAAAAATACCTTCATTGTTAACACTTCCGGAAATTAAAATTTCATTTTGATCAAGTGTGGGGATTTTATTTTTAACATTTAAACAAGATATAGAATTTAAATCGACATCAATTATAGCCCAATATTTTCCATCATCAAGTTCTGTATTTTGCTCATAAATATAAGATTTGAAAACACCATTTTTAACTTCACCAAAAAGTAGGATCTGTTTTCCTGTTTTTTGGGGTCTATCTTTTTTCTTTGGTTCTTCAAATTTTATATTAGTAACATCAAATTTCGCCCAATAATAACCATCATCTTCAGTAACCGAAATTTTACTTGCAAAAGTATCATGAGAAAACTTATTTTTTTCAATTTTTCCTCGCAAGATAATTTCATTTTCAGTAATTGATGGTTTGTTAGTGAATTTTTTTATGGTTTTAACAGGCGAATCGGAAAGTTTAATTTTCGTCCAATAATTACCATCTGCTAAATCAAATGTTTCAAATTTTTCATTTAATAAAGTTGAAGAAAATTCATTATTTTTAATTTTTCCGATAATGGTAGTTTCATTGTTTTTCAATTCTGGTTTTTTATTATAAATTGGTAAAATATCAATTGCATTATCATCGGGATCAACAATTAGATAATGTTCTTTTAACTTATTCTCATCAAATTGAGCATTTTCAAGATTAATATTTTTAACAGGTTGTAAAGCATTATTTAATCCCCAAAGATGTCGCAATTCAGAAGTAAGATTGCCCGGCATAACACGAACCTTATCACAAATTTCGGAAAGAATTTCCTTTGCTTTTTTACTGATATATCTTGTATCATTTAATTGTCTTTCGATAAAACCATTGACATCTAACTCTTGATTTTTAGAAGTAAATAGTTTTGCTTTATAATATGGCAAGAGTTTAAAAGCTCGTTGCTCTATTTCTTCCCAAGAATTTGCATGCCACAAATCAGCATCTTTATTATTTAGAAAAAACTGATATGGGGTTTTATTGCCTTTTAATCCGTTAAATTTTGCATCGCACAAAGTTTTATTTGAGAAACTATCATTTAACGAAATACTTTTTGGAATAATATGTTCAATTTGAAATTTGTTTTCACTACCAAGCAAATCATTTATACCGATAGTTTTATTAGTATAAGGACAAACGACTGTTCCGTTTTTTTCTTCTATTTCTTTAAATAGCAAAAATTTGTGAATATTTTCTCTTGAATGTTGCAATCCGTATTCAGTTAATTTTTGCCTTGCTTCATTATTTTTTTTATTGTTTTCATTCATTCTAAAAGACATATCTTGTCTTGCCTTTTTACCAGACCGCAAATCTCTTGCAAGTTCAACTTTTATTTCGTCGAATTTGAATTCCGGATCTTCTTTTCTATAATGTTCTAACAAAGAATTAATCAAACGGCGTAACTCATTTATACCTTGTTGCACAATAGGATTTCTTAAATTTTCAACTTTCTGTAATTTATCCCTTAATTCAATTTGTTCTGTTTCTTGGCTGTGATGATATAATTTTTTAAAGGACTTATCATTTTTATTAAAGCCCAAACCATTTTTTGGATTTGATAAATAATCTTTAATTTTTCCAATTGCTTCGCCTTCTTTATTACCTTTTTCTTTGATAATATTTTCAATAGCATCTTCAATTTTTTTATGTTCGGAAGCAAAATATTCCCATCTGTCAATTTGTTTCTTGTCAACCGTTTTTCTAAAAGCATTTCTAACACCGCCGAGAATTGTAGCATCGCTAAATTGATAACCCTTTACCAAAAAAGGTAGAATATTTCTGATAGCTTTTAAAGAGATATTTGAAGGGCCATCTTTAAGATTTATTTTTTCAATCTTTGTAAAATCTTTTTCTTTTAAATCAAAATCCTTATGTAATTTTTTTATTAATAAATCATTATCATTATAAAAATAACAACAATGCCAAATATCGTTTTTAGACTTTTCCCAAACATCCGGTTTAAATAATTTTTTGAGTTTTGAAATAGTATAATTACACGGAGCTTTAAATTTGTTGTCATAATTAAAATGTTCATTAGTCAATTTTAATTCCTTTGGGATATTTACAAAATCAAAATTAGAATTATTTTTATTCATCAAATTTAATACTGTTTTTCGTTGTTTATCATTTAATTTATGTTTTGTCCCGTATTCAATATTATTGATAAATTGATAAGCTCTGAAAAGTTCAAAGTCAGGATGCGATAATGGACACGGAGTTGGGCCTACAACAATCCATGTGCCTTTCTTTTTATCATAAAATTTTCTGCTTTCCAAAGAACATTTTGACAACAACCCTTTTTGCGAACGCAATGGTCGTTGATAAAATAATAAACTTTGTTGACTACGATATCTAAGTTCGCCATCTTCTTCCCATATTTCCCCACCAAAAAATTCTTTAAGAGGGGTTTCTTCAGAAGTTGTGATTTTGCGAGTGGTTTTATCAATACTAACTTTTTCTTTGCCGAATTTATTTTGTAAATATTCAATTTTATCTTTATTTCTTTTGGCATTTGTTGTCCCGGTATAAAATCTAACTTTTTTTATTTCGGTTTTTTTATTATTTAAATTGAGATGTTTGGCCTGTTTTTCCCAAATTTTATTAAATTCATCAATATACATTTGTCTCAAAGTATATCTTGCTCTGACTCTTAATTCTTTGCCGTTTTTATCTTTAATAGTTTTGTAAGGTTTGTTTTCTTTGGGATAAATTGAATAAAGGAAGTTTCCAAGTGTAGAATTTTGAATTTGATCTTTTGTTTCATCAATTCCAACCATATTTTTTTTACCTTTAAATATTTTGCCATCATTTTTACTTTTACGATTGCTTAAAAATCCACGGCGTTGTATTAAATGATAAAAAATTCTGCCAAGTTCTTGCAAAGTTATATCTTCTTTTAAAGCTCTTGCTCTTAATTCATAAGGATTTTGTTTTAGCCAGTTAATAAAATCTGGAGTTTGTGGAAACTGACGACTACTTTTGCCTTCAGATTTATTGTATCTTTTCCATTGTTTTAATTCTTCGGCAGAAAGCGGACACATTTTTAAATTTATTAGTGCATCAAGTAATTTAATTCTTCTGGTTCGTACACGAAAATATTGACGGCGAGATTGTCGCGCTTCGCGACGAGTCGCATTTTTGGATTGTTCTTTGTCGCCTTTGTTCATTGTATCAGGTTCAATTCCTTCCGGAAAAATTCTAACACCACTATTTAATATTTCATTTTTTTCATTTTCAATAATCGCCCACCCAATTGAATTTGTTCCTAAATCTAATCCTAATGTTTTAGCCATTTCATTACCCTCATTTTTTAATATTTTTTTCTTGGTTGTTGTTAATTAATATCATAATTTTACAATGCATCTTGTCACAATAAGGCTATATGCCGTAGACACTATGTCTTTAACCCCGCTTCGGCGGGGTTTGTTTTTTGTTTGATAATATTTTTTATCTATAAATTGAGTATTCGGCAAATGTAACAAACCTTTAGTAAATTTTAACTTGATAACCTTATCGGATTTTCCCATTGACACCTCTGTGCTAAATATCTACTTAAATATAATGTTTTATTAATAATTAATGAATAAAAAACTATCTAAAATCACATTTTTAACTTTAATTAATGAAATTCGTTGTAAATCCTTTTGTTGTGATATTGTTTGAGATTTTTAAACTTCCAAAGTTTTATAGAGACGGGATCAATAAAATTGGGAATTATGCAATTTATAAAAATGTAAACTTCGGAAATTTAGGACAGAAGTTTTTTATGGAGTAAAATAACCCCGACAGAAATATGTTTCGCATTTCATCGGGCAGGTGTGTTATTTTGTTAAATTTCTAAGAAATTTAAACATTACAGCAAATTAGTAGAGTATTTGTAAAAAAATCTTTGTTTTTTTGCATTAACATGTCTGCCCTGTAGCGAAGCGTATCAGGAGTTAAATCACTCCAAAAGTACACGGATCAATTATAAATAGTTTATTTATATGTTGTCTAATTTGTTGATTATAAATAACTTTTCGACTTTTCGACTTTTCGACTTTGCGTGAGACCTTTTTTGTGATTTCACCAATATTAGTTTATTTGAATTCTGCTTGATAATTCAACATTTTTAATATATCTTATTAAGTTATGAATGAAAAATTAAATTTGAACATTAGTGAAGAACTAAAAAACAAAATAAAGAAAATAAAAATTCTAATAACGGATATAGATGGAATTCATACCGATGGTTCATATTATGTTGGTGATATGGGTGAATTTAAACGATATCACGCTTCAGATGGAGCCGCAATTGTTATAGCAAGATATGCCGATTTGCCAATTGCGATCATTTCCGGCAGAAAATCCGGTTCGACTACAAGAAGATGTAAAGAATTAAGTATTCCCCAATCGTTAGTATATCAGGGTTATATGAATAAAATGGAACCATATAAAGAAATACTCAAAAAATTTAATGTTTCAGATGAAAATGTTGCCTATGTAGGAGATGACCTGATCGATGAACCGGTAATGTTAAAAGCCGGTGTTTCTTTTTCTGTACCAAATGCGAGATTTGAAATTAGAAATATAGCTGATTTTGTTACCGTTACAAAAGGCGGAGATGGGGCGGTAAAAGAGATTATAGAATTGATACTCAAGGTACAAAACAGATTTGATTCGGCATTAAATAATTTACGTAATCATTATA
>Ga0075124_10001487_pt1 | contig 10913 bp, 2 predicted proteins | sample AntAceMetag02UKS_FD_69809 | JGI IMG/M metagenome (GOLD analysis project Ga0075124, IMG submission 69809) | Saline lake microbial communities from Ace Lake, Antarctica - Antarctic Ace Lake Metagenome 02UKS | ecosystem: Environmental > Aquatic > Non-marine Saline and Alkaline > Saline | place... | reverse complement strand
CGGTTGTCAATCAAGTTGAAACGAAAATTACTCCCGTGAATCTCCACCACACCGGACCGGATATTCTTGATCCAATCAATCCGGGGGGACTCAGCGGGGGCGATGATAAAACCCGGGGAATAGGCAAGAGAAGTCTCGTCGGTAGCGACCGTAACCTTCTGCTTGCCCAGAGATGTCAGATCGCTGATGGAGATGCCGGCGGTGATCCGGGTCTGATTCTCCACTTGCAATGAATTAATACTGATGAAATAACCAAAGTCAACGGTGGTGCCGCCCTCCGAGAAACGGGTGTTCTCGCCCTCGATAACCACGGCCAGGCTCTCCCCCGGAGCTCCGGTGGAGGGTTCAACACTGACAATAACCGGCCGGGTGAGCGTAAACAGGGCGCCGTTGCTTCTCTCTCCTCCCACCGTCACCCGGACCAGCCCGGTTATAGCTTCCTCGGGAACTACCACGGTAAGCATCGTCTGGGTGGCAAAGGTCACCGGGCCGACTACCGGGGACAGGGTCGGGGTTTTAAAACTAACTTCGTTCTCGCCCGGCTGAAGACTGAAGTAATTCCCCCGGATCTCCACTGCCTCGCCCCAATTAGCGTGGTCCGGCACAATTTCCGTAATTGACGGGACCGCTACCACTTCTATATATATGGGATCGCTGACATTGCCGGTCTCGTCTTCCGAGATGATCTCCAGGAGATCGCCAACGGAGGCCGGGATGAGAGCGGAAAAAGTGCCGTCGGCTTCAGCGGTTACCGTGACTGACTCTTCCGTGGCGATATTCGTTATGGTGACCGCGCTTCCCCCTTCCACCGCCCCCTCCTCTCCCACTACCTCACAGTTGCCTTCCACGTCAGGCGGAGAGACGGTTATCCCGGAAATGTTTATCGGATCCACCTCGGTATCCGAACTGACCCGAAACTCAAATTTCCGCCCCGATTCGACGATATATCCTCCGGCGCCAACCGCGGTCAGCGGGAGTATTCTTTCCTCTTTAAAACTTCTCTCCGGAGCTATCTCCACTGACTCATCTCCCGCCTCGGAGATGCTCTCGATCACCGCCTGACTGTCCGGGAAGCTCCCCCTGATCTCCAACACCCGCAGGCTTTCTCCCGGAGGAACCGTGAAACGAAAACTCTTTTCGTTGCCCCACACCGCGCCGGTAATTAACCGGCCGTAAAGCTTCGCCCCGGGGACTTCAGGAACCTGCCAGGTGGTATGAATCAGTATCAACTGGTCGGTCAAAAGCGCCGCGCCGCCGGGCGGAATAATCCTTCTCTGCCGTTGGGCGTTGGCGTAATAAATTCGCTCCGCTTTGATTGTGACTTCCGGCGGCTCCATTACTATATCGGAGACTGCCTGTGCTCCCCCTCCACTGAAATCGAGGACCCGCACCTCATTCAAACCCAGATAACCGGTGGACGGACTGTACGCGATTACCCGCAACAGCTCCCCCGGCTCAATCCTTACCGGGGAACGTTGGCCGGGGGAAGTTATCCCGTCGGGGCCGTTGAATACCCTTTCTTCAAATCGGATGTTGTCGCCGGAGCCAAAAGGGGAATGGCCGGGATGAATGGTTATGATCGGGTCATCCGGGAAGGCGCCGTTGCTCTCCGCCCGGAAGACCATAATCTCGATCCCCGACAATGTCGCCGGAGAAATTCCCGCCAGCCTTCCGTTTTCATCGAAAGTGTCCTCCCCCTGGTTGGGAATAACCTGGCCGTCATTGTTCACCAGCCTCAGATCCCCGACAATCTCAAACGAATCGACCACGATAGCCGACACCTCCGTCATTCCGCTCGCCTCAGGCTCTACCGGATCCGACTCGAAGACCAGAACCGCGTTGCCCCTTCCGCTCTCCGAAAGAGAAGCGGAGACGGTCGCGTATACTTTCACACCGGTAAGCTCACCGGCCGGAAGCGGTATCTCATAATATCCGGATGAATCGGTCTCGATATCCAGATCACCCGCGAGCGCGGATACCGCCACCCCGGAGATGCCGGAACCACCGCTGTCAACCACCCGCCCCCGAAGATATCGGGGCGCTCCCACAAGCAAGTTAGGCGGTATATACCCCACATACCCCAGCCCCGCAAGGCAGGGTATCTCTGACACTATGGCAAGCTCGTCCTCGCTGACCACTCCCGTGCCGATAACCCCATAATTATGTATTCCCCCACCGAAAGCGAATATCTCCGCCTCCTCTCCCGCCGCCAGACCGCTGAGATTGGGCAAACTGATGGTGGCCGGGGGCATTATCTCCGTCTCTCCGGGGTCAAGTCTGACCAGGAAAGGCGGAATAATGTTGTTGGGTAGCCGGCCCGGCAGATTATTGGGATTGACTGAAGTAACGGTGACCTCTCCATTAACCCGACCGTCGGGAAATATTACCGAACCCGCCTCCACCGTTAACTTTAAACCCGGGATGCAGTCATTGAAATCTATCTCCGTCTCCCCGGGCCCAACTGTCTCTCCACAGGTAGTGTCGATCGGGGTGATAAAAATCGGGTTTTTAATTCTGTTATCCCGGCCTTCCACCACGCTTACCCTTACCACCAGATCGGGGAAACCGCCCTCCACCGTGGCGGAGCTCCCGTCCACCACCAACTCCAGGATCCCGGCCGGCGCGTCCTTGATTATGAATCCGCCCAGGGAATTGACCACCGCTTCCAGTTCCGTCCCTTCAATCCTCACCACGGCCCCGACCAGGGGAACCAGGCCCGGGGTGAGAACGACCCCGCTTAAAGTCGTGGGCGCCGGCTCCGTAATAAATGACGAGACGATCTCGACAATCAGATTCATTCCGTTGACGCTGGTCACCTGATCGGAAATAATGATGGAAATCTCCGTTGATCCGGGAAAGATCTGATAGGGGGCGAAGGTGGCCACCTCCCCGCTCGGGGCAACCATTATATTCCCCGGAATCTCCTCATTCCCCGCCAGAATTTTTAAGTTCCCGGATGTCTTCAGTGAATCAACATCCACCGGCCGGGAAAAGGCAAGCTGAATATCAGCGGCCAGATCAACATCCAGCGCTCCGGATTCAGGAATAATCTCCTGGATAACAAACGGCATGGAATCGTGGGTGACCTCCAGAACCACCGTCTCACTACGAGCGCCGGCGACATCAAAGCTATTCACCTTAAGAATATGGGCGGTGTTCTCCATCAGATTTACTTCCAGACTGAAGGAACCGTCCGGGGAAGCTGTGGTGGAAAATGTTTCCCACCCGTTATCCACCTCTACCCGGCAACCCTGCTCGGTGGCGCCGGCAACCGTAATTGTCGAAGAAGCGGTCGTCGAGGGTGATTCGGGTTCAACCACGGTAAGCAGGGGTGGTGTAACATCAACCAGCACTCCCACGCTATCAACGCCCTCCAGACCTACCGCGTCGATCGCCCTCACCAAAATCGTATTCTCTCCCTCGGTTAAACTGATAAAACTGTCAAATGTATTCTCGCCCTCCGTCCCCACCTGAATATCATTCATCCACAGTTCTTCGATGGCGCCGGCGTCAACCACCGTCCCTGCCACCCGGCAGTTCCCGGTCACCTCTTCCCCTTCCACCGGACTGGTTATAGTTACAATCGGCGGGATGGTATCTTCCAACTCTTCGCTGTAGCTAACCTGAATGCTTTTCCGGCTCTGGTTCCCCAGATTATCTTCCGCCTCCACGGCAATGAAGTTTTCTCCCGCCGAAAGATCAAAGTCAATTATGAGGAAGGAAGAATTGCTCAGGCTCATCGGGCTACCGTTGACTGTCACCCGGTCGTCCTTTATGCCGCAGGCGTCCTCAACGGTCCCCGAAACCGGGATCGGGGAGACCGGAAAGACTGTCCCCCCCTCCGGCGAGCCGATGACGATCGCCGGCCCCAAAGTGTCGTGAAGCACTTCCACAATCTCGGGCGAGCTCAATCCATACTCGTTGGAGGCGGTTATCTGAAGCCGGTTAATCTCGTTCTGTTTGAGGGTTACGGTTGCATTGAAGCCGCCTTCTCCATCCACCGGCGCGCTTACGGCGGAAGCTCCGCCGGAGACCTCTATCGTGGTGGACGGCCAGGCGCTTCCCGAGACGGTGATCGCCGCCTCCGTAGTGGGAGAGAATACCGCGTCCACCACCGGCTTATCGGGGGTAAGGACCGGAGGCTCACCGGCAGTGGTGAATACGCTCCAGAATTGGCTCTCCAGAGCATTGCCCGCCATATCTTTGACCTGGACGCCTATCTTTACATTATATAATGTGCCCCCAATCAGGTCGCTGGCAGGTGTGAAGGTGAGAACACACTCTCCCCCCGAAATCACTACTCCCCCTTCCACTGCTTCCCCGCCCTCCGGCTGCAACGCCAGAGCGCCCTCTATCGTATCGGAATCGATGGTTTCGGAGAAGGTGGCAACCACCGGCGCGCCGGGAGATACATCCCGGGCGCCGGCGGCGGGAACGATATCCAGAACCAGGGGCGGGGCGCTGTCCTGCGTCACCTGGACCCCGGTCGCCGCACTCTCGTTGCCGGAAGCATCGATCGCCGTCACCGGCAGGAGATTAGTGTCGTCAGTATTCAAGCCAACCACGATGCTGAACGCGCCTGTTGTTCCATCGGCAACCGTCTCCGCCGCCGACGTGCCCCCTTCCACCCGAACCGTGCTCCCCTCCTCCGCCATACCCGTCAGGGTCACCGAGACCGCGTTGGTCGGGGACGGGGGGTCCACGTCGGTCACCACCGGCGCGGCGGGTGGCGTATTGTCCACTATAGCGAAGGACGCCGACGTTTCGGTCGGAAGCGGGTTCCCCGCCAGGTCCGTCACCCCGTCCGTCACCAAGACCGTCACCTGGGCGCTGTCGGAAAAGGCGCCGGTCACGACGAAGTTCACCACCGTCTTGGCCCCGTTCAGGATGAAACTGCCCGGGACTATTCCGCTCCCATCAGTCACTGTAATGTTCGCCCCGGTCGCGTTCGTCGCCGGCACTGTCGCCGCCAGCACCGACTCATCGAAAGTGATCGTTACCGTCTGAGTAACCGGGATATCGGTCTCCCCCTCCGCCGGGTAGAACGTCTCTACCTGGGGAGCGCCGCTGTCATGAGTAATCGTAACCGTTACCGGCTGACCTTCGTTGTCGGCCTCATCGGTGGCCGTAATCGAGAGGGAATTTTCCTGGTTCTGGGCCAGGACCACCGATATGGAAAAATGCCCGTCGCCGGAGGCCGTCCCCGTCCCTACCTCTATCCCTCCCCGCTCGATCTTTATTGTTGCTCCCGCCTCCGAGTAGCCGCTGATATCCACACTCTCCAGATTGGTCAGCGGCGGCGGAGCCGGGCTCAAAACTATCGCGCCGGGAGGGGTCAGATCAACCGTGGTGAACGTGCCGCTATAGCCCGGCGATAAGCCGTTGCCCGCCGCGTCCGTCGCCTGCACCGCGACCCGAACCGTTACTACCAGGCTGTCCGCCAGGGCGGCGGCCGGCGTGATAGTCACCGTCTCGTTCGACGGATCGATCGAAATACCACTCGCGATACGCGCTCCGGAGGCTTCCAACCAGATATTCTCCGGGGTAAACGTCTCCGCCTTCATCTCCTCGAGAAAAGTGACCGTTACCGCCTGATCCAGGGGGATCTCGGTCGAGCCGTCGGAGGGATCAACCGTCGATACCGTCGGCGCGACCAGGTCCTGCACCACCGAGAAATCGGTGGAGGTCAACGATATATTCCCGGCCCGGTCAATCCCGAAGACCTGAAGTGTATTTTCAGCATTTATGCCAAGGGGAACGGAGACGCTGTAGTTGCCCGCCGCCGAGACCTCCGCCTCAACCGTTGAAGAACCGCCGGTCACCCGGACCGTGAAGAATGGTTCATAAGGCCCCATCACCGATACCTCCCCGCTGTTGGTGGGCGAGGCCGGATTGACGGTATGAACTTCCGGGGGCGCGGGGGGAACGGTATCCAGGATTACGGCCACCGTCCGGCTCCCCTCATAGCCCCATTCATCCCCGGCGTAGACAGTGATACTATTGGGGCCTTCATTCTTTATTAGAGCCGTAGTATCAAAACTTTTTCCGGTATCGAGAGAGAAAGAAGAGCTGTTTATTTCGTAACGGACATCGGCGAGGCCGCCGGCGTCGACAATATTTCCGGCTAGGCCGATCTCCGTCTGATTGAAGAACGACCCAACCTGAGGCGCGGTGATGGTCACCACCGGCGGCTCGGTATCGGCATCCAGAAGCTCCACTGTCACCCCCCGGGTTACGGTCGTCTCATTCCCGGCCTGGTCGGTGGCTTCCACCTCGATAGTATAGGAGACCGTCCCCAGCTCGGAAGGAACATTCAGATCGACTATGGTTCCAAAACTCCCCTCGCTGACCGGGACATCCACTCCGTTCACTGTTACTGTGACCGGCTCGTGCAAGTCCGAGACCGTCCCGCTGACCGGGACCGGGATAGTGGCAGGGGAATTATTGGAGAGGACCGGGAAGTTCGCCCACTGATCGGGAGAGGTAATCAGAAGTCCCGGATCAACCCCGTCGTGGGTAATCGAATCCTGGGCCGGGGGGCTGACATTCCCCGCCGCGTCGGTCGCGGTCACCAGAAGTGCATTTTCGGCGTCCGGCTTGAGAAAGACGGTCACACTGAAGTTGCCCGGGGCGGCGGCGGCCTCGCCCGAGGCGGGGGCCACGCCACCGGTTACTGTAATAATAGCGCCGGTCTCCGCCGACCCGATGACATTCAGCCTGGTATTGTTGGTCAGCTCCGGGATCGCTTCCGGAACCGGCGCGAGCGGGGCCTGGGTGTCCAGTGTCCCGGTCACACTGACCGAACTCGCGTTGCCGATCGGATCCGTGGCAGCGGCGAAGATCGTATTCTCCCCTTCCGTTAAGGTGAGGAGATGGCTGAAGGAACCGCCGACTACCGTCACCCCGGCTCCATTAACTGTCAGCGCGGCATCGGTGTCATCTACCGTTCCGGTCACATTCATCGACGCCTGATTAACGATAAAATCACTCCCGGGAGCAGTGATGGAAAGAGTCGGCGGCGTCGTGTCGCGGGTAATCGTTATCTCAAAGATTCCCAGGTTCCCGACCGGGTCGACCGCCCGGACCTGGAGAGTATTGCTTCCTTCCACGAGGACAACCCCGGAAGCGGCAAATGTCCCGGCTCCGGTATCCACCGTTGCCACCGTCCCGTTGATGGTCACCGCGGCGGTAATGTCATCAATCGTTCCGGAGACATCGGCCGAAATCTGTTTCGTTACGGCCCCGTCACCGGGCGAGGTTATGGCCACCACCGGCGAAATCGAATCCATAATAACAGTGACCGAAGCAACCGAACTGTTTTCGGCGGGATCTATAGCTATCGCCATAATTTCATTAAACCCATCGCCCAAGGCCACTCCACCGGCGGAAAAATCACCGCTCGCCGGATCGACCGTCACCGGCGCCGAATTGATAGTGACCGCGGCGGTGACGTCGTCAACGTTTCCGGTAACGGTGATCGGGCTGTTCTTCACGACATCCCCGGTCTGGGGGGAGAAGATGGCAACGAATGGGGCGGTGGTGTCCCTGGTTACCTGGATCATCCTGGAACGGCTGTTGCCGGCCTGATCAACCGCCGTAACACGAATGATGTTGACCCCTTCCGCCAGGTCCAGCTCCCGGGAAAAATTTCCGCTCTCCAGTACCACCTCGACCTCGTTGACCTCAACCACCGCGGCCACGTCATCGACCGAACCAATCACCAGAACGGCGGGCTGGTTGATCGGAACCACGTCCGAAGGCACCGTAATCGTTATCGCCGGCGGCGTCACGTCCACCATGAATGACCAGCTCGCCATTGCCTGGTTCCCCGCGACATCCTCCACCGTTATCTCCGCCGTGTGCAGCGTCTCGGTCAACCGGTTGACCGGCTGATAGCTGATCTGACCCGTCTCCGCGCTGTGGGAAAATTCAACCACGCTCCCGTCCAATTTCATGGCAATGGCGCCGGGCGATATCCCGCTGGCGGCGTCTGAGGCTATCGCCGTTATTGCCGGACGATAGCTGGCGGCAAAAGTATCCGGCGCAGGTGTCAGATCGCCAATCTCCGGAACGGTGTTGTCCACCACCAGATTTACCTGATTGGACGGCGCTCCCACGCCACCCGTGGTCCAGGTATAGGCATACGCCCGCAGGCTATGGGGGCCGTCAACCACTCCCGCGGTATCCCAGGAAGAGGCATAGGAACCGGTGTATTCCCCGGCCAGAACCGAGTCGTAGAGTTGACCATCCAGAAAAATCTCGAATCGCTTGACCAGCCGATCGACATGGGGACGACCGAATTTCAGTTTGATAGTGACCGTTCCCCGGACGCGGGCGCCGTCGGATGGCTGGGTGATAGCGATCAGGGCGGCGGGAGACGAGGAGGCGGCAAGGACAGTAGAGAGGATTAGAAAGGAGAGAAAGAGGAGGGGGAAGGTAAATTTCACTCCAAAAAAATTATTTTTTTGACAATGATATTTCATTTAGAAAGCATTCCTGCCATGGTCAGACAGAGAATCGGCGAGAAAAAGATCTGCAAGAAAAAGATCTGATATTCATACATAATTTTCCACGGATCCCATATTTCGTCAATCCCCTTTTAATCCCTATCAAATACCTATGGTATATAGAGAGTTTTGTAACGGTACAAATTACTGATATGAAATTAAAAGTTAAAAGGCAAAAGTCTCGCCCTCACCTGGTTGCCTGGTACTTTGTAAACACTTTTAACTTACTTTTGCCTTTTAACTTTTAACTTTTCCATTTGTTTTCCCGCGGTCAGCGACCGCGGCTACAGAACCGGGCCATGGCCAGTTTTAACTTTTGCCTTTTTACTTTTAACTTTATTTTATATCCCCATCTCACACAGGTATGAAGATAGCCTGACGGCCTGATTCTTGATGCCAAGCTTTTTCCTGATCTTATCACGGTGATTATTTACGGTTTTAAGCGAGATGTAGAGCATCCCGGCAATCTCTTTACTGCTCATCCCGCTCCTGACCAGAGAGCAGATATCGATCTCCCGCTGAGTCAGGTAACGGGCCCGGTCTGAGATCTCTCGACCAAATGAAGTGACCATATCCTTAAGATGCTGCTCGATCAATCCGATATACTTCTCATCCAGCTTACTCCCCCTCTCCCGCAACTTCGATAAAATAGGATAGATAACATTCTTAATATTAGCCGCGACCTTCTCTTTCACAAACTCCTTCTCGACCTCTATCTGCTTTATAACTTCTCTCATCCCAATCGCGTTCAGCTCCAGTTCTTTCTTCTGCTCTTTAAGGATCGGTAGCAAATGCTCCAGCTCCTCTTCAATATTCTTCCGGGTGCTGACATCTCTCATGATCACCAGACAATACATGGTTTCACTACCGTTTTTGATCGTCGAGACGTTAATCTCCAGTACCACCTCTTCTCCATACTTATCGAGCGTCTCCCATTCAAACGGTGAATCATCCCGATTTTCAAACCGTCGCCGGAACTGACAGAGCAATTCCTTGAAACTATCCTCTTTAAAAAAACCACCGACCTCTTCTAATTTTTTTCCGATCAACTCTTCTTTCTCATATTTGCTGATCTTATTTATCTTATCATTAATGTCGAAGATCCTCTCCTCCAGGTCTATCACCGCAATGATATCGTTGCTACCGTTAAAGATAGCCCGATACTTCTCTTCCGATTCCATGAATGTTTTATTCATTACTCTCTACTACTTCGTTCTACTATCTTCTCCGCCTTCCTTCTGACACTTGGATTATCGTCATCTAAGGCGATTTTTACGACCTCAAGCGCTTCTTCGGTGTTTATTGTATTCAGACCGGAGAGCGCGAGGAGAGGAAAAGTCTGATTTTTTAATTTGCCGAGAGTATCTTTTCTTTTCTTCAGTTCCGCTTCCGATATCCCTCCGGAACCATCAATTACGGCCCGCAATATATGCTTCCAATTATCTGCTCCTCTCCGGGTGATGATCTCTGAAAAGACAGTCAGAGGCTCATCTTTCTCCCCCTGCCTGGCCAGACTCAGGGCAGCAGTCAGGCGAACCCAGATATATTCATCCTGAAGCGCCGGTTTCAAAGCTTCGATCGCTTCCGGATCGCGGATCATCCCCAACGCCCGGGCAGCCTGGCGGCGCGCCAACGGTTCGAGGGAGCAATCCAGTACTTCGCCTAAAACCGTTACTGCTTCAACATCCCGGCTCCGTCCCAGAAGGACGATGGGATTGGGGCCGCCCCTTTCCGCAAGCAGGGATTGCTCACCCAGTCTCTCTTTTACCTCGGTAATCAGTTCATCCACAGCTTCGTCCGACAACTTTTCCCGGTCTGGTTTTGCTCCTTCTGTCACCTCCGGCAAAGGCGTTACTAAAGCTCCTGGTTGGCCGATCAAGATCTCCTCTGCCGCTGTTTTCTTATATTCCAGGGCCTCCTTCGCCAAACCGACCGGTGTTTCAGCCTTTTTTTTGCCGCAGCTAAGAACACTCACAACCATCATTATGACAATTGCGCTACCAATCAATCTTTTCATTATCTGCCCTTTTTAAACCACAACCAAAAAATATTAGATCCCGCAGGGTAAGCTTTCAGTGAACCCCGCGGCAACGTAGTTACTTTGCGAAAATGCTTTCGACGCCACGGATTAAAAAACCATGGGCTACAAAGTAATTCGACTTTTGAAACAATTGCCTGAGTCAATGACATTAATTGAATTTTAAAGACAATCCTTTTTTTAAATATACACCAATTAGAGAAGAATATCCACTATTTTTAAAAAAAGATCCTAATTTTCGCATGTTACTTCCTTGCCTTCTCTGGTACTGCTTATAACCCAATAGTAGAGCGCGGGCGCCCGATAATGTGGGTTGAATGAGCGCAATTCACACACACAGATAAATTTCTAGATGGGGATCTATCTTT
>Ga0075124_10001486_pt1 | contig 10916 bp, 7 predicted proteins | sample AntAceMetag02UKS_FD_69809 | JGI IMG/M metagenome (GOLD analysis project Ga0075124, IMG submission 69809) | Saline lake microbial communities from Ace Lake, Antarctica - Antarctic Ace Lake Metagenome 02UKS | ecosystem: Environmental > Aquatic > Non-marine Saline and Alkaline > Saline | place... | reverse complement strand
TCCAGAGAATGAACTGATGTGAGATCATAATAAAAATTCTCAACATCACTTAAATATGCATCAAGCAGTTCAATATCAGCAATATCGTCTTCGATATGCAATATTTTTACTTTTACCTGCAAATAATTTTCCATAGCTGCCTATACTTTTGTAGGAAATTTGACCACAGTAAACCAGAAATTTTCTACAGTTCTGACAACAGTTTGAAATTCCTCAAGTCCCACAGGTTTTTTCACATAACAATTTGCTCCGCTTGTGTAAGTACCCACAATATCCTTATCAGCATCAGATGTAGTGAGAATAACAACCGGAATCGGTTTTAATTCAGGGTCTTCCTTGATCTCCAGCAAAGTAACTCTGCCATCCTTCCGGGGCATGTTTAAATCAAGAAATATCAGGTCAGGAGTAGGGACATTCTCATACTTGCCTTTCTTACGGAGATATTCCATACATTCTACTCCATCCTTTACAAAATTAATATTAAGTTTGATTTTCGACAAATCAAGTACTTCAAGTGTTAAATCTATATCTCCCTGATCATCATCCACCAGTAAGATCTCAATCATAGTAGCATTGTTCATTTCTTTTCCTTATCTTTTTTCTTCGTAGATTTTTATCTTATTAATCATTTTTTTGTAAAGATATTTCTATTGATTCTCTAGATTTTTACTCAAAGTAAAATAAAAAGTAGTACCAACATCAGGTTCTGACTCAAACCAGATCGCCCCTCCGTGTCGTTCCACTATCTTCTTACAGATGGCGAGTCCAATACCAGTTCCAGTATATTTCTCCCGATTGTGCAATCTTTGAAAAATCACAAATATCTTATCCTTATATTCCTGTTCAATTCCAATCCCATTATCACTTAAGCTAAAGAGCCAGTAATCAGCCATTTCCTTGCTCTTTATTAGAATTTCCGGGGGTTTCTCACTTGAAAATTCCAAGGCATTCGTCAGTAAATTCTGCCATAACTGTCCCATTTGCATTTTATCAGCTATCAAAATGGGTAATTCGTTAATATTGACAACAGCCTTCTTTTCTTCGATCGCTACACTCAGGTTATCAACAACATCAGTTAGTATTTCATCAAAGCTAACTGATTCAAATGGTTTCTCTCTTGATCCAACCCGGGAGAACTGCAATAAATCAGATATTAACTGCTGCATTCTTTTTGCACCAGTCGTAATATATTTCATATATTTAAGACCGCGTTCGTCCAGATTATCAGAATAACGTTTTGCCATGAGCTCAGTAAAACTGGAAATCTTCCTTAAAGGCTCCTGCAAATCATGAGATGCCACATAAGCAAAGGCTTCTAGTTCCAAGTTCGTTTTTTGCAGATCAATATTCAATTTCTCTATTCTGTTCCGTTCTTCTTCCACATCCTGCATTATATTCATTGTAGCCATCTGGGCATCTTTCAAAGCTTTTGTTCTTTTTTCTACTCGAGTTTCAAGCTCTTTTTTGATCCTGATCTTCTCCTGCTTATGTATTCCAATCTCACCGATAAAATTTGTCAGTTCAGTTAGAAATAGCAGCTTAGCTTTCACCTCTGTTTCAGTTAGTATTGGTACTTTTGCCAAAGCCTCTAAATATTCGTTTTCAGAAAAGTCATATTCTTTTGCCTGCTTACGAAAAAAATCCAGATCAGGCTTTTCAGTTAAAAACTGTCCGATAAACAGGTTTGCTATATGATTTCCACTTATATGTATAGGCATAGCGACATCAACCAGACCATTCAGACATCGATAAATATTAATTTTTTTACCCTTTGCCAGGCTATTTGCCAGTGCAGTATCACTTTCAAGGCATTTTTTACAGGTTACAGGATTTATTCTGTGAAATTTAGTACAAATATCCTGCCAGCCACTGGCAGTTATCACCCCACCTTCTAAATCAATAATGGAGGTACCAGTTCCTGTGGCTGCATAGAATTTATCCATTAAACGCTGCAAGCGATCAACATCAATAATTTCTTTTATCAGATATTTCATTTGTCCTCATCCTCTGATTCAAAATGTAAAAATGACAGATCGAAAGGTTCATCTCGATGAAGCTGACGACTCATATGATTAACCATTTGTTTCAGTTCAATCATCCTCTTTTCTCTACCTACCGCGATTCTATTAAATGCTTCCAATTCCTGATTAGATTTCCGTAAACTCTTTTCAATTTTTTTTAGATTGCTGATATCAAGTCCCATACCTATCAGAAAAGGTTCTCCCTTGAAAACAAATTTTCTGCCTGTAAATAGATATGGAATTTCTTCACTGGATCTGGTCACAAAATCAGCTTCAACTTCGCTTTCTCCAAATTTAAATACTCCTTCCATCGCTCTGGCAACTCTATCCTTATCATTATCATTGAATAAATCCTGAGCCACCATTCCTCTCATTTCCTCATCATTGTATCCTGAAACCTGTTTAAACATTTGATTCCATCTTACAAAATTACCTTTCATATTGATTTGATAATATATTCCTGGTAAGCTGTCAATTGTAGATTCAAACATCTCTTTCTCATCAATTATCTCCTGTTCGGTAGCTTTGATATCAGTTATGTCCATTGCCATTTCGAACCTAACCATCTTGTCATTTGACCATAATATCCCTTTATCAAAACAGCGATACCATTTGCGAGTTTTTTCATTTTGAACTTCCCAGGTATATGATTCACCGGGTCTTTCTTCTAAAACGATTTTATTTGTGCAAAATGGACAAGGTGTATCCCTTCCCTGAATGACATCGTAACACTTCCTGGAAAAATTGTCTTTACCAAAAAGTCTCACAAAAGCATCATTTACATATAATAATTCATATGTATCAGGGTCAGATACATAAATCAGATCATCCAGCCCATTAAACATTGAGGTAAGTTGATTCTGCTGTTCCAGCATAATCCGCTCAGCTTTCTTCAATTCTGTAATATCAACAAATGTTGCCAGCATATCATTCTCAATCAGTACTCCTCCAATGATTATATCATGAACATCTCCATTTTTGCAGGTAACTTTATATGCGTCTGATTGAATATCCGTATTATTTAGAGCTGCCCTTTCTACTGTTTCACCCCAATTATTGAAAACCCACTTACGGTAAGTCTTATCAGGATATGCTAATTGCCACCATTCGTTAATTGAAGGAAGATCTTCTTCATTATAACCTAATAAACTTTTAAATGACTTATTGATATACTTGATCTCTCCAGTCACTTGATCAATATTACATAGCGGGATGGGAACAAGTTCCACGAACCGGCTGAATTTTGCTTCTGTTTTACGACGAGCTTCTTGTAATTTTATTCGCTCTGAAATATCTCTGAATATCCCTATTAATACCTTCCGATCATTTATTTGGATTTTAATAACTAAGGTTTCAACAGGAATAATTATACCTTTGGCGTCTATTATTTCGGCTTCTTGCGGTTTTTGTGAACCACTAATGGCAATTTCTTTGAACATTTCGGTAATTTGTTCTCTTTTTTCCACTGGATAAAGTTCTGATTTATGCATTCCGACTAATTCCGAAGATGATCTTTTTGTTAATTTTTCCGCTGCTTTATTAACCTCTATTAATATTCCAGTAGCTGGGTCAGCAAGAAAAATGGCATCTGGTTCAGAATCAAAAAGGCGTCTGAATTTCTCTTCACTTTCTTTCATCGCCTTCAGATTACTTGTCCTTTCTGAAAGTACGATAGAAAATCGGATCAGCATATAAGCCATCAGCACAACGAATGCTATTAACCTAAGTACATGCCAGAACCACCAGCTATCAGCCCAGGCAAGTGAATAAGCAAACAAAAATCCAGCACAAGCTGTTAATAAAGCCAGAAAACTTAGAAGCAAAAGACCTGTTTTTTTATATCTCCGAAAATCTATATATATCCTGATACTGCTTATCAAAAACAAGAATCCTGCAATTATGTTCATGGCATTTGCTAAAGGAGAAAATGCACTTGCGTGACCTATATGTCCTTCATGTTCTTGTTCCAAAACCATCAGAGGTAATGCATCCTGATATTTCTTGATCATTAATCCCAAAACAACGATAATTGCAATTAGCAAAAATTTCAGCACTATTTTCTTGTTTAGAGATTTTTCTGACCATTTGAACACGACCAGAAAAAAGAAAAATCCCCCACACAGTAATGAAAGATTGTGAGTGAATATAAATCCATTCCCTACACTAAAAAATGAATGAAATAAGTCCCAACATCCCATCACCATGAATCCAAATGAAATTATTTCATATCTTGGTTCTTTAATTCTCACTAAAAACCTGATTGACATAAATCCCATTAATATTGCTGCTAATGCTCCTATTGCTTCAATTGAGGAGTGTATAGGAATATTTACATGAACAAAATGTTTCCAAAATAAATGGGGATTAATTGCATTAAAAATTGAAAGTGAAATCAAAACCACCATTAATATATGAATTACAGTTTGCATCCCTTTTTCACTATTCTTTTTGATATTTTCCATTATTTCGTCCTTAGCTTTTGATACCTATTTTTTTACTAATAGTGAAATAGAATTTAGTCCCTATTTCAGGTTCAGACTCCAACCAGATCTTACCACCATGCCTTTCAATTATTTTTTTACAAACTGCAAGCCCTATACCTGTCCCGGGGAATTCATCTCTATCATGCAGTCTTTGAAATATGATAAATATCTTGTCATGCATTTCAGGACTAATACCAATACCATTATCTTCAATACTAAAAAGCCAGTCCTCCTTACGGTCTTTAACAGTGACCTTAATTTCCGGTATTCTATCTTTGCAGAATTTCAAAGCATTACCGATTAAATTCTGCAATAAACTGATCATTTGACCCTCATCGGCAATAATTTCCGGTAAACTTTTTACTTCAATGTTACCATTTTTTTCTCTGATCAGCATGCTTAAACTATCAAGCACCTGATGCATAACTTCTTTCATATCAACTCTATCAAATTCTTTTCCTCGCGTACTTACGCGGGACACCTTAAGAAGTCCATTGATCAATTTCTGCATTCTGGAAGCTCCATCTATAATATAATGCATGTATTTCAAACCACGCTCATCAAGATTTTCACTATACCGCTGCTCTAATAAACCCGTAAAACTGGAGATCTTTCTCAATGGTTCCTGCAGATCGTGTGATGCCACATAGGCAAAATTCTCCAGATCCTCATTAGATCGCTCCAGCTCTTTCATTAATCCCTGAAGTTTTCTTTCTGTCTCCTTTAGCTCGCTGATATCGATTCCAGTTCCAACAAGATAAATTTCCCCATCAATTTCTATCCGGTAACCAGTGAGGTAAAATGGAACATATTCTCCTGATTTAGTAAGAAAATTGCCTTCTACTTTTGATTCTCCCTCGCTGAATACCTTTCTAATTGCACGACCTATTTCTTCCTGTTCTTCTTTGGGAAATAAGCTTTTGGCGCTGATCTTTGACATCTCTTCATCAGTATAACCCGTTATTATTGTAAAATTCCTGTTCCAGCGAACGAATTTCCCAGTGCTGTCCAGCATATAAAATACTCCAGGTAATGAATTTACGGCTGTCTCAGTAAACTCCTTTTCTTCCGTTAAACGCTTCTCTGTTTTTTTCATCTCAGTAATATCTATCGCTGCCGAATACAGTTCATCTCCCAAGGGTACAGATGTCCAGTTCAACCATTTATAACTGCCATCTTTGCATCGATAGCGATTAGAAAAATTTACTGTCCTGGCACCTTTAGATAATTTTTCTATTTCCCGCAAGGTTGGTTCCACGTCATCAGGATGACTAAAATCCAGAAATGGAGTTGCCAGGATTTCTTCTGCAGTATAACCAAGTAGCTTTTCCCAGGCTGGATTGATCCTTTTAAAAAATCCATCTGTACCTGCAATACATAATAAGCTAATAGTATTATTAAAGAAACTATCAACCTGACTTTGTGCCTTTCTTAAATCCGTGAGATCGTGTACAACCGCCATCAGGTGAGTGTTACCCTTGTAATCTATGCTTTTACCTGTAATTGAAGAATTCAATAATGCACCATTTTTGGCAATATCGATTGTTTCTCCTTTAAATAATCTGCCAGCACTGGCAGTTTCAAAAAAATCCTGAAGTACTTCACTATAATCAGGATGAACCAGATCAACAGGTGACATCTCTAAAAACTCTTCCCTGCTGTAACCATAGATGCTTGTAGCTGCCTGATTAACTTCTACAAATTCTCCTTTCATATTACAGATAAATATGGCATCAGTTACCGATTCAAAGATACTGCGATATTTGTCTTCTCCTTCACGTAATTTCTCATTAGCTGCCTGTAATTCCTGTGTCTGCTGATTAACCATTTCTTCTAGATTTTTTTCGTGATATTCCAATTCCTGCTGCACCTTTTTTAATTCAGTTATATCAATCGATGACCCTATTATGCGAAAGATCCGATTACTAACGTCCCGGAGCGGTGTTAAAGTAGTCAACCACCAGATATTTTTCCCCAGTATAGGTAACATTTCTTCATAACTTACGCTCTCTCCAACATCGAGACAATTCTGGTAATAGGCTTTAATTTCCCTTATAACTTCAGCAGAAAGCACATCATCCAAATCATCAGGAGTTTTTCCTATCAGACCATCAGAACGCAATCCTGATACCACCTCATGAGCTGGATTTAAACTCCGATAGATAAATCTGCCATCAGGAGTTACATCCATCACAAATAATGCTGCTGATGTCCCGGTATAAATACTCTCCAGAAATTCTCCCTGTTCTTCTATTCTCTCCTGTATTTGCTTTAATCCACTTATATCCCTGGCAACTGACTGGGCAAATATCACATTCCCTTCTTTATCTCCCACTGGATGAATATTCATACTATACCAGCGATTTTCTCCCTTCACCAGCGTCTTGCTTTCTAAATTGATAACTTTATTTTTATCAATTACCTTTTGAATTGTGGATAATTGCCGCTGTGCTATTTTTTCTGTAAAAAAATCCTGCATTTTCCTGCCAATAAAATCCTCTGGTTTTCCTCCCAATTGACTGGCTGCTGCTTGATTTATAAAGAGGTATTCTCCACTTCTATTCATCGTAAAAATTGGATCCATCGATGTTTCCACCAGATTTTTATATCTGTGCTCACTTAATATTAGTTTCCTGGCATTTTCTGCCTGATCATCAATTGCAGTTTTTAATTGCAGATTTTTTTGACCCATATCCACAAGCATGTTCACCAGCGAACGGCAGAATCCCATTACTCTCTTTACCTGATTATAACTAAAAACTGGAACCTGCAGATATGCCTTTATATATTCCTCTTCATCAAAACCGTATTGCTTTGCCTGATTTCTAAAATATTCTTCACCAGGTACATCATCGTCATAAAAAAACTGGCCAAAAAATAAAGTAGCCACATGCTCATCATCTATCATTAGCGGAATCGCAGCATCAACTAATCCATTAAGGCATTTATAATCCACATAATTCTCAGTATTAAGATGTTGATAAATCATTTTATCACTCTCATGGCAATTTTTCAGACTGTCTTTATTTACCCTATGGAATTTCTCGCAGATGGGCTGCCAACGACTTTTTATTACGATTTCACCATCAGTTTGAATTATTCCTATAGGAAAACCGGTTGCTTCAAAAAAATCATTAAGTATTTCTTTTACCTGCTTAAGATCAATAACATCTTTTAGTTTTTTGGTCACTAACACCTCCCTTAAATCTTCTCTAACCATTCCTGGTGAATTCCCTGTTGTGTAATATTTCCCTCGTCAATTCGATATTTCCCATATCGTCATCTACTATTAAAATCTCGATCAACGCTGGATCATTATACATTTGTCCTCCCTGCTTTCTCTTCTGAAATCGGCTCTTTGAATCTTAACACTGTATTCTTTGCGACTATTCATAATAACTCCCGAACAAAGATTCTTAGCCACTGATAATATCTACTTTGTAAGATAGGGTGTCAATAAGTATTTAGTATTTAATTAGCATACCCCCGGAATTTATTGTAATGCTGGCTGCAAAAAGTAACAGGAAAACCATTCTCATTAACCCCCAAATTTATTTGGGGGTGTTAAAATATACGAACGGTGTGTAGTCTCTTCAGTGACTTCTATATAAATCAGAGTTAATTATGAAAATACACTCTCTAAGCAATACTACGATCACCGGAAGTAGCTGAAGCTACTTATCTTGTGTTGTTACCTGAAATACACCAGATTGAAATCTGGTGTTAATGAGAGTGGTAAACATGAATCATTCAGAGTTTTTATGCTAAGTTAAATATTTTATACAAAATGATTTAGCTGACTTTTGATTTATATTAAACAGGAGGATGCCAGGTATTTAGTATTTAAAACGCATCCCCCCTCGGGAGACTGTTCAATCTTTGTAATTGATTTATGATGCATTTGTGCATTTTTTTGCTGTAAATATAGAAAACTTGCAATGATATCAATTACTTAGGTTGAACAGTCTTTCTTGTTTTTTTATTTCATCCCTCATCTCAATGTTTAATAGACAGATTGGTAGGGGCTGACCCATGCTCTTTTTCGATAATATTAAAACAGCAAATTCTGGGCAGACGCGTGGATCTGCCCCTACCAGAGCATGGTACAAAAACACAGCAATTTAATTTCGGGGTGATGCCTGGTATTTAGTAATTAAAAAAATCACTTTACATTATTATCTAAATAGTTCTTTTATTCAATAGAATATTCTCCCAGGAGGCTTATATATATGATATTGCTCATTAACTGCGTTATAAGTGCATTACTGGTTACTTTACTGATGTGGCTGGATCGTTATGAAAAGGAAAACATCGTCACTTTAACCCAAGTTTCACCGAAAAAAAGCCAAAATGATGATTTCAAACTGCTAAGTCATTGAAAAATAGGCATCGGATATGTGAAATAAGTCGAAATAGTACCCTATAAATATTGCTATTTATTTATTTATAAATATTTATTAATTGACAGATTATATAGAATTTATAGTGTTGTCTTATGTATATAATAAATAAAGGTTATATTAATAAGAAAGGAAACAAAATAAATTGTTTCTGGCTGGTCGAATCTGTGCGAAATGGCGACAAGACAAACTTAAGAAATCTTCTTTACCTTGGAAACATTGATATCACTGAGAACGAAAGGACTACTTTGGGCAAACTGATAGAAAGAAAAATAAAGAAAATGCCTGCAATCTGTAAATTCTCAGAGAAATTAGAGACAATATCTGATGCCGCAGTTTTGAAATATGATCTGAAATGGAATGCTCCTTCTGAAAATAGTAAGGAAAAAGAGAAAGCCGAGTTTGTGGAACTTGATTTGAACTCACTTGATCATTCTAAATCCAGAACAGCAGGTTCGGAAACCATAGCTCTCGAATTCTGGAAAAGATTAGGTTTTAGTCAAGTGTTTGAAAAATGTGGGTTTAGACCTGAACAAATTGATCTTGCCAAAGCCATCATTCTTGGAAGACTTATCTCGCCGGGAAGTGAACTGCATACATATAACTGGCTGAAAAGAGAGACTATTCTACCAGAATTTCTTCCTTCGATGAAAAAATCAATACCGTTTAATGCACTCTACGAGATTGGAGATATGATCTACTCGAACAAATCTACGATAGAATATCTTCTTCGACAAAATCTCAAAAAATTGTACTCACAAACGGATATAATATTTCTCTATGATTTGACTAACACCTATATGGAAGGAAGTAAAGTAAATAGTCAGTTGTGCAAAAGGGGGAAATCTAAAGAAAAACGTACCGATTGTCCTTTAGTAACATTGGCTTTAGTAGTAGATCAGGATGGTTTCCCGGTTTATTCCAGAATATATCGTGGTAATCAATCAGAACCTGCAACTTTGCAGGATATCTTATCTGAAGTTTACGAGAACCAGGATAGCCTTCTTACTGAATTGATGAAGCCGGCAATAATAATGGATAGAGGCATTGCTACCAAGTCTAATATAGCTTATATGCGTGACAATGATTACTCTTACTTCGTAATTGAACGAAGAAATGAAGTGACTGATTACGAGAAGGAATTTGCAGAAAAAGATAAATTTACTTCCTATGAAGTATCTGGCAAAGGGGAAATATCTATCAGAAAGATCGTTGATGAGGATTGCACGAGAGTCCTGGTTCATAGTAGTGGCAAGAAAAAGAAAGAAGATGCCATAATCAATAGAAAAGAATCACGCTTTCTTGAAGACGTTGAAAAACTCATCAAATCTAATAAGAAAGGCAGTATCAAGGATCATGACAAAATCACCTTGAGGATTGGTCGCTTGACAGAGCGTTATGGCTCGATTGCGAGCATATATAAATTCACTTTAGTAAAAGAAGACAACGACTTAACAAGGGTTAAAGAGATAAAAATCAGCAAATCCAACAAGTCTTTGGCAAAAAAGGATCATGCTGGCTGTTACGTTATCCGTACAGACAATAAAGAATTTTCAGCCAAAGAAATTTGGGCTTTTTATATGAATTTGACGAAGGTAGAATCATCATTCAAAGCTTTAAAGAGCGAACTCGGTACACGCCCAGTATATCACAAGAAAGATTCGAGAATCGAAGCTCACTTATTTATATCGGTGTTAGCTTATTATATTCTGAGAAGTATAACCTATGAACTCGATAAAAAAGACTACCACATCAGTTGGAATGGAGTGCGTGATATAATGAGAATGCACACCAGAACTACAATAAACTTCAGAAACAAAGACGGCTATAATTATCATGTCAGAATAACTGGACAACCTGAAAAAGATATGAAGGAATTATATGATTTATTGAATATAAAATTCAAGAGATCTATAAAAAAGAGAAGAATTTCAAGTGTCGATTGTAGTACCCCGAAAAAAATGAACTCATTTATAACTCAGTAACTTAGCAGATTAGTAATGAAACTTGGG
>Ga0075124_10001484_pt1 | contig 10919 bp, 11 predicted proteins | sample AntAceMetag02UKS_FD_69809 | JGI IMG/M metagenome (GOLD analysis project Ga0075124, IMG submission 69809) | Saline lake microbial communities from Ace Lake, Antarctica - Antarctic Ace Lake Metagenome 02UKS | ecosystem: Environmental > Aquatic > Non-marine Saline and Alkaline > Saline | place... | reverse complement strand
ACCCGCAGAAAAATCAACCTGTGCTCCGACGAGCTTTATAGGGCCCATTCTCACACAGATTGATTTTCTGCTAGGATATCCAATGCGTAGTAATTATTGGTTAAAATCGCGTTTAGAGATCCGGACAGACCCATTTATAACTATTTTACATTCGTAAGCGCTTACGATTCGCTTGGTCATGGGCATCCTCCCTCATTGTTTCAAGTTGCCCGATTATGACACGCCTCGCAAGCGGGGAAAAGATGTGGTTCTTTTGGCGCTTACGTTTCTTCTCACTTTGAATAACGAATGCGATATTTGTAATCAAAAAAGGAGGAAGATATCTTCAGTTAATATAACAATATTGATTGATAGTAGCGCTTAAGACAGCGCCCCTGTTCTCATTTTACCGAACAGGATAGTCCGTACCGCCACCGAAAAATGAAATGCGAAAAGGTGTTCTCGTAATAATCATATCATTACCTTTTAATCTTGCCTGATAAATTCAATTTACAAATGCCAAATCAATAGTTTGTCGCGTCAGATTGGGCTAAATCCCAACTGGATAAAGTGTAGAGATAGGCAAATTCATCTGAGAAAATTTTTGCAACGAAAAAGCACTCATGCCCAGTCTCGACAAAACCAATCTTCGTTGCAACTTCTCTCAAAGTTGTGCCGGGTAAAGCCCACAGATTTACCTTCGATTCGGTTATTTTTTTTATTTCGCTACAAACTCGTAGCAGAAGTTCGCATATCTTGGGAGTTTCGTTACTTGGACAGCCAACCTCTACCAGGTCGCCGAAAGATTTGCCTGTTAATGGGTCTACGAATATTTTAAAAATAATGTACTCGCCGGTTTTGAGCGACACTGTAAAATAGTCATTAGATGGATGTAGTACATACCGCCAGTGCCTAAAGTTGTCATCCTTAACAAAAAAAGTTTTGTCATTTTTGAATTGTTTTAAAACGGTCAGCTTTGTAACTGGAATAATGCTACTGGGGAATAGGTAATCCTTGAAACTATCAAGGCTTAATTCCATGGTTTTTATTGTCCCAACAGTTTTCATTCCAAAGGAACTTACGCATGGTTTCCAAGCATTGGAATTAGCAAACACGCAAATCAGATCGATATCTTCAAAATGGTTGATAGCTAAATTGCCAAGTTTCTTAAAATGACCATACCCTCTCCATTTGGGGCTGATATTTAAATATGAAAGCTGACCAACAATAACCCCTCCTGACAACATTCTCTTTTGGAGGCCAAACATTCCCACCAGTTCCTCATTCGAAAACCCTCCAACCAACCTCACAGGAAAGATATTTTCAAAGCATTGCCATCTAACAAATTCCGGCGATCTTTTTATGGAATATATGGAATGGACAAGTGAAACAATCGATGGAATATCTCTTGGGGTCAATTCCCGGTAAATAACTTGAGCTGCCATTGGAGACCTATCACCTATTTTACAAAATCCCCAAACTCATCACGTTGTGAAAGGATTGGTTTCTTTATAGGCCACCAGATATCAAAACGAGGATCATCCCATTTTATTGTAAATTGCTCTTTTGGGTTATAATAGGAAGACTGTTTGTAATGGAAAATAGATTTATCGCTTACGCATTGATGACCATTTCCATGTTTCGGTGGGACTAAAACTTGACAATTGTTTGATTCTGATAATACAAAAGATTCCCATTTCCCACAATCCTTCGATTCTTCATTGTAGTTTATAACCACAAGATAAAATTTACCGTGCAAACAGGATATCAATTTCCACGTGGATAAATCCCCGTGAATACCCTTTATCACAGCCCTGGTAGCTATTGAGATATCGTCTTCCACAAATTCAATATTTATTCCATTTTTGCCATACATTTCTTTATTATAAAGCTCTAAATAGGAACCGCGGTGATCTTCAAAGGCATCAAGCTTGATCAACAGAACGTCTTCCATCTTTGTCTTTTCAACAATCATTTCACCACCTATTTATCATTTTTGAAATAATTTTTCTTTTTTAAATATTCATCTTGATTCTCAACAAACCATTTCCATGTCTCTTTTAGACCGTTAACAAGAGATACCTTGGGATTATACTCAATCCACGTTTTGCATCTGGTGACATCCATAACACGTTTTGGATATCCGGAAGGCTTCGTAGAGTCGAACTCGTAATTAAAGTCAAGGAAGCTGTGCAGAGCCTCCACAAGGTCTCTAATTGTTATCCCATCTCCTCCACATCCTAAATTAACAAATCCACCTCTTGTACCATGATACAGCGCCAAGATTACTCCACAGGCAACATCCCTAGAAAAAGCAAAATCTCGTATGGCTGAACCAGCACCCCAAACAATAACAGGGTCTTCTTTTTTGTAAATCCGATACATTAAAGTAGGAATAACCATTGCATTTTCAGGATCGAAGTTATCTCCTGGTCCGTACACATTACAGGGCCTTACTATGGCAAAATTATCCATTCCGTACTGGGTCTTGTATGTTTGAATTTGCAATTCCGCCATTCTCTTTGCCCAGCCGGCTAAGTCCATCGGACTTGAACTAATCGTATAGTCATCCTCTCTAAATACCTCGCCAGCCGAATACGCACCGATAGAACTTGTATAGACAAATTTTTTCACCCGGTTCAGCCGGCATGCCTCGATCACATTGGTGTTAAACATTAGAGTCGGCACAAAGTGAGATGCCGGCATTGTGGTAGAAACCTTTGCGGAACCTTTAATACCTGCCAGATGAAACACAAAATCCATGTCTTTAGTAACTTCTCGACAAAACTTAAATTCCGTTAAATCGCCAATGGTATGAGTTGCCCTCTGATCAACTTCAACATAATCAAGAGAAACAATATTCACATTTGCCCCAGCGTCACAAAGAATCTTAACGATTTGTCGCCCAATTAGGCCGGTCCCCCCCGTTACCAGTGTGTTTTTTCCTGCAAAGCTCCGCAAAATATTTTCTTTTATCATACTGACCTTTCCTTTTATTTTAATCTTCAACTTTTATAAAATCCAAATTGCTGTTAGATGAATGGCTATCAATAAATCTTTTTAGGGGAATTTAGGCAATTTCTCATGAGATTCTGAAAATCATTCATAAAAACTTCTTTCCCATTTGCTGCCAACTCCTTAACGACAGGGATAAGATTGTGGTTCGCTACGCTCACAAAATCTATCCTTATTCGTTATATGAAATCTTTCTATTTACGTAGCTCTATTGTACCATTCAAGAGTCGCTGCCATGCCTTCTTCAATACTTGTTTTGGCTTTGAAACCCAGCAATTCTTCAGCTTTTTGAGTATCAAGAAGACGAATAGGAATCATTGACGGTTTAGAGGGTTGAAAATTAATAACAGCATCGCTAAAGTTATCAAGTTTTATGAGAATATCAAGAATCTGTTTTATACTATAACCTTTGCCAGAGGCAATATTTACAGGATTAAAGTCATTAATTTTCTCGGTGGCTTTAAAAAGACCTTCGATAAAATCGTCAATAAAAATAAAATCTCTGATATCCTCTCCAGTACCCCAGACATTTATAGGATTCTGTCTTTCCGCTATTTTTCTGATTGTAGCCGCCATTACATGTGATGTTTTTAAATCAAAATTGTCGAATGGTCCATAAATATTTGCTGGACGAACGACAACAGTCGACATTGATTTTTCTAACTTTTCAGCATAAAATCGACATAAAATCTCACCATATCTTTTCATCCATGCTGGAGCGAAATATATATCAGGTGGATCATTGCTGAATACTTCATCCTCCTTGCAAAAAGAAGTTCCCGAAGGAGGATAAACTACACTGCTGCTAATGAAAACAAATTTATTAACCCCTGCAGTATATGACGCCTCAAGCATCTGGGTATTCATAACAGTATTAGGCGTAACCAGTTTGACGGGACTTTCCTTAATAACAGCGGCCCCAGATGAAAAGGCAGCAGCCATAAAGACATATTCCATGTCACAAACAGCTTTCTGACAATCATCCATTGACAATAAATCACATTGGAGATACTCAATCTTAGAATCTTTAATCAGTGGTTCTCTTTGATGCATAGTTGCTCTGACATTAGCACCAAGTTTCAGTAATCCCTTTATAATATTCGAACCAAGAAACCCGCAACCACCAGTTACTAGCACATTTTTCCCTTTGAGCATTAAATCCTCCTATTTATCGAACTCATAAAAAACATTAATATCTTTCTTAACCCATTTGGTATACATGCTTTCAATTCGCTTTCCTTGAATGGCAAACACCGCATCGATCGGAAACTTAAAATATCGATTATTAACGCGCCAGGTAGCAATTTTTTTCAAAATAATGTTTCCGAATATCATATAATCAAGCCATTCTAAGATTTTCCCAATCCATGTCTTTGCAGTAATTTTTCTCGGCAACTGACTTGAGTAAGGATAATAGTAAAAATAAAAATATTTAACTAAATTTCGATGGTTTTTTTTTACCCAAGGTGCCTTAAATCGTCTAAGTGAATATTCAGCCCATTCCTCAATACTGCGAGGCTCCTGCAAACCATACCTTAACGCTTGGACATATAAGGCTGTCAAGGGATAAGGCGTATAGAAAAAAATTCGGTAATCAAAGTCTGGGTTAATCTCCCTACATTTGATAATCATATCTAAAGTAGCATAAATCTCTGTTTCAGGAACACCTGGTAACCCAACCATGGTTGAGATTGATGCCCTTATACCGACCGCCTTCATCTTTTTAACAAAAAGATAAGTGTCAGCAACTTTCGCTCTTTTATTTAGGAGGGCCAATATATCATCCGAACCAGATTCCGCCCCAATATAAATTTGTGTACACCCCGATGCTTTTATTAATTTTAAATCCTTATCATCAAATTTTGATAACAGTATATTTACACTTACTCCAGCATCCCAAGATATTTTATAGTTTTTATTTAGCAACTCTGTGCAAAATCTCAGCGTTCTTTTCCTTGAAACAAAAAAATTATCATCATCAATTGTAAAACTATTGACTTTATATTCATTTACTAAAAAATCAATTTCTTCTAAGATAATGTCAATATTTCTAAAAAAAATGCGTCGTTTATAAACACTTGCAACTTCACAAAAAGCACAATTATTGGGACACCCGAGACTAGTAATTATTCCGATGGAACGATCAGACTGGTCTGCAAACGGTTTTTCATAAACGTATTTATTAATATCAAGCATATGAAGGGGCATTTTAACATTTTCAATTACCGGTTCCAGCTTCCGGTCAGGATTATGAAAAATCCCTGCATCTGTTTTATATGAAATACCTTCAATTTTTGTAAAATCTGCATCACTAATTAATGCCAGGACTAATTCCTTAAGTGTTACTTCACCCTGCCCTCTAACAACAACATCCGCATATGGACTTTGCAATGTTTGCTCAACAGTACTTGTTGGATGCCACCCTCCCCAGACAATAGGTATAGATGAGAATTTTAATTTTAATTCCCTGGCAATATTTATGGCATATCGAACCTGGACTCCGGTAAATGAACTAATTCCAAACAAAATTGTATGTTCAGAGATGGTTTCCAACGAGGCCTTAATGTCAGGTTCGGTCCTTTCATCAATAATACGCACTCTGACATCCATTTCACCCTGGAGATAAGCAGAAAGAAGCAGTAAGGGGTAAGGAAGTCGACCCGTCATTTTTTCCCCGGGCCACGGTCTAGGGTAAAATAAAATAATTTCTTTCACAAATAACCTATTGTTTTTTATTGGCAATTTTAGATGATGGGTAAGTATTATGTAATAGTATAGGAAGTTGCCTTATTAAAGAAGAACAACCGATTGAAGATTAAAAACTTTCAGTAAGAAATCAATCCCATTCCATACAAACCTATAACCTATCTCTTATCAACCATTGAAAACTTCATAAAATGAATAACAACCCTTCTTAATGAAGGGACATCGAGCCTAAGTTCTTTGCGGATATCATGCACCGTACCGTAGCATCCCATAAATTCTCGGAAATACCCGTGATAGTAAACGGAAAGGCCCTGGATCTCATTTACCGCTTCCCACAACCCAGTAGCATCATGAATAACCAGGAACGTTGTGTTCCGGTATTTTTCTATCAGTTCACGATCAATAGGAGAAATTGTATTAAAGTAAAGAAGGTTGACATCTAAATCCATCACTGCCTTATGGACATTTTCTAGTATTGGGCCCGCGGTAACAACAGTTAGTGAAGCGTTTTTAGCAAAGACCTCAACCCCTTTCCCGAATTGAACTGGCACATCAATCTCGTGAGGGTTGTCGGATAGCCGAAAATATGTAGGGTTGCCATTGTTATAACACTGCCGAACCAGTTCATTCACTTCCTTATTAGACCCAGGTTGCAACACCTCCATGTTTGGCAGGTGGCGCAGGATACCCAAATCCGTATATGAATGGTGAGTCGCGCCGTCCCAAGCGTAATCAAAAGATGCCCCGCATGATACTATGTTAACACCCAAACGGTTGTAGCACATATCAAGTTTTATCTGTTCATAACTCCGCTCGGTCACGAATGGGGCAATTGTATGAACGAAAGGGGTCAACCCGCGGGCAGCTAAACCAGCCCCCACTGCGATTAGCGTGTTTTCACAAATTCCCATGTTGTAAAAACGATTCGGATACCTCTCGGCATAATCCCGAAAAAGATAGACACTTACATCTCCGAGAATCATAACAATGGAATCATCCTTTGTAGCAAGATCCATAACTGTATTTTTAAACTGCCCGCGCATTTAACTCACCTATCATCTCTTTAAGTTCATCATCACTTGGGGACCGACGGTGCCATGCATAGTGGTTCTCGGTCAAGAGTGTGGAACCATACCCTTTGATAGTATTACATACAATGACCTTATAACGATCGTTTGGTGTATCAAGTGCCGCGGTTATTTCATCAATATTATGGCCGTCTATATCATGAACCGACGCCCCGAAGGCTTCGAATTTTTCAGCAGGATTCTTTATTTGCAGTCCCCTGCCGTGCGACATGTTGTTATCATACAGAACAGTGTAATTAGGTAACCCAAGATCAGCGGCCACCATCATACTTTCCCAAACTGTTCCTTCGTTACTCTCGCCATCACCTATCAGAGTATAAACCCGTGTACTTCTTCCTTTTATTTTTTCAGCCAGCGCCATGCCAAGAGCCACATTCACCCCATGCCCTAAAGAGCCCGTTGAAATTTCCACACCGGGGACCCTGTGCCTGTCGGCATGACAACCGAAATCTGACCCGCACAGGCCAAATCTTTTAACATTTTCTATTGGGAAATAACCGTGATGGGACAGGACAGCATAATGAGCCAATGCAGCATGCCCTTTACTTAACACGAACAGGTCTCTTTCATTCCATGCTGGATTCAAAGGGTCATGCTTCATAAAATTATACAGAGCGTAGAGCATTTCAATAATAGAAAAACAGGTAGGGATGTGCCCATGGCCGCTCATGTGGGCAATCTCAAGAATATTTTTTCTGATCTTTGCGCAATCTTTGTTCATCACTCTATCACCGCATATGAAATTCTCGCGGTCATCGGAAAACGTTTGATCCACAAATCCGCGATGCCAAGGGTTTCCATTAGTGCAAGTGTCTCTCCAGGAAATATGTCGTCACACAATTCGTCAAAAACAAGCACACTCCCCTTGAACAATCGAGGAATAACAGCTTCAAGTGCTGCCTTAGTAGGCTCATAAATATCGAAATCAAAAATTGCTAACGATATTATGGTTTCCGGATGCCTCTCAATGTATTTGGGGATGGTTTCGATTGCATTCCCTTTCACCAATTCATATCTCTTTATATGAGACATGGGATTGAGTTCTTCCTGCAAAGACAGTACGGTATCAAGACAAGCCTCATAATCAACCGGAACATCAAAAGACCCATCCGAGCACTTACATTTATTCCCGTCTTTTTCGCATACACCACTGAAACCTTCAAATGTATCAAATCCTACGATTTTTCTATGTCTATTGAATGGCTCAAAAATTCCCCTGAGGGCGGACATGAGCGATAGGGTTTGTCCCCATCGAACGCCAAACTCCATAATCACACCGTGGGTGTGCAAGATTTTTTTGTATATTTCATAGAAAAAGAGTAATCGCGAGAAGTTCTTGGATGTAAGATAGATTCCGAGGTTGGCAAGTAACTCATCATCTGGTATGGGTGATGATTTTAACAGATCAACAAATCTCCCTTGCGCATGTTTTTCAGATACGCTGGATAAAACAATTGCGTCATGTTTTTCGGTTTTCATTTTGTCCACGTCTCCATGTTTTCCTCCCACCAACGGGTTGTGTTCATTATTCCTTCGGTTACACTATAGCGGGGCTTCCAATTAATTGCTGATTTAATCTTCCCACAGTCAAGCGCCCTAAAAGCAATTGCTTGCGGCGAATCTTCACTGTACACCACAGATAAAGGCTTATGCCCTGCCGCTTGTAACGCTGAATCAACAACATCACCAACCGAAACGGTTTCACCATACCCAAGATTAAAAATATCAAATTTAATATCTTGATATGCCAAAAGAAGGGTCACAGCCTCCGCAAAATCATCAGAAAAAATCACGTCCCTGACAACCGCAGGACTCCCCCACACCTCAAACGGGTCCATCTTTGCTACTGCTTTTCGAATTAATGCTGGAATGAAATTTGAATTTTGGGGATCAAAACGCGCAAAAGGCCCGTATATATTCGCACAGCGGGCAATGATTATCTCAATATCATATTTTTCATGCCAAAACTTACAAAGCTTTTCCGCTGAACGCTTCGCCCAACCAACACCCAGGTATGAAGAATGAGGGTCTTCATTAAAATCCAGCTGATTCTCCTTAATATAACCATCAAACTCCTGATACACAGTGGCACTGGATAAATAAACGACCCTCTTTACACCGGCTGCATATAGGCCCTCAAGCATCAATGTATCCATAACAAGGTTGTCTGTCATCTGACGCTGGGGTGCCGAACGAGCAGCACCTGCTCCACCTGTTGAGGCTGCCGCCATTATTGCCCACTCACAACCTCGAAACAGTTCAGCATATTTCCTCCTATCCATCAAGTCAGCCTGTACATATTCCAGCCGTTCGTGCTGAATATGCGGCATGGTTTGATTGTAGCTTCCCTTGATGCGAATCGTGGGAAAATGAGCCAGAATATGCTTGATCAAGCTGGTGCCAGCCAGTCCTGAGGCACCAGCAAGAAATATTTTTTTATTATGTATTGACATTAAATCCTATCAAAAAAGTTTCTAATTATTCATTTAGACCAGCAATCGACAAAAAATATCTGGAAATAACAGCAATTGGAACTGCAACATAAATATCGCCACTCATTATTTTAGAGCAGACTTCTCCAAAGTTGAGTATTTCGACTTTTTCAATTTCCCGATCGTGCTCTTTTCTAGAGCTGACTTCCTCTGTTGAAAGTTCAACCTGAAAAATATGTAACAACTCAGGATTTCTGTTAGGAGAGCCAGCAATGGGTGGTATAGCGTGGATACGACTGCTATCTTTCACCAAAATCCCTGTTTCCTCAAACAATTCACGGACAGCGGCATCAACCGGTTCCTCATTTTCTTTGGCGCCTCCTGCCGGCAGTTCCAGTGGGCTATCAGCAATGACTGGCCTTTTCACCCGGACCATCACTATCGAATGATCTTCAACTATTGGCAAAACAATTACTTGGGGAGATCTATATTCAACAGTATAGTACCCCCCTCGATTTTGCACTTTAAACCAAGGATTCTTGTGAACTAATTCAACTGGCTTTAAAGTTAAACACTGTGGTCCTTCAAGACGGAGGTCATAAAGTTTCTTCATGGATTATCTGAAAACACACTCAGTTTCCTCGATTTTGTTTCGCCCAGTGGTCAAGAAGATCTTTCATGATTTTCTCGAAGGGATTTCAGTTTTCAATCGTGTATGATGTTGGAATTTGAAGCACCCGGGATCTTCGAAACAGCAGTAATAGATCTTTTTCAGATAATCTTCCCGGCTGTTCTGGATGCCTTTTAAAAACTAAAGCTTTGATTTTCAGTCCAGATCTTGGCCCCATTTTCTATCACTTACCTCCCTCGATTCAACACAATCAGCGTGCCAAAAAAGCCCGGCCATATCTGAGCCGTTCCCGCCAGTATTCAAGCAAATCCTGCATGGTTTGCTTAAAAGATATTTCCGGTTTCCATCCCGTATGCTTGCGAAATTTTGATGTATCGGGTACCTGAAGATCGGCGTCAAGTGGTCGCAATCTATCTTCTTCCGTTTCTACTGATATCTGATCTTTATGGGTAGATATTGAAACAAGATGATCTAACATGTCTCCCACTGTGCAAGAAAACGAGCCGCCAATGTTGTAGTAAGCGCCCGGGATGGGATGTATCGTTACCAGCATATAGTAAGCCCGAACCGCATCGCGGACATCAGACCATGTGCGCATGGAATTTAAGTTGCCGGTTTTTACGACAGGAGGGATCAGTTCCTGTTCGATCATGGCAATCTGTTTGGCAAAAGTTGATTCGGCGAAAACATCGCCTCTACGGGGTCCAGTGTGGGTAAACATTCGCGTTGTAACTACTTTCTGGCCATAGGCCTCGGCATGGAACCTTCCAATCATATCCGTCCCAATTTTTGAAATAGAGTATGGTGATGCTGGATGAAAAGAGCATTCCTCATTGATTGGCAATTTTTCTTTTGGAACCCGTCCGAATACTTCTGAAGAAGAACATACATGAATAACAGGATCAATATTTTTGCATCGCCTGAGTGCCTCAAGCAGTCTTTCTGTGCCAAGTATATTTGTATCCAACGTATGAATTGGAGAGGTGAAGCTCGTTTTCGGATAGCTCTGCGCAGCAAGATGAAATACATAATCAGGCCGGCTTTCCTCAACGGCATTCTGAAGGGAAA
>Ga0075124_10001483_pt1 | contig 10927 bp, 10 predicted proteins | sample AntAceMetag02UKS_FD_69809 | JGI IMG/M metagenome (GOLD analysis project Ga0075124, IMG submission 69809) | Saline lake microbial communities from Ace Lake, Antarctica - Antarctic Ace Lake Metagenome 02UKS | ecosystem: Environmental > Aquatic > Non-marine Saline and Alkaline > Saline | place... | reverse complement strand
GTCGAAGGGTCTATCCCACTTCGATCCGACTTCATTCCATTACGCCGTGATAAAGAACCTCAGTGTGACAGTGCTTGTAACTATTATGGTTATTTCTTTCTTTTACTATTTATACGGATGATATTCAATATGTTTTCCTTAAAGTGTCATGAATATAAAAAATTTATGGAGTAAGCCAGATAAAAATTTCACTTATTCTTGACATAATTTTATCATATTTTCTAAATTCATATAATCGTTAGCGGCAATTATTGCTGAAATATTACATGAAGGAGTAACGATGAACGAACAACTATCAATTGGTAACATTATCTCAAATGGTTTTTCCTATGGGTTTAAAAACATCCTCAATCTCTTTGGGGCAATTATCCTCTGGATCATAACTATTTGGATACCTTATCTCAACATCGGAACAACGATCGGTCTTGTAGGACTCATTGTGCACATGAGCAAAGGAGAATCCTTTTCACCAACAGTCATCTTTGATGCGAAATATCGCAGGAATTTTGGTGAATTTTTCCTTTTATGCGGTTTCATGATGATCGGAATTAATTTTGCTTCGATGTTATTGATCATTCCCGGCATTGTGCTGAAGGTAGCATGGGGTCAGTCTCTCTACCTTTTCCTTGATAAAGGGATAAAACCACTCGGGGCACTGAGAAAAAGCAATGAGATCACTTATGGTAAGAAGTGGAGTATCTTCCTCGGCGAATTGATCCTTATGCTTATCGTTGGTATTATCTTTGTAATTCTCGTCACGATCTTTTCTAAGATCCGGGTCCTTTGCGGACTCTTTACATTTGTTGGTATTGTCGCCATTATTGCCATTGCTATGGGTGTGAAGGCTTATATTTACAGCGTACTTTCAAAAGAAGTAGAAGCCGAAGTCGAGACTGTATAAGTAGTAGAATTTCAAATAACAAATATTAAGAGAGGAATGAAAGTTCCTCTCTTCTTTGTATAATGCTTGTTACCCATCTTATCTTTGATCTTTCAGAGGTGCTTATTCGGGGACTGGTCGGTATCGATATTCATCTCTGTGAACTGCTCGGGACACAGTCTGATAAGTTGCTCAAAAAATTCGGAGGAGAGAATCTGCGAGCACTTTGCAGGAATGAGATCACAGAGGATGATTATCTTAAGAACATCATTACAAAGGAAAAATGGAATTGCTCACTAAATGAACTTAAACAGATAATCAGAAATAATTTTCATCATATAATTGTAGAGATGGATGATCTTGTCGCAGAACTTTCAAAAAGATATTCACTAATACTCCTCAGTGATCACGCAAAAGAATGGATAAATTATATTGAAGAATATCATGAGTTTCTTAAATATTTTTCTCATAGAATTTATTCCTTCAAGACAGGTCACTTGAAGAGTGAAATTCATAATTTTAGAAAGCTTCTAACCGATCTGGATATTTCATCTGATTCCTGTCTCTTTATAGATGACAAGAAAGAAAATGTAGAGATGGCGCAGCATTGCGGTATAAAGAGTATCGTGTTCAAGGATCAGGAACAATTGATCAGCGAATTAGCTCGCTACGGTGTATTTTTATGAAACAGGATGACTACTTAGATATTTTGAAAGACCTATTTTATGCAGGAATCCGGGCGGTTGATCCTTACTGCCTTATTCAAAATTATCTCAGCTTGGAAAAGAATACTCTGATCCTCTGCAAACAAAATGATTATATCTTGTTCAATCTTGAAAAATTTGATGAAATACTGGTTATTGGAGCAGGAAAAGCCAGCGAGAGAATGGCAGAAGGCATATATGATATTTTGGGTGATAGAATTAGCGGTGGGCTGATTGTTACAAAAGCCATACATTATCCTCATATTGGCAAAATCCATGTTCTGGAAGCCGGTCATCCTTTGCCGGATAAATGGAGTGTCGAATGTGGTATTGCTCTGCAGTCCAGGGCGCATCGGGCAAAGGAAAAGACACTTTTCATTTCTTTGATATCAGGTGGTGCATCTTCTCTGATCGAAGTGCCCCGTATCGATAAAGTCGGTGAGATTACTATCTTGCTTACACTTGAAGATGTTATTTCAATTCATACTGCCCTTATCCAAAGCGGTGCTTCAATTGACGAAATAAATTGTGTTCGCAAACACATTTCCATGATCAAGGGCGGGTATCTCTCTATGTGGATGTATCCCGCAACTGCGCTCAATTTTATTCTTTCTGATGATGAATTCGACCGCATCGATGTGATAGGTTCAGGATTGACCACTTACGATGATTCCTCTTTTAATGATATGCTCTGGATAATCGAAAAATATGATCTGGCTCAGAAAATTCCGGAAAAAGTTATGAAAATTGTTCAATGGGGAGTGGATGAGAAAATTCTGGATACACCCAAAACCAAGAAGCTTGTTTTTGATAAAACCGAAAACGTTATTATCGGAAATAATGCAGTTGCCTTGAATGCTATTGAGAAAAGAGCTCAAATACTTGGATTTGGTGTAGAAAAAAATGCAGATTGGGTGAAAGGAGAAGCACAAGAAGCCGGACGGAGATTATTTCATAAAGCGTTAGAGATCAGGCAAGATAAGTCGGTTGATAAACCAATTTTTATTATCTGTGGTGGGGAAACGACTGTTACAATTCGAGGAGAAGGAAAGGGTGGAAGAAATCAGGAATTGGCACTCGCTTTTCTGGATGAGATGAAAAAATTCGGAACACAATCTGGAGGGATCTATTTTCTTTCAGCCGGCACGGACGGAGATGACGGACCTACAGATGCTGCAGGAGCATTCGCATCATATGAGATATTACAAACAGCAAAAATGATGGATCTTCCAATGGATGAGTACATTTCCCGAAATGACTCTTATACTTTTTTTGATGCTTGCGGGTATCTATTTAAAACAGGTTTGACCGGTACTAATGTATGTGATATCCAATTAATTATCATCACATAATCCCAATTTTGTTAAGCTCCTTCACCATCTGCTTGAAACTCATCACATGTATCGTCCTCATTCCCAGCTTTTCCGCAACAAGGATATTTTCGTAATTGTCATCCAAAAAGACCGTTTGTTCCGGGTCGAGTTGTAAATAATCCAGAACGCATTGGAAAGAGTCCTGCTCGGGTTTGCGGAATCCAATCTCGTTTGATGAAAAGATCCTTTCAAAATAGAGAAGAATTGGAGTGCACATTTCGCGCCACATCGGCACATGAATTTCGTTAGTATTGGATAAGGCGACAATTCTATACGACTTTTTTAGATTTCTTAAAAGCACTTCAATATTCCTACGCGGTTGAATGAGAATTTGCTTCCATCCTTCATCGAACTCTTTCTGGGAAAGCGTTATATTCAGGCATTTTGAAACATATTTTCTAAAGGTTTCGGGAGTGATTTCTCCTCTTTCAAATTTTGCATAGGTTTCATCAAAGGGGAAGGCGACATATAAATCTTCCGGTTGTATCCCACAAACTTCAGCCCAGTAGTCACATGCATTTTGGGGTAAAATATCGATGACGACATTCCCAAGATCGAAGATAAGAGCTTTATATTTCTGCTCAGGCATTACTTACTTTTTCTTTTAAATCTGAACAACAGTGGATATGCTTTCAAGCTTGGATGAAAGTAGTGTTTTTTCTTTCCCGGGATCGCCCATTCGCTCATCACTCGCACATCCTCAAAAGTGTAGAGAGCGTTCTCATTGAATCTTTTAATCGCAGTAATGACGCTTCGAATATCCTTCCTTTTCACTGGAAGAAAAATAATCTCCACTTTGCCGGCATTAGCTTCAGCGGGAACGTTTGTGACGCGATAACCCAGTCCACGAAAATGAGCGATGAGTTCTTTTGCATTCTTCATAGTGATTATTCTGAGCAGTACTATACCCACCGCTAGTTTTTGTTCCATAAAAATGCCTACAAAATTTCCCATTGCAAACCCGCTAGCATAAGCAATATAGTTAGTGACATTTGTGAGATTTTGCATGATATGCCCGATAACAATAAGCCAGATCAGTACTTCAAAAAATCCGATGATGGGTGCAATGTACTTCATACCCCGATTTACGAAAATGATTCTTAATGTGCCGAGAGAGACATCTAATACACGTGATATGAATATCAAAAAGGGGAGCAAGGCGTAAGAAAAAAGTCCTGAGTCCGATAACATCAGTATATTAATCCCAACTATTTTTTTGAATCAAATAATTTCATTTATGACAAACTCTTTCCACCGATGCCAAAGTTCTCGCGGGGAACTTCATCGATACGAACATAGATATATGTTTCAGGTTTGCCTGTAATTTCAGCCACAACCTCTGTCAATCTTTTGATCAAAAGTTGTTTTTTTTCTTTTGATAATTCTCCTGCATTTTCAAGCGTAATGATCGGCATGATAGCTCCTTAATTTGCCTGCTGAATGGTATCGAGATCTGCCCATTCTTTTAACAGGTCGTCTAATTTATCCTGTAATAATTTTCTCTGCTTATAAAGTTTGAGCAATTTTTCGTAATCTCGCCCAAAAGCATCAATATCTTTTTCGGTTTGTGTGGACTGGACTTCGATTTTATCAACTTCCTTTTCAATTTCCTGAAGTCGTTTCAATCTGCTTTTTTCTTTGTTTGCAACTTTTCTACGCGATACATGATCCAGTTTTGAAACCGGTTTTTCTGCAGTAATTTTAATTTTTTTTGTTTCTTCTGTTGTATGCAGTTTCTTTTTTCTGTATAGATCATAATTGCCAAGATATTCATACAATTTATGATGCTCAAGCTCGATCACTTTATGAGCTATCTTATTGATAAAATATCGGTCATGAGAGATGAAGAGAATGGTGCCTTTGTAATCGAGCAGCGCTTCCTCGAGCATTTCCATAGAATCGATATCAAGGTGATTTGTGGGTTCGTCCAGAAGCAGCAGGTTGGGATTTTTTTTCATTAGAATACAAAGCTGGAACCGGACTTTCTCACCACCGGACAGATCTCCCAATCTCTTGAACACATCATTTCCAAAGAAGAGAAAACGAGCCAGAAAGCTACGTGCCCGATCTTCCTGCATGGGAAACATTCTGCGGTATGCATCGAGCACAGATTCATTCTCGTTCTCAAAATGCACTTCCTGCTCAAGGTAGCCGACATTCAATCTGGAACCCAGCTTCACTTCTCCTTTATCCTGTTGTATTTCACCACGAATGATCTTGAAAATGGTCGTCTTGCCTGTGCCGTTTTTCCCCAAAATACAAATGTGTTCCTGATAGTAAATAAAAAGATCAATTGAGTTTAATAATACATGCTCATCATAGGATTTTGATACTTCATTGAGTTTTATCACATCCCTACCGGAACGTTCCACAGACGACAGATCGAGTCCCATTTTCTTGGCTTCTGTTGGTCTGTCCACCTGTTCAAGCCGTTCCAGCCGACGTTCCATGTTCACTGCTTTTTTGAACATATCCGGATTATCTTTTCTGGTACCCCAGTCACGAAAGCGCTTGATCGCTTCTTCCATAGCTTCGATTTTCTTTTGCTGATTCTTGTATGCAGAGAATTGTCGTTGGATCTCATCTTCACGCAGTTCGATATACTTTGAATAATTGCCTTTATAAGTCTTTGTCTTACCGTTTTCCAATTCTATAACCTTTGCAACAGTTGCATCCATAAAATAGCGGTCGTGGGCAACGATGATGGCACTTCCTTTATATTGGGAAATAAATTCTTCAAGCCATTCGATCGACTCGATATCCAGATGGTTTGTGGGCTCGTCCAGCAGTAGAATGTCAGGATGATTAAGAAATATCTGCCCGAGCATAACGCGGGTTTTTTCTCCTCCGCTGAGTGAATTGTAATCCCGATGCAGCATTTGATCTGTGATCTTCAAACCAGTGCATACTTTTTCCAATTCGACATCAATATCATATCCTTCGAGATGCTCAAACTTCATCAGGAGTTTTTCATATTTGGAGATAAGTTTTGCTTGAGCACTCTTATCCTTTGTATCTGCAATACGATGTTCGAGGACTCGAAGCTCATCACACAAGTCATAGATATGCTGGCAGGATTGCTTAAGGACTTCGATAACTTCAGTACCTTCAGGATAATCAGGAATTTGCTCGATATACCCAATAGTAGTGCCTTTTGCAACACTGATCGAACCTGCATCCTGCTCTTCAGTACCGGTGATCAGCCGGAAGATCGTGGTCTTGCCGCTGCCATTCCTGCCGATGAGTCCGACCTTTTCACCTCGAATGAGATCGAAGGAAACATTTTGGAGAACTTCGAATCCTCCAAAGGATTTTTTTATAGCGCTTAGTGTAATATCTTTCATGTCAGTAAAATTAATGTATATAATTGAGGGAGTCTGTCAAATGCTAAAGCTCATAGTGACTTTTCATCCAGTATCGGAAGCTGTTTTCGCAGGATCGTACCCACTCATCATGTTCGAGATACCATTCGACTGTAGAAGTGAGATTTCTTATGAAATTGTGAGAAGGTTTCCATCCTGTCTTTGCTTGTACCTTTGAACAATCCATCGAATAGCGCAGATCATGACAGGGACGGTCTTTTATGAATGTGATATATTTTTTGAAATGATCCTTCTTTTTATTTGTAAGTGAAGCAACGATTTCGCAGAGCATATTCACAAGTGTAATATTATTGTACTCTTGCGCTCCGCTGATATTATATATTTCTCCAATCTGTCCTTTTTCCAATACTTCAATTAATGCTTTGCAATGATCCTCAACGTATATCCAATCACGAATATTCAACCCATTTCCGTAGATAGGAAGTGTTTTTTCCTTTTTCATATTGAGGATCATAAGAGGGATGAGTTTTTCAGGATATTGATATGGTCCGAAAATATTGGAGCATCGGGTTATGAGAACAGGGAATTCAAAAGATTCAAAATAGGATTGGGCAAGAAGGTCAGCCGCTGCTTTCGACGCTGCATAGGGTGAGCGTGGCTTCAAGGGAGAATTTTCAGTAAATTTAGCATCTTCATCAAGTGATAATGAACCATACACTTCATCGGTGGAAATATGGAGAAATCTATTTAAGTTCCACTCATCTTTTAGCCAGAATTCTTTTGCTGTATTGAGAAGAACAGTTGTACCGAGTACATTTGTTTTCACGAATTGCATCAGATCGTCAAAGGAGCGGTCAACGTGTGATTCTGCTGCGAAGTGAATTACATGATCAATTTCATTTTGATTGAAGATATTTTTCACCACTTTTTCGTCAGTGATATCACCTTTAATAAAAGTGTAGCGGTCAGGATAGTTCTTCTCGACATCTATAACGTTCAATGGATTTCCTGCATAAGTGAGTGCGTCAAGATTCAATATTGAAGAGGACTTGTTGTTTTCAAGCACATGTCTAATAAAATGTGATCCGATAAAACCGCATCCGCCTGTTATCAAATAGGTTTTCATGCATACTCCATTGAAGCTCTTTCGAGGATTTCCATTTTGGTTAGAATAATTTGTCAAGACTTTGGTGAATTCTGATATATTCATTGATGTGCAGGTTCATCCCACATTATTTCCAACCATTGTGAAGGTCTCGAAACTCAACCGTTCGCAAGGTTTGGGCTTCAGGCTGGACTTCATAAAGACAAAGTCTGGATGGAGTTCAGTATGAAGCTAAGTTAGCAAATGCTACCCTAAACTACACGCCCTGATATTCATAACTGTGAAGTCCAGTTCACAACTTTTTTATAATAAATCACAATCCAGTTTTTGAGAGGGGTCGGGATGTAGATGAAAACTTGAGACATGTCGTAGAGCATGTCTTAAGTTTATAATTTTTTGAAGAACTTATCACAAGCTCTTCGACTTGTGACAAGGTTCTGCCTGATCTTCTAACCAAAAACATAGAGGTAGTGGCGGTTTATCCTACACTGGGGTTACACACATTAAATGATTTAATAAATCTTGTCACCCGTCCAACCATTGTGAAGATATCGAAACTCAACCATTCGCAAGGTTTAGGGTAATTTTACCTGCTTTTTCCTACTCCTTTTTTTGGACAAAATATTTCAATCGGGCAGATCGAACAATGTGGGGAGATGGGCTTGCAGATATGCTGTCCAAATGAAACTAAATAATCATTATAGATCTTCCAATATTCTTTTGGAAGCTTCTCCCGAAGAGCGAACTCAGTTTGCTCAGGTGTTTTTGTCTGCACATAATCCCACCTGTTCGAAATCCGGTGTACATGTGTGTCCACACACATGCCATATTTATCATATCCCAGCATGATAACCAGGTTTGCAGTTTTACGTCCAACTCCGGGCAATTCCAGTAATTCATCAAGCTCATCCGGGACTTTGCCATCATATTTATCCAATAAAATCCGGCATACCTGTAGAATATGCTCTGCTTTCCTATGATAAAAACCAACAGGAAAAATGAGTTTCTCGATCTGTAAATTACTGAGTTTCAGCATTTCGTCAGGAGTAGAAGCAGCTTCAAATAATCTTTGTGATGCCTTTGCAGTTACTTCATCTTTGGTTCGTAAACTGAGGATTGTTCCGATCAATATACGAAATGGATCACGTTTTTGCTTGGAAATTTTGGTAATGATCGGGATGCGATTTTGATTATATTCTTTTTCTAATAAAGCGAGGACTTTGCCGATATTTGAGTTGTCTATCATGCAGGAATTAATCGGGTTTCTGCTCGATAATATAGCCGTCGATCGCTTTGATCATGTCTGCGAGTTTCGGGGATTTTTTCTTAATTTCCTCGTAGGATGCGCCGTGCAGATATTTTTTGCCAGTTTTGGGCTCATCAAACTCAAACACAACTTTCACCGGTGTGTGGAAATGTTCGGAAAATATAGTAGTGATCTTATCAATATCCTCATTCAGCATCTGATAAGCAATTCGGGAATTCGTAGAATAATGAATAAAATTATTGGAGATATTCTTTATTGTTGTTTTGGAAAAATGATTTGAAATAATTGGCATCTCATCCTGCAATTTCTTTTTCAGAACCGGCCATTCTCTTTTGATAATATCTTTAGTAAGTACGACTTCGGGCTCGGCTTTATCCTGATTTACCTCATCTTTTTCCACCTCTTTCGGTTTCTCTTTTGCCGGTTTCTTCTTAAATAAAACTTTTTCTTTTGAGCTTTTTTTCTTTTGGGCAGGCGGTGAAAAAGTGGGAGTTATGGATTGCTGTCCATAGTCTTCAATCTGCACTAACCGACTGATATTAGCCAATTTAAGCAAACTTGTTTCGAGCAGAAGCACAGGATGAGACGAAGTTCGGAGTTTATCTTTTGTGTCCACAAGGATCGTTATCGCATAGAGTAGGTCTTCTTCAGAAAAAGATTCACAGATCGGGGATAATGCATCGAGGTCATCGCTATGCACTTCCTCGGGAATGATGCCTATCTTGATCATAAGGATATTTCTGAAATATTCGATCATGCCGAGGATAAGCTCATTTATATCATTGCCCTCTGCCATAACCTGATGAAAGTCCTCGATCAATCCTTTCTCGTCATCCCCAATGATCTTCTGAATTAGCGAATGATACACATCGATGTTTACAATACCGAATACCCGCAGTACATCTTCCTTTATAATTTTATCCTTACCAATAGAAATGATCTGATCCATCAAGCTAAGTGCATCGCGCAGACTTCCATCCGCTTTTTTTGCTACAAGAAAGATCGCAGCGTCATCAAAAGTAATATGCTCTTTGGGAGTAATATTATTAATTTGCTCAATGATCTGCTTGATCGGAATACGGTGGAAATCGTAGCGCTGGCAGCGGGAAGTGATAGTTGCCAGTACTTTGTGCGGCTCTGTTGTCGCAAAGATGAATTTCACATTATTTGGCGGTTCCTCAAGGGTTTTCAGGAGCGCATTAAAGGCATTTTTGGAAAGCATGTGCACTTCATCTATGATGTAAATTTTGTATTTTGAACTTTGCGGCGGGTACATCAGCTCGTTCTGTAAACTGCGGACATCTTCCACACTTGTGTTTGATGCACCGTCGATCTCGATCACATCAACAGAATTGCAACGTGTGATCTCCACACAATTTTTGCATTCGTTGCATGGAGTATCAGTGGGACCTTTCTTGCAATTCAATGCCTTTGCCAGAATTCGTGCCATAGAGGTTTTTCCCACTCCGCGGGGTCCGGTAAAAAGAAATGCCTGTGCAATATGATCGGTTTTGATCGCATTCTTCAATGTATTTGTGATATGCTCTTGAGCAATGACCTCGTCAAAGGTCTGGGGTCTGTATTTTCGTGCGAGTATTATATAAGCCATAGTGTAATTGTAAATTATTAATTTTGCTGTCAAACTTTATGATTTCATCCTGGGAAGAAATTGCACCACAGAGCACGCAGAGAACACAGAGATGAAACTAATAATATTACTTAAATTTTGGCATCATTCTGATAAAATGACATGAAATGTAGCACAAGATTCCGATCTTGTGTAAATAATGAACCACGAATATACACGAATGAGCGTGGATAAGAGATGAATGATGAATGTCGAATGTTGATTTATGAAGTACAACCGTGAGTAAGGTTTTCAACTTCGGGCTGGTCTTCATAGTCCGCAGCTGGCGGATTCAGGCTAAGAATGCCGCGAGACTGAACCGCTGACACGCTTGTTAGGTGCAAAAAATCACCTTTCTAATATTTTCATTAATTCTATTTTCTATAAAGTCAATTTTCTCAAATATTTTATATAGTAAATTTGATTTACCCATTTTTGAAACACACCAAAAAACTAAATTCAATAAATCAGGATTATCTAATGAATTTAGAATATTAAAAATGTACTTATCGTCTACAATTTGATTATGAACAGCCATAAGATACAAAAATGTTACTGGTTCAGTTTCTTTAAGAAATTTAATATTATTAATATCCTTAGATGCAATAATTTGATAGCATTTTCTTTTTATCCAATCTTCAATTTCTT
>Ga0075124_10001478_pt1 | contig 10974 bp, 5 predicted proteins | sample AntAceMetag02UKS_FD_69809 | JGI IMG/M metagenome (GOLD analysis project Ga0075124, IMG submission 69809) | Saline lake microbial communities from Ace Lake, Antarctica - Antarctic Ace Lake Metagenome 02UKS | ecosystem: Environmental > Aquatic > Non-marine Saline and Alkaline > Saline | place... | reverse complement strand
TGGAAGAGGGGTTTATATTTATTCAAAGTAGTGATCATGAATGGTTCTTTTTCTCCTGAGAAGATGATCCTTGTCAGGCGATAGAAGGGTGCATAGTGCAATAATTCGCGGTCAGAGAGTTCGATCTCCGCAAAGGCGGGAAAATCCTGGCTCATGGCACAGGTGATGGCATAATGGGTGGGGTTATAGGTTTGAATTATCACGTTACCATCAATTTCACCGCGTCCGGATCTGCCGGCAACCTGGGTTAGTAACTGGAAGGTAGCTTCACCAGCGCGGAAATCCGGGAATGAAAGCCCCACATCAGCAGAGATAACACCTACTAGTGTGACATTAGGGAAATCAAGACCTTTTGATATCATCTGGGTGCCTAGTAGAATATCTATTGAATGACTTTTCATGCGGTCAAACATATTCTGGTAACTGCTGGATGAAGTTGTAGTATCAGAATCCATGCGAAGGATATGAGCCTGGGGGAAAATGATTTTGAGCTGTTCTTCTATCTGCTGGGTGCCGGGAGCACCATAATTAAAGAGGAAACTACCACAATCAGGGCATTTACGGGGAACCTGCTTTACTAAGCCGCAATAATGACAGATCATGGTGTCATTGAAAGAGTGATAATTCATGCTGATATCACAATTTGGGCATTTGATAAGCAAGCCACATTTTAGGCACTGAATAAAGGAAGAATGTCCTCTGCGGTTTTGAAAGAGGATGATCTGTTCTTTTTTCTTCAGGCGGTCAGCGATCAGGGAAGTTAATTCAGAGGAGAAGAATCCTTTATTATCCGGTATATTCTTCATATCAATGATCTGCACCTGGGGAAGTTTGAAATTGCCGGGGCGTTTGGTAAGTTTCAGCAGTGAGTATTTATCAATTTTGGTATTATGCCAGCTTTCCAGAGAGGGAGTGGCGCTACCGAGGACAATAACCGTTTTTTCCAGATAGGCTCGCATAACTGCCAGGTCACGACCGTTATAACGCGGAGCGGTATCCTGTTTATAGCTATTCTCGTGTTCTTCATCGACAATGATGATGCCAATATCCTTTAGCGGGGCAAATATAGCGCTACGTGCACCGATCACGATGCGGCTTTGTCCTTTGCGGATATTCTGCCACTGTTGCCAGCGCTGGCGGTCATTAAGCCTGCTGTGCAGGATGGCGATATTTTCTCCAAAGGCATTATAAAAACGCTCAACCATTTGGGGAGTGAGAGATATTTCAGGAACCAGCATCAGGGCGGACTTGCCTTCGGCAAGGGTCTTTTTTATGGACTGAATATAAACTTCAGTTTTGCCGCTGCCAGTGATGCCATAGAGCAGAAAAGGTTTAAAAGCGTTTTCATCAAGCGCAGAAGCGATGGCATTTATGGCATGTACCTGTTCGGGATTAGGGATAATATTTTGAGGATTTCTCTGAGTGGGGAAGAGGGTGTCTGTGGGCAGAATTTCACGTGGTTCTATATCAATGATATTCTTAGTCCGCAATGCTTTCACCAGGGCATAAGAGAAAGATGAAGCAATCTTACTAAGTGGTAATTCCTCACCTGCAGCACAAATAAACTCATATAATTCCAGTTGCTTTGGAGTGAGATCAGGTATATCTTCAATATTTTTTCTAATAACAAAATTGGCGATCTTCTTTTTTATTTTCTTATCGAAGGTTCTCTTAATTTCAATATATTCAGCAGCCTCCAGTTCTTCTAAAAGTAGATAAAATCCAGAGCCAGAGAAGGATTTTTTAATCTTTTCTATTGGCGTCCAGATTTGATCATCAAGAGATTTGAGTAAGTTAACTGCTTTAGGGCTGAGAGTGGCATGATCAATATTTTCAGAGAGCCTGATCTCTGTCTGAATGACAACATCAAGTGCACTGGGAAGCATAGCAAAAAGTGATACTCCCAAAGGGGTGTGATAATAATCTGCGACCCATTCCGCGAGTTTGAGGATAGTTTCGGGCATTAATCGGGAATGATCAACTATTTCGAGTATGGGAAGATATTTTATCTCGGGTGATGTTTGAGCTGTTTTTTGCCAGACTATGCCAGTGTAACTGGCATTCCGGACTTTGATAATAACTCGAGAACCTCTTATCAGTTCAACGGAAGAAGAATAGGTTAGAGGCTTGTCAATCGCCAGAGGAAGGACAATATCATAATAGAACATTAAGGTCTTTGCAGATAATTCCGGGACAAATTATATTGAATTTTGAAAGGAGCAGTGATTTGCCAGCGTTTGACAGCATCAATAGATTTATTAATGAAACCTTGAGAAAAACCTCTACCGGCAGTTGTATTATAGTCAACGTCGATAATTCCAGAAGCATCTATGGTGATGACGAATTCAATTGAACCATACTGAGGAATAACCATATTTTCATTATTATAGATATTATCTATCTGATATGCGAGATTTTGAATTTTAGTATCAATACTTCGCAGTTCTTGCTGAGAGCTGCTGGTTACGGGTATAAAATCGATCTGGTTTAGTGATTTGGGAGTTAATTCAGGTATCTGCATTTGGATATAGAGATTATAATCCGCTGGCTGGGCAGGTTTGAACTGGTTATTATCTTCCAGAGGAGTGATCATCCTATCATCACCGATGGAAGTATCCATTTTGAGGTTAGAAAAGAGATCAAGGTCATTTAAAGCAGCAGTATTGAGCACGAGGGTGGTATCAGAAAGTGAGAAATTATCCAGTTCAGTAGCGTTTTCCAGAGCAGGAAGGGCTACTGCCATTTGCTCTTTGGCTACTGGCTGATAAGTCATTATTTGAGGGTCCTGCTCAATGGAAAGTAATTCTCTCTGGAAATAATATCTACCATGGCGTGGTTTATCCATGGGGAAGCCAAATCCAGATTCATAATCAGACAGTGAAGCAGTCAGCAGAGCAAAATAAAGAATAAAAACAGCAAAGAATAGTTTTCTCATTTTGCCTCCTGATAGAGCATTTCATTTGAAGTTTTTAGTTTTTGATCCAGGTCAATATTTTCCTGAAACCTTTCCAGTGAGATCACTGTACGTCTTCTGGGAATGCAGAAATGATGAGGAGGGCGATTGAAATCACGGGGAGGGAGAGGTTTTATGGATTCCTGAGTAACACTTGGAGGTTTGGCAGGGATTACTTCAATAGTATTTTGAGCAATAAGTGCAAAAGCAATTACTAAAATGAATAGTATTAAGATGAGTTGCAGTTTTTTATTCATTATCAGCTCCTGAAATCTGGTTAAGCAGCTTATTTGCCTGTGCTGCCGCAAATGTACCGGCATAAGTGATCTTGATCTCATTCAGAATATTCACCGCATTTTCTGTTTGATCCAGGGCAATATAATTCTGGGCAATATGGATAAGATTTTCTGATCTTTTGGCGCCGGAAGATGGTAATATCTGTTTGAATAGTGTAAGTGCTTTCTGGTATTCACCAATATTCTGATATGCTTCAGCAAGCAGGAAACTGGCATTGAAAGCGAGCCTGTGATCAGGATTATTGTCCACAAATTCTTTAAATCCCGTTATGGCTTCATTATATTTATTATATCTGAAATCCATCAGAGCTTTTTTGTATTGATATTGGGCAGGATCAGCAGCAACAGGTGCCGTGGGAATCTTACGCTGCTGGGTTTTAACTGGTCTGGTTGTTACTCTTTGAGCCTTGATCTCTGCTTCTCCCCCAGCAACTACACCTGCCAGATAATGTTCAGGATATTCATCCACTATCTGCTGCCAGTATTGATCACGCTGAGTAATATTTCCTAATTTTTCTACACATTGACCAAGTTTATAAAGAGAATTAACTGTTTTATTACCATCAAGGGTAATTACAGCATGATAAGTATCAGCAGCATTCTGGAATTTCCCTTCTTGGAAATAAGATTCTGCCAGCATGAATAACGCATCGTTAGCCAGAGGATGTTCAGGATATTTTTTTGTAATGGAAGCAAACCCCTTTCGAGCTGATTTATACTTACCCTGCTTATATCTCTGGATGTAATTACGGTATTTGAGAGTAATTCTTTGTTCTTTATCTTCAGGTACAGCAGCGGCTGCGAGAGCTTGTTCCTCCTGCTTGCTGATATTTGTGAAAGTGATTTTGATGACTTCAGTGAGATAATGATCAGGATATTCATCAACCAGTCTGTTCCAGTATTCATAAGCTTTTTGTTTTTTACCAAGAGCATTATAGCAGTGACCCAGTCGCAGCAGGGCATCAGGAGTTTTATCACGGTCAAAATCTATCACTTTGGCAAGCATTTCCATAGCTTTACTTAGTTGTCCCATATTGTAATAGCATTCGGCAGCATAATAAAGGGCGTTATATGAGAGCTGATGCCCGGGATATGAAGTTATGAATTTCATGAATTTTATCTGAGCAGAGTTGTAATCCCGATTTTGATATTCACTAAATATCTGGTTATATTCTTTTTCAACTTCTTCATTAGCATAGGAATCTTCTGCCATCAGCATGCTTTCATCCAGCATCACGATAGCACCGCTGGCATCCCGAATGCCCCATTCAGAAAGACGATTGAGAGCTTTGCGCGTCCAGAGATCAGTATAGCTGGCGTTATCATAAAACTGGTATAACAGGTTCTGATAGAATCTGCCAGCAGCAATTTGAAATTCAAAAGAATAATCTTTTCCTTCAGCGATCACACGTCTTTTGAGTTCACTTTTCAGATAATTATTATCTTCCAGTTCAGGACGATTAAGTTGTTTTGATTTGACCACAAAATTTCTTATCTGCAGATCAACTACTTCATAGGCATGATCATAGGCAGCGGCAATTGCCCATACCGCATGTGTATAATGGGGAGTATCAAGCTGATATTCAGAACCCTGCAGCAGAAGTTCCATAATATTATTGCGGTAATCATCACATTGCTGCATCAGCTTTCCGATCGTATTGTCCCCAGCAACCAGATTTTCCTGCCAGCGGGTATCAGCAGAAATGGGTATTATCTCCTGAGCGGTCTGGAGCAGGAAAACATTTTCAATATTGCTGATCTCCAGTTTATAATTTTTATAATAATCAGCATAAGTAAGGTATTGATCAAAAAGCAAATTATCTTCTGATAGATCAATTCTGAGGGAATCCACGTTGAGAGCAGTGGCAATCTGACGGAATTCTTCAATACCTTCTCTCGCTGATTCATATTCCTGCTTCTGGAAGAGGGAATTAATATTATCCTTGAGTTTCTTCAGCTTCCTGATACTGGTACGGAAATTATCAGTATCACTGTAAGTAAGATTTAGATCAATGAGAGAATAATCTGGATAGCTTTGGGTGAAATTCTCTGTGAGTTGAGCACACTTATCGCTGTTCCCAATATCTTGATATATCCTGAGAGCATTCAGATAGATACTTTCGGGTCTTTCTCTGCCAAGATCGTAAGACTTGTATTCATCATGAAGCTGCAGGTATAATTCAGCAGCATTTTCTTTATCATTTAATTTGTTTTCATAAATATCTATTATCTGTAAATTCACTCGAAAAGCTTCATTAGTACCCGGGAACCGGGATATGAAATCCTGTCTGAGAGCTATCGAACGCTGAAAGTCTTCCAGTTTATCAGCTTCCTGCCAGGTATTGGCATATACTGCTGCTGCCTGGTCCATATTTTCCCGTTCAGAGACCATAGTAAGCAATTCATTGACCTTTTTGTCATCACCCAGATCTTCATATACATCAATCGCCCGATTAAGAAAACTAAGGCTCTGCTCGGGATATATAGCTTCCAGTTCCAGAGAAAGTCTTAGAAATTCATCGGCAGCCGGGTTATATTTTTTTTGCTGAAGCAGGTTTTCTGCCTTTTGATTTATGACAAAAATTATATTTTTATAAACATCAGACTGGCTGTATCCGGTGGAAAACTGCATGGCTTTGCGCAAATAGCTTTCAGCGGAAGCGTAATCCCGGTCTTGCTGGGCAATTTCTGCTGATCTTCTGAAGGCATCTGAATTCAGCTCATTATCTGCCTGCAATTCAGTTACTTTGAGGTAATTCTGTGATGCCTCTATAAATCTGTCCTGCTGGAAAAGAAATTCTGCTCGTTTAAATATTACCCGGGCAAGTTCATTCTGATGTGTTTCCCAGGCTTCGTCACTGCGTAATATTTCTTCATATTGCTGAGAAGCAATGATATATAATGAATCCATATTGCCCATGTCAGATTTTGCTAAAGAAAGGGAGTCTATCTGGCTGATATCATAGAGTTTTTCATAGCAGAAAAAGATATTTTTCTCAAAATCAATTCTTTCTTCATGCTCGGGATAAAACTCATTATATTCCCTTAGATCCCGCAGAGCATAGTAATAATCGTCTGGTTCATTGGTGGTTTGAGCGAGTTTCTGGCTCATGTAAACCAGATTTCGGCGGTATTGCTGAAGTTTTTGCTGATACTGGATATTATCAAATCCTTCATAACCGGCAAAATCACTTACCAGACGGCGATATTTTAAATAATTATTCTTTTCAGGTGAATTAAGAAAATCATTATATTTTAACGGCTCATCGAACTCAATAGCACTGCGGATCACATTAATGGACGGAAGGATGTTACTGGTTTTATTTTCCTTATACCAGGTAGATTGAGGGCTAAAGGAGCTTCTGATTTCCTCGCGAATATCACTGATTTTCTGGGTGCTACTTTCTATTCCGCCAAAGATATCGGGATATTTACGATAGATATCTATCTTGGCAGCAGCAGCTACTGGTGCAATTGCCGAAAGAGGAAACAATTCCTGAAAAGTTTCATATAAACCAATGGCAGCCTGAGGATTATTATTTGATAATAACTGGTCTGCAACTGCTAACATTATTTGTTCCTGGTTTAATTTATTGTTGAGACCAGAAAGTCTTAGTTCCAATCTGGCAGCCGTTATACTACTTTGTTCAAAGTCCAGTTCTGGATCACGAGAAAATGACCAAGCTAAATTTTTGATCGCTTCCTGAGCTAATACATCTTTATTTCTGAGATCAGGAATACTATCAAGTTGATTAAGCAGAGCGAATTCTATTTCAGTAGCATCATCTATTTCCTGCAGTGCAAATAATGTCCAGGCTTTACCTGCCAGGGTGGGGAAATAAAAGGAAGAATCCTTTTTCTGCAATGCCAGATCATAATAATCAACAGCACGCAGGTAAGCAATCCTGCTTCTGGTCTCTTTACCTATGGAATTATAAATTTCTGCCAGTCTCCAGGCAGTTTCTGTATAATATGAAGAAAGGGGATGCTCTTCCAGCAGTCTTTTATAGTATTTAATGGGCTCCTGAAAGGTTATTTCGTTATAAAGCAGAGAATCGGGTATGATCTGATAATTCTGTTCCAGCATTTGCCTGGCTTGACCATTTTGCAAAACTGCTGCCTGATAGCTATAGTATCCGATATTATAGAGAACCACATCTTTATAATTGAATTCGCGATTATATTGGATTACCTGCTTGTAATAAGAGATAATCTTCTGGGGATTATTACGGTCAATTTCCGTACTAAGCTCAGCCAGGTTGAAATATAATTTATCAAGTTCATCAACAGCAGGATTTTCACTTATCATTCTTTGAATGCGATTATATACTTCCCTCTTGTATTCAATTTTATTGTTGTATTGAAGATTGATCTGAGATTCAACATTCTGGGCTGTCAAAGTCTCTGCTATAAACAATATCAAAAGCAGAATGATTTTACTATATTTATTCATTAGTTATTTGTTCCCTGAATTCTACATACTCATCGTCCAGAAGTCTGGATTGACGAAATAAAATATCCAATAGAGTGTTTTCATACATTTGATTTTCATCTGACAGTGATTCCACCATCGCAGTTATTGTATCAATATAGTGATTTCGGATTTCATCCTGTGAAGCTGCAAAATTATCCACTTTATCGGCTAATTGGGGGGTTACATCCTGAGAGAATTTATCGATGAAATCTTGTTCGTTTTTCTCCAGTTCTTTATTATTATTCTCGATCAGATTTCTTTTTTCTGCCAGAAGGTCTTTTTCTTCCTTACTATGCTCAGATTTAAATGCCCAGCCTTCCAGATCAGAAATGATCTCCAGGTTGCTGCTGATCAATGAATCAGCATTTTCTGCTACTTCAGTGATTTCCAGAGCGCTGTAATCAATTCCTAATCCCTTGATGTCAAACCAGATATCTCTAATAAATGCCAGATACACCTTCTGTTCAGCAAGAAACTTTGCCAGTGTATATGATTCCGCGGATTTTTTTGATAGATTTTCTACATAATTCACCATTTGCAGATATACTACAGAGGAATCCGTTCTGCTCATCTGGTAATTTTGGATTGAGGGTAATCTTTTCAGCATGGGATTTCTTGAATAACGGACAAATGCTTCATAATTAGCCAAAGTTATAGTATAGGAGAAATATTCCTGTTCCAGTTGTTTCAGATACAATAACTTTTTGCTATCCACTCCTTCGCTGTAGGTTTCAATTTCTTCTCTGTTTTCCTGAAACTGATTTTCAAGATCATTTAATTGAGCGTCAATCTGACTTCTTCTTTCAGGACTCAGAGTTTCAGTAATCAGGTTATGCAGCAATGAGGAATAGTTTTCCAAAAGAGCATATTTCTTATTTAATGACAGCATCAGGTTATCATTTTTTTCTATAATATCACGTAAATTTTCCCGACCACTCTCATAATTTCCCCGATCCTGTTCTGTGATAGCTGTGAAATATTTTGCAGTAACATAATAATTACTTTTTACTGGCTTTTCGGTAATCTTTTGATAATAATTTATCGCCTGAGTATATTCACCAAAATTTTTATATACTGTAGCTATCTCATATAAAATATCATCAGGGATGTCTTTCTGCAATTGAACGTACTGGTCATAAAGACTGATTGCTTCATTATTATCTCCACTGATGGCATATAACCTTGCCAGACTAAGATTAATGAAATTAAAATAGGGCGTAGCGGGAGAATATTGATATTTTAGAGTCAGAAAATCCGTGATTGCCTGATTAATATTACCATTTTGATATATAATCAATATTGACATGCAACGTGAGCGCAAACCATATTCTTCATCATTCGCCAAACGCCGGAAAACTGTACTGGCATCGTCTAATCTACCTGTATTATAAAATGATTGACCCAGCCACCAACGTTGCTGCGGCGTATTGATACCTCGATAAACAGGATAAACAGAGATATAGTCTTCCCAAATCCTGAGATTAAAATAAATTTCTTCTAAAAGCAATACTATCTCATTTCTATGCTGGGGATCGACGTTATTTGCCAGGTTCTTTTCTAAAAGACGTCTGGCTTTTTCATAATGTCCATCCTGAACATCCAGCCTTGCTTCATAATACTGCAATAATCTTTCGGGAAAATAATTTTTGATGTCCAGAGTAGAAATACCTTTGTATATTCGCGTGATTTCCCACAGTTTTTTAACAGCTCTTTCGGTATCATCAGACTCAAATATAACATCGAGTTCAGCTAAATCACGCTCAAATATTTCTCTTATAGTTGAAAGTCTATTTTGCTCAAGTAACGATTTTACTCTGTTTCTTTTATCAACAAGCTGCTGATAATAATCAACTTCTTCATCCAATACAGCCAGATCAAATGACTCCTGGCGTATTTCTTCCAGAAGAGTGTTATTAGTGGCTTTTTGAGACCATAATATCTGGAACAGAACTATAAAAGTTATTAATAATAAAATTCTGATTTTCATCTATTCTTCTTCAAGCAGTCTTTTGAGTCTTTCTAATTCTTCTTCAGTATTCTGTCTTTGTCTCTTCAATTCCTGCAGTTCTTCGAACATTGGCAGGTCTTCATAAACAGAATTATCCTCATCCGGCAAAACGTTTTCTATGATTACGCGCCTTTCTATCAAGGGAGATATCGTCTTATAGTAGCTGTAGTAATCCTGCCTGTCATTAATCTTCTGTTTTGAAAACCTGTCCAGAGTGTAAACTATATTCAAACCAGCATTTATGCTGCCTTTATCAAGAACAAATTTAAGGGCTTCTTCTATGCGGAAAACACTGAACTGGTAAGTAAAATGTCTCGAATAGATATTCAAGCCGGCACTGATATTTTCACCATCAATTTCGCTGTATAAACTCAAAAACCTGGTAGGTTTAAAATCTACACCCAGGAAGACACCATTTAAATATTTGGCAACAGTGCCCTCACCTTTAAATCTTCTTAATCCCCAGCCCAGATAACCTGATAACTCTATATATTCCAGTCCGGTAATATTAGAAACCATTATAGCTGTCTTAGAAAGGACTGCATAGGGTGAATTTTTGATCAGATCATCCTCGCTGCCCACCAGTCCTTCAGTATAATTTGGATAGTTACCATTTTCTACAGAAGAAAATACATTAGTAAGACCTATTGCGAGTTGAGGAATGCGTTTTTTTTCTTTAAGGAGCTGCAATTTAAAATTCATATAGGGAACACCATAACTATTAAGTACAAATCCTACTTCACCGTAATCATATAAGCCTAAATTAATATTTGCAATAGCATTAAAGAATATATCAGGTGTTCCGTCATTATTAAAATTACTGACCCCCGGAGATAATGCTACGCTAATTGTTGCCATCTGATGTGGTAGAATATAAGCGTCAGGAATATTTATCTTATTTCCCTGTAATGTATAAGGTATGGCAAATACTTGCGAACCTGTAGCTATCAGAAAGAATATATATACCAGGACTTTTTTCATTTTTTATCTGTCTCCACATTTTTTTAAAGAAATAATTTCCTTATTCTCAAAGTCAAGCTATTTTTTATTACATGAATAAAAATATAAAGAAAACAAAAGGAGATAAAGGGGAAAAAACAGCTTTACGCTTTTTAAAAAAGCTGGGTTATAAAATTATTGAGCGTAATTTCCTCTGTAAAACAGGTGAAATCGACTTAATAGCATATGATCTTCAAAATAGAGAGCTTGTATTTATCGAAGTTCGCTATCGGAAAACAGGAAT
>Ga0075124_10001474_pt1 | contig 10996 bp, 9 predicted proteins | sample AntAceMetag02UKS_FD_69809 | JGI IMG/M metagenome (GOLD analysis project Ga0075124, IMG submission 69809) | Saline lake microbial communities from Ace Lake, Antarctica - Antarctic Ace Lake Metagenome 02UKS | ecosystem: Environmental > Aquatic > Non-marine Saline and Alkaline > Saline | place... | reverse complement strand
ACCCCGATCCTTTATGAGATTCCCCTCCTGCTTGAAAAGACTCCTATTGCCAACATCCTTCTTGAAAGGCTTAATCTTAAAGCACGCCAAAAGCCTGATTGGGGGGAATGGGAAAAACTCGTTGCGGAAGTACATCGCCCAAAACCAATTGTCAATGTTGCCCTGGTCGGGAAATATGTCGAGCTCCATGACGCTTACATCAGCGTCCGAGAGGCACTCAAACATGCCGCTCTGGCAAACGGGGTCGAGCTGAACCTCTATTGGGTTCATTCCGCTGAACTTGAAAAAGACAAGGGTTGGGATGTCCTCCAGCAGGTGGATGGCATTGTCGTTCCTGGCGGATTCGGGAGCCGCGGCATTGAAGGCAAGATAAAAACTGCAACCTTTGCGCGCGAGAATAAAGTTCCCTACCTGGGACTCTGCCTGGGTATGCAGGTCATGGTGATTGAATTTGCCCGGGAAGTCATGAAGAAGGGAAATGCCAACTCCTCAGAGTTTGACCAGACCACGGATGCACCCATCATCGACCTCATGCCGGAACAGCACGATGTGACAGAGAAAGGCGGCACAATGCGCCTGGGCTTGTACCCCTGTCGGCTGATTCCGGGCACTAAAGCCCATGCTGCTTATCAAACCGAGATGGTGGAAGAACGCCATCGGCATCGTTTTGAACTGAACAACGAATTCCGGACTGGACTTGAAGCTGCCGGGATGATCTGCTCAGGCGTTTCACCGGATAACCGGCTGGTCGAAATCACTGAGATCAAAGACCACCCTTTCATGCTTGGGACACAATTCCATCCAGAATTCCTTTCGAGACCCAACCGCGCCCACCCTTTGTTCTCAGCGTTTATTAAAGCAGTTTGCCAACGCGTGGGGATCGTCAAAAAAAGCTAAAAGATGTCTGGCTTTACGCGCAGGGGGGTATAATTGAAATCCACAGCAATCAACAGCCGGTTCACCTTGATGCCCAGCCAGAAATCGAGATAATCCATCTCAATATTGGGTAGATCTGTCTGTCTGTGTTATCATCATACAGGTTTTTATTTTGCTGGAACAGATTATTTGAAAAGCAACGAAAGGAATTTCTGAGGTAAGCTATGAATACAATAATTATTTCCCTAAACGCATTACAGGTTCTTGATTCCCGCGGCAATCCCACCGTAGAAGTTGAAGTTGTTCTCGGTGATGGGAGTTGGGGACGCGCAATCGTGCCATCCGGCGCATCCACCGGCGTGCACGAAGCCCTTGAACTGCGTGATGGCGATAAGAACCGATTCGGCGGTAAAGGCGTCACCCAGGCAGTTGAAAACGTAAATTCAGTCATCGCTGAAGCGCTGATCGGTGCGGATGCTACCGAGCAGAAAGCTATTGACATGCTGATGCTGGAATTGGATGGCACACCCAATAAGAAGAAACTCGGAGCGAACGCTATCCTTGGTACCAGCCTGGCTGTGGCAAAAGCCGCTGCCAACGCAATTGGACTGCCTCTCTACCGCTACCTTGGCGGCGTGTATGCTCATGTCCTCCCCGTCCCGATGATGAACATCCTCAACGGCGGCGCACACACCAGTTGGCAGACCACCGACGCACAGGAGTTCATGGTCATGCCCCTGGGTGCACCCACCTTCTCTGAAGGCTTGCGCTGGGGCGCTGAGATCTATCACACCCTCAAAACCGTCCTCAAGGGAAAAGGCTATGCCACTTTGGTCGGTGATGAAGGCGGTTATGCCCCTGCCCTGAAGACCAATGCGGAAGCCGTTGAGACCATCCTTGAAGCGATCGAAAAAGCGGGTTATAAAGCCGGTGAAGATGTCGCGATCGCCCTCGACCCGGCAGCCTCCGAGTTCTATGATGAGAAGGAAAAGATCTATAACCTCCGTACGGAAGGCAAGAAGCTGAGCAGCCAGGAAATGGTCGCTTTCTGGGTGGACTGGGTCAACAAATACCCCATCGTCTCCATTGAAGACGGCCTGGCGCAGGATGACTGGGAAGGTTGGAAGCTGTTCACCGAACAGGTCGGCGACCGGATCCAGATCGTGGGTGATGACCTGCTGGTCACCAACCCGAAACGTGTAGCACGCGCCATTGAGGAGAAAGCCTGCAACTCACTGCTGGTGAAGGTCAATCAGATCGGATCGCTGACCGAGACCATGGAAGCGGTCACAATGTGCCAGACACACGGCTGGACGGCGGTAACCTCCCACCGGAGCGGTGAGACCGAAGACGCCACCATTGCAGACCTGGCAGTCGCCATGAACACCGGTCAGATCAAGACAGGTGCACCTGCTCGTTCCGACCGGGTGGCAAAATACAACCAACTCCTGCGGATCGAATCTGAACTGGGCAGCACCGGTAAATATGCCGGATGGGAAGCTTTGAAGCGATAGGTTTTTTGCTTTCCATTTTAATAATTTACGACTATTCACAGAGACGCTGCGTGCAGCGTCTCTATTTCTTTCACAGCTCATCATCCGCAGTTGACACGAGGGCGAAGAACAAGGCATAATTAAATCAATTCCTATCAACATTGCCCTATCATTCACCTTCCGAAAAAGGAGTGGACATGAAACATTTAAAGTATGTATTCGCCATCATTGCGTTGCTGGCAGCCATCCTGGCTTGCGACCTGCCAACAGAGTCAGCGACAGAAACAGCCACCCCAGACGAGACAGAGGTCGTCACCGAAACGGAAGCTCTCCCTGAGGAAACAGGGACCGAAGAACCTGTTACTGAGGAGCCTGCAACAGAAGAACCAGCAACAGAGGAGCCTTTTACCTGTGGAGCCGGCATGATATCAGGCCTGGCTTTCAGCGTGGAATTCTGCTACCCGACCGCTGTCGCTTCCGGCTTCACTCAGACGATGATCCCTGAGCTGTTACCGACTCCCGACGGCATGCCGTGGGAGTTCAATCCCGATACCATTGAGATCACCCTGACCGATTATCCCATTGATAACATGTACCACGGACCAACCGTGTTGATCTACCCGGTGGATGATTTTATCGCCCTCGGGTCTAATATTGAAACCATCGTTACAAACCTGGAAACCCTTTTAGCGGGTCAGCCAGCGAACCCAAACGTAATCCCCTTCCTCCCAACTTACAATGCTGCCCAAATGATGCAGGCTAAGGTCAGCTATCTCGACTTCAGGAACGGCAGCGGTGTACGCTTCATCACCCAATACAGCCAGGCAGCTGTCCCCATCAGCAATGACGCATCCATTTATTCCTATATGGGATTGACAGATGACGGTCAATATTTCATCGCCGCCACTTTTCCGGTGACCCACGACCTGTTTTACCCCGATGCACTCACCGAACCAGCGGAGGGATGGCAGACATTCGCCGCGAATTTCGAGGATTATATTAGCATAATGGAAGCTGACCTGGCTCTGGAATCTGATGATTCATTCACGCCTGCTTTGTCCAACTTTGATTCCATGATGGCATCCTTCTTTATCCCGCCAGATGCCATTCCTTAGAATAAACCTACTAAAAAGGTATGTCAGTAGAGACGCTGCGTAAAGCGTCTCTTTGTCTCACCACAAAAATCCATTAGAATAGACGCATGACTGATCCATTGAAGACATTGGAGACAGAACTCACTGCCTGCCGGAGATGCCCACGACTTGTTGATTGGCGAGAGAAAACAGCCCTCATCAAACGCAAGGCGTATCAGAATGAGTCCTATTGGGGCAAGCCGGTACCCGGTTTTGGTACCGGGACGCAAAGATCATGATCGTTGGACTGGCACCCGGTGCACACGGCTCTAACCGCACCGGCAGGATGTTCACCGGTGATGCCAGCGGCGAATTCCTCTATCCCGCACTCCACCGGGCAGGGTTCGCCAATCAACCGCATGCGGAGCATCGTGGCGACGGGCTTGAACTGCATCAGGCCTTTATCACCGCGATTTGCCGGTGTGTGCCGCCCCAAAACCGCCCGAAGGTGTCCGAGATCAAGAACTGCCTGCCCTGGATGGCAGCCGAGGTTGACCTGCTGACAGACCTGGAGGGTTTCGTCGCCCTGGGGCGGATCGCCTTTGACGGCATTCTGCGCATGTACAGGATTCAGGGCATTTCCCTGCCAAAGCTGGACTTTGGACACAACCGGTTCTACGAGCTGGGCGAAGGGCTGCCCTGGCTGCTTGCATCCTATCACCCCAGCCAGCAAAACACCCTCACCGGACGGCTTGACGAAGCCATGTTCGATGCGGTCTGGGCGCGAGCGAGAGAGCTGATCGATTCAAACCATCAGTGATTGACATATTAAGGAAACTTCATTATTTCATTCTTGAATAAGACTTTCTGATATCATTGTCGACATGATCAAACTGCGGCTGGATAAAGTCTCCTTCTCCTATCCTTCCAAACCCGTTCTCCAGGACGCATCCTGCGCAATCCAGGAAGGTTGCTACGGCGTCATCGGCGCAAATGGCAGCGGTAAAACCACCCTGCTTAAGCTGATCCAGAATAAACTGAAGCCCGATTCCGGTTTCATCGCCAGGGATAAACGGCTGAGTGCTGCCTATATGGCGCAGGAAGTGGACCTGAACCCAGAGATACCCGCTCGCGAAGCTGTCCGTCAGGGCGCTGTCCGAGTCCTGGCGCTCAAAGCTGAACTGGCAGCGATTGAGAAGTGGTTCACTGACCCGGCTTATTACGCAAACGAAAAGCGCCTGACGCAGCTGATTGACCAGCAGGAGAAGGCGTTGACCGCCTACAATGAGCTGGGCGGCCCAGGGCTTGAAGGGCAAATCACCTCCCTCCTTTCAGCGATAGGATTTAAAGCGCATGAGATGGTCCTGCCGGTAAAGTTTCTCAGTGGCGGTCAGAAGAAACTCCTCGGTCTGGCGCGGGTCATCATCAGCAGACCAGATATCCTCCTGTTGGACGAACCAGACAACCACCTGGACCTGAAAGGTAAAGCTATGCTCGAAAAATTAATCGGGCAGTTTCAAGGCAGTGTGGTCATCGTCTCGCACGACCGCTACTTCCTGGATATGGTCGTAGATGAGATCCTTGAAGTCGAATATGGGAAAATCAGCCAATTTACAGGAAATTATTCGGAATACATGTTTGAGAAGAAGCTGCGTTTAGAACGCCAGGCAGAGCAGTACCAAGCCCAGCAGAAAGATATCTCCCGTCTGGAGCAGGCAGCCAAACGCTTACTCATGTGGGGCAAAGTATATGACAACCCGAAGTTTTCCAACCGGGGAATGAACATCCTCAAGCGGATTGACCGGATCGACAGAATCGAAAAACCGGATCTAGAAAAAAAGAAAATAGAGATCCACTTGGACGGGTGGCGTGGCAGCGAGAAAGTGCTCGAGGTGGACCAGTTGACAAAAGGATTCTCCTCTCTTGATGAGGATTCCTACCGCTTTGTCCTCGATAAAATAAATTTACTGCTGCGTTACGGTGACCGGGTCGGAATGATCGGCCCGAATGGGATCGGTAAGTCCCTGCTCATCCGGTTAATCCTCGGCAAGCATGAACTGGATTCCGGGGAGATCGTGATCGGTCCCAGCATCAAGCCTGGGTATTATGCTCAGGAATTTGAAACATTAGACCCCAACCTGAGCCTCCTTGAGACCATCTGCAAGGCAGGTAACTTCTCTGAAAATCGTGGCGTCGCATTCCTTATGAAATTCCTTTTTAGCTACGAACAGCGCGATACGCCTGTTGGCGCACTTTCAGGCGGTGAGCGCGCCCGTCTGCAGATCGCATTGATCACCCTTTCCGGCGCTAATTTCCTCCTCCTGGATGAACCGACCAACCACCTTGACATCCCCTCCTGCGAGGTGCTAGAAGACGCCCTTATGGAATTTGACGGTACGATCCTGGCTGTTTCGCACGACCGTTATTTTTTGGACCGGATCGTGGACCGCATTATTGAACTACATGGGGTTGGAACAGATGAATACCTGGGGAACTACTCGGATTATGAACTTCAGCGCCGAAAGGTTAAATGAGGAATCTATTAGGTTAAATGTTGAGCGCCAGGGACGCCGACCCTGGCGCTCATCAGAAGGAGAAGAAAAGTGTCTTAACTAATTACATTGTAGCAAATTCAAGGATAAATAACATGACGTTTACCCTACGATCACCCTACAATTGTCCGACAAACGATTATTTCTTTCATAATATAAAAATGACTGACAACAAACAATAATCAATTTGTGTCAGTCACTTGATTAAATCACCTTTTTATTATTCATACCGCAAAGCCTCCACAGGCGCCAACGAGGCAGCCCTGTTAGCGGGATAGTACCCAAAGAAGATCCCCACAGCAGCAGAGAACAGCGTTGCAAGCAATATCGAATCCAACGTCACCGAAATCTCCAGATAGGTGCCGGATTGAACCGCGATCTGCCCCACAACCAGCGAGATCAACCAGCCGAATAAAATCCCAATAATGCCGCCGATCATACTGAGCAGCACGGACTCCGTCAGGAATTGTATGAGGATGTCCTTCTTACGCGCTCCCAAAGCCTTTCGCAGCCCGATTTCACGCGTGCGTTCAGTGACGGAGACCAGCATGATATTCATGATCCCGATCCCGCCCACCAATAGTGAGATGGCGCCGATGCCGCCCAAGAAAATCGTCAGCACATCGGTGATAGAGGACGCTACATCCAAAAAATCCTGTTGGTTCAAAGTCGTGAAGTCATCCGGGCTGCGTGGTGGGATGCGGTGTGTGGAGCGTAGTACTTCTTTGACCTGCTCAATAGCGAGGTCCGCATCCTCAGCGTTCTCAACTGAAATTAGGATGTATTGAACCTGGTCAGGCGAATCTGTCCGCACCAACCGCGCCTGGGCTGTTGAGATCGGGACATACACATTCATATCGGGGTTGTTGAAGGCGCTTCCGCCTTTGGCTTCAGTTACGCCAACTACTCGGTATGGGTACCCGCCAATCCGTACGGTCTTACCGACAACACCTGTACTCCGCCCCAGCAGATTCTGCGCAATCTGCGGGCCTAGAACAACCACCGCGCTGCGCCCTTCCACCTGTCCCTCGGTAATAAACGCCCCCTCAGCCATGGTCAAGTTCTGGACATATTGATAATCCGGTGTGATCCCGGATATAGTTGCTTCTTCACTCTCGCCACTGTAAAAGATCTCACTTCCGGTGGAAATGATTGGCGCGACATAAGCAATCTCAGATGTCTGCGGGTAGTTTTCCAGGGCTTCTGCATCCCGCAAAGTCAGGTCATTGGGATTGGTCACTTCCTCGCTTGAATTCCCGCCCATAATATAGATCACGTTTGTCCCAATGCTTTCGATCTGTCCTGTAATTGTATCTCCCGCTCCTTCTCCGACCGAGAGCAAGGCGATTACGGAAGCCACACCAATCACAATACCCAGGATAGTCAGCAGTGATCGGGTTTTGTTGGCATTCAAACTTTCGAGAGCTTCTTTTAAGTTCAGGAGGATATTCATTTGTGCACCTCCTCATGTTCAATCTTGCCGTCCCGCAGGTAGATGATCCTCTCCGCCTGGTCGGCCACCTCCGGATCGTGGGTAACAATCAGAACGGTCGTCCCCTGAGACCTGTTCAATTCCAATAAAAGTGCCATGATCTCATCACCTGATGCTGTATCAAGGTTGCCTGTGGGTTCATCTGCCAGGATGATAGTTGGGTTGTTGACCAACGCACGTGCGATTGCGACCCGCTGCTGCTGTCCGCCTGAGAGTTCATTGGGTTTATGATGGATCCGGTCCCCCAAGCCAACAGATTCCAGAGCTTCTTTTGCCATTGTTTTGCGTTCACCGTTCATTCCGGCATAGCGCAGCGGCAGTTCCACATTTGCAAGGGCAGTCGCCCGCGGGAGGAGGTTAAAGGTCTGGAACACAAAACCGATCTTCTGATTCCGGACCTGGGCAAGCTGGTCATCGTCCAAGGTGGAAACCAGCTCACCTTCCAGATAATAATTACCGTCTGTAGGCACGTCCAGGCAGCCAATCATGTTCATCAGGGTGGACTTGCCAGAGCCGGAAGGGCCCATGATCGCCAGCACCTCGCCACTGTTCACCGTGAAGCTGACTCCACGCAAAGCATGAACTTCAATCTCACCCATCTGATAGACTTTGGTCAGGTCTTTAATTTGGATAACTTGCTTTTTTTCAGTCATGATGACCTTTACTGCCCAAATCCAAACCCGCCGCCAAACCCGCCGCTGCTGGGATCGCCAAAGAATGTCTCACCGGTCAATTCTGATGGCGGATTGATGATGATCCATTCACCTTCTTCAATATCCGCTTCCAGGACCTCACTATAATAATCCGAGTAGCTTCCAAGGGTGACCGCGACGGATTCATACGAGCCGTTGCGTTTAACAAACACATGCTCCTGGTCATCAACACTGAAAATGGCTTCATTCGGCACGACGAAGACATCCTCTTTTTCTTCAACGACGATCGTGACAGCGGCGGTCATGCCGGGTTTGATACGCTCATCGGCATTCAGCATCCTGACCCGCACGGTATATTCCACCACGCCCTGTACGGTGGAACCCACTGGTGAAATTTCAATCACCTCACCTGCAAAGGTCTCTTCAAAATACGCGTCAAAGACAAGCTCGACAGCCTGACCAGCATCAACCTGGGGGATATCAACTTCCGAGATCTGGACGTCGAGATGAAGTTCTGAGAGATTGTCAATCTGTACCGCCTGTGCCCCCACCTGGATGACATCCCCTGGTTGGGCTGACAGCACGGTCACCACGCCGTCAAACGGCGCTTCGATCAGAGGACTTTCCACTCGCGATTGAGCCATTGCCAGCTGCGTCTCAAGGATGGTCTCCTGGTCCGGGTCTGGTCCATTGGTAAGAATGTCAACCCGTTCCTCCAGATCAGCAGCACGCGCTTCAGCGAGTTCAACTTCCAGCTCTGCTTCTGCAATCTCTTCTTCCGTGTAATCTGCCATGCAGTAATCCAGGTTCGCCTGGGCGGTATTGACCGCCTTTAAGGTATCGGCGTTTTGACGGAACTTATACATCGTCTCCGCCCGGTCAAGCTCATCCTCCAGGTCCTCAATGCGCTCATCCGTGCAGCGCTGGTAGTTCATGATCTCACGTTCAACTTCCAGGTCATCCAATTCTGCTTGTGCGTTGAGTAAATCGAGCTTTGCCTGCGCTAAATTCGATTCCAAATTGTCGTATAGCGCTTCCAATTCATTTTCAGCGTTGATCACTTCAATCTGCGCCTGGAGAATATCCGTGGAAAGGGAATCATCGTCGAGGGACATCAAGAGCTCATCCTTTTCAACAGCCTCGCCAAGGGATATGTTGACCTCGCCAATGATTCCGCTGGCAGACCAGGTCAGGACAGCGGTTTGAAAAGGCTCCACCGATCCGGTGCCGTAGATGTTTGCATTTAGATCGCTGCGCTGGTAGGGTTCCATTTCAAGATCTGCCAGCAGCTGGTTAAGCTCCTGTTTTGCAGACCACATCCGCCATCCGACAATCAGTCCTGCTACGATCACAACACCCAGTAAAATCCACAATCCGGTGCGTCGTTTCTTATTTTTATTTTTTTCTTGATTCACGTTCTTCCTCCAAAATTCCTGAGATTAAATCGCATCCATAAATAGACCAATCAGTAATAGCAATCACACGTATAAACAGGATCACCCTTCAAGGGACAAACCTCATTCAACAACGTTACTGTTTTGGCTGTATGAACCGTGCAATTATTATTCAATCAGAAACAGTTAAAAAATCCCCGGGCTGATATCCAAACCGGGTTTCATTCATATGTGTTGCCTTACAGGCTGGATCAACTTTGGATTGACCCGGTAATATTTACTTTAAAAAATTATACTGGGCATGTATTAGAAATGTAATAACAAGTGCCCGCATCCTCAATCAAGGAAACTGACCTCCGCGGTCATGCCCCAGCGCAATTGGTCATCGGATTCCAGCAATCGGATGCGCACCACATAGGTGATGTCACCGTACTGTTCCATAAAGTATTCGCTGATCGAATCAACCTCTCCGGTGAAGGTTTCATCTGGGAGGGCATCAAACCGAATGGTCACTTCACTCCCTACTTCGATCTGCACCACTTCATTTTCAGTCAGGTCATTCGTCTCCAGGAACCAGGTTGAGTCATCAATCAACACGAAAGCCACCTGCCCGGCTGCAACATCCGTATTTTCAGTCAGCGCTACTTTCACGACAATCCCGGTGAATGGTGCGGTCAGTCCTGCATCCCCCAGCGCACTTTCCGCAGACCGGCGCGTCAGGCGGACGCGGTGCGCCCTGCAGGACGCCCTCATCAGCCTGATCCTCGAAAAGGGCTACGATGCCGTCACGATTGAGGACATTACCGATAAGGCTAACCTCGGACGGACGACCTTCTACCTGCATTTCAGGGATAAAGAGGAATTATTGATGCACGCAATCGACACAATCTGTGAAGAGTTCCTTGAAAAGCATGAGACCTTCCTTGAATTGGTTGATAATCCCAAATCCGCAATCGAAAAACTGCGGCTCAACCTGGACCAACGTATCCTTTTCCACATCTTCACCCATGCCAGAGAAAATGCTGATCTATACAAAGTCATGCTGCGTGGTGAAGGCGGTGCAAAGGCATCCAAACGTTTTTCGACCATCATTATGGAAGAGGCAGTTAAACGCCTTAACAAAGTGCGAGGGCTGCAGTTCAAGGTTCCTGTGGATGTCTTTGCTGTCTTCTTCGCTGGCACACTGATCGAACTCATCACCTGGTGGCTTGAGGAAGAGCAGCCTTATACGATTGAAAAAATGGTGGCATATTACCAGAAAACCTTTATTTACGGCGCGCTCAACACCCTGAATCTTGCGGAGGTCATCGAATCATAACAGCAGACTCCACTTAAAACTTCCCCCATCAATTCCAAGAAATCTAACGCAGCCTGATAAAACTAAAAGAAGCAAGCATGCCTCATGAGGAAGTCATGTTGATGCCTGTTTGTGAGTAGATTTAAATCCAGAGATTATCTATAAT
>Ga0075124_10001472_pt1 | contig 10999 bp, 11 predicted proteins | sample AntAceMetag02UKS_FD_69809 | JGI IMG/M metagenome (GOLD analysis project Ga0075124, IMG submission 69809) | Saline lake microbial communities from Ace Lake, Antarctica - Antarctic Ace Lake Metagenome 02UKS | ecosystem: Environmental > Aquatic > Non-marine Saline and Alkaline > Saline | place... | reverse complement strand
ACTTTCTGTTTCGCAATCCGCGCCCTGCGTAACCGCCGGATCAACTCTTCCGTTTTCCCACAGAACATAGACCCGCATATGACTTCCACAGAACCCGTATCATGTTTCATCGAATGCTCCTGAATAAAGAAGGACAGGCAGATGAACGTTCATCTGCCTGTTAAGTTTACCAAATATTAGATTCTGTATTAAATCGAATTATACGGTGATCTCTTCCGCTGCTTCAGGGATCTTATATCCCAACGAACGGAGGGATTTCTTGAGGTCAATCAAGGACTTACGGCCAAAACCGCTGATCCCCAGCAGTGCCTGTTCCCCACCTTCTAGGCGTTCAAGAATATCACCAATCGTCTTCAATCCAGCTTCGATCAGGACATTATCCACACGTGTTCCCAATCCAAGTTCATCAACTGGGCGATCTGGAGAGACTTTTTCTTCCTCTTTCGCCTGTTTATCTTCAAGATAATCCCGGCGAGCTTGCAGCCGTTTATAGAAGCGATCCACCTGGCCCTCACGGTCAAGGATGCGCTGCTGTTGACCTGTATAGAATGGATGGCAGTTGGAGCAGACCTCTGTACGGATTTCCTTCTTGGTTGAACCTGTTTTCCAGGTCGCCCCGCAGGAACCGCAGGTCACGGTTGCATCAGGATAGTATTCTGGATGAATATCTTTCTTCATAATGATTTCGTCACTTTCTTATCAAAGTAAATACGCACTACTCTTTTTCAGGGAGTGTAACAACATGGACTTTCTTGCGACCGCCAGGCATAGTCTCAAAATGCACAAGACCTTCTGTTGTCGCAAAAAGCGTGTGATCCCTGCCCATACCGACATTCCATCCTGGATGGACCTTGGTGCCGCGCTGGCGGACCAAAATGTTGCCGCTGATGACGTATTCACCACCGAATTTCTTAATACCCAGTCGTTTCGACTTGCTGTCACGACCATTTCGTAAGGAGCCGCCGCCTTTTTTATGTGCCATTATTCCTACTCCGTTTCAATCGATTCGATCAACAAGCGTGTATACTGCTGCCGATGTCCTGTTTTTACACGATAGCGCTGTTTTGCGCGATACTTAAAAACCAAGATCTTGCGACCTTTGAATTGATCGAGTACCTTCGCCTGCACCTTGATCCCCTTGATCAGGGGTGTGCCAACCTTGACTTTGCCATCATCAACGGATAATAGGACATCCTTGAGGGTTAAAGTCTCTCCCACCTCATTTGGCAAACGATCTACCTCAATCGTTTCACCTTCAGCAGCTTGATATTGCTTGCCGCCTTGTTCGACAATCACAAATTTCATTTCTGATACTCCAATCTTCACTTAACCAATCTCGCTCGCGTGCAACCGCCAGGGATCGGGAAAGTTGGGGTTACATAATTATACCCCAGCAAAAAACTCCTGCCGGGGCAAGGTATATTATTATAATGGTATCAGAGGTGAATGTCAACCGAATCTGTTGTTATGTTTTCATGATTTAAGATGTCCTATTGGAGATGAAAAGACAAGCTGGAAAGAAATGAATGGGTTTCACCCCATTCATGAATCATCATCATCAAGCTGACAGCCGTCCAAACCCAACGCTTCGGCTGCGTCACTCACAGCATGATAATTATCCAGATAATCCTGCACAATCGCTTCATCTATATCTAGCGGTTTTGCCCCAAGAATCCCTTGCTCCATTGGATAACCAAAAACCGCATAAGATTCAGTAAGCATCCAGGTGTATCCATCCCACATATTTTCTGAAGCCGCCTGATCCAATGCACCATCGAAAACCAGGCATGCATCCGCCAGGGCGACCAGGCTGTCCCGCAGGATCAAAGCCTGAGGCGCAGTCTCCAGGTTGAGGTCATAAACCATCATATTGGCCGCGGTCGCAGCATACGCCACTGATTCTTGTTCAATGATTTGAGCGGCTTCTAATGCAGCCTGGAGATCATCGCATACGCTTTTAGCTTCCATGGCAAATTCTTCATCGGACAGTCTAAGATCTACCGTAGGTGTGGGTTCAGGGCTGGGCAACACGCCACATGCAGTGATGATTAGGGCACTCAAGATGAACACATATACTAGCATTCGAGATTTTTCCATCTTCCCTCCAAAACAGGTTAAAATGATATAGAAAAGTTAAACTAACTGAATTCTATTATAGAAGAAGTTTAACACCAATTTCAAGATAATCCATGGGTTTACTATATGAGACAAACATGGTATACCGAAAAGAAATCACGTTGAATAGCCTCTTAGAACGATATATTTTTTAATCGCGATGTAGACTGTTCAGGTAAATACAATAATATTTAATTGATCACTGACGTCTTCTTGGATTGGATATACAGGCAGCTAGACCAATTTGCGGAATTTCGCATCCGGCAACCCAACAACGAGAATTTACGTAGATACCTCAAGAGCGCATGCCTCAGTAAATGTCCCATCTTACATTAATTTGTTCGAATAAATATACTCCTTTCCACTTGATTTAAAGCCTTGATTACGATATACTGTTAGCACTAGTGGTTAATAGTGGAGAAAAGTGGGACGAAGTGGAGCGCCGGCATACCCGGCGCGCCATTGGTATTAGGAGTAGTAGAACAAATGTTCCTGGGACAGTACGAACACTCAATTGACGAGAAAGGCAGGCTGACGATCCCTTCACGGTATCGCGATGAGCTGAGTGATGAAAAGCTCGTCCTCACCACGGGATTTGAACATAGTCTGCTGGCGCTCACACCAGAGTTGTTCAAGATCGTCTCAACACAGATGCGCTCCAAACCAATCACAGATCCCACCAGCCGTCAATTTCGGAGATATTTCTATTCAAATGCTCAGGAACTTGAGATCGATAAAACAGGACGTATCCTGGTACCTGCATTTCTGCGAGATGCTGCAAATCTCAAAGAAAATGTAGTCCTTGCTGGCAATGGGGAATATTTCGAACTCTGGTCGCCAGAGCTTTGGAAAGCAAAGCAAGAGGAACTGAGTGACTCCGATGCAAACGACGAGCGATTTAAAGCCCTGGATTTAATTACCCTACCATGAACGGCACAATTAACGGAGGGGACTCTGTCGCTGGCACAGCCAGCGGCCATTTTCCCCACCAACCAGTTCTTTACCAAGAAGTCCTGGATGCATTGGTACCGAAATCCGGCGAGAATTATCTCGATGGGACCCTCGGTGCTGGAGGACATGCTGAGGGTATCTTGATTTCTTCAGCGCCTCGAGGCAGGTTGCTCGGCCTTGACCTGGACCCGGAAGCGTTGGCGATTGCCCGCCAACGTCTTTTCAATTTTCAGGACCGGACGATCATCCGCTTATCGTCCTTTCTGCAGGCTCCGGAAATCCTACGGGAGATTGGATGGCAATCTGTGGACGGGATCCTCCTGGATTTAGGTGTCTCATCCATGCAGGTGGATCGTTCAGAACGAGGATTCTCATTCATGGATGATGGCCCGCTGGACATGCGCTTCAACCAGCAAGTTGGCGCTTCTGCTGCCGACCTGGTCAACACCCTGAGCAAGAAGGAGCTGGCCGAGATCATCTGGATATATGGCGAGGAACGGTATTCACGGCGGATCGCCCGGGCTATCGTTGAGAAGCGCCCCATCCATACCACCAGGGCGTTGGCGCAGTTGATTAAGGAAGCGATCCCGGAATATGCTGCTCATATCCATCCCGCCACCCGTACCTTCCAGGCGTTGAGGATCGCAACCAATCAAGAGCTCGAGACCCTCTCCTCTGCGCTTCCAGGGCTGGTCAAAAGCCTGAAGTCCGGCGGAAGGATCGCTGTGATCAGCTTTCACTCACTGGAAGACCGCATTATCAAGCGTTTCTTCAGAAGGGAAAGCAAAGATTGCATCTGCCCGCCGGAACAACCCGTTTGCACATGTGATCATGTTGCCTCATTAAAGATCCTGACCAAAAAACCGATCAGGCCGACAGAAAAAGAAATCAAGGAAAATCCGCGATCCAGCAGTTCAAGGATGCGAGTAGCTGAAAAACTGATGAACACTTAACGATAATAGGTTAATGAGATGAAAAACCGTTTATTCCAAGCTTATAAGCAAGCCCCATGGCGAGTCCAGCTTCAGTGGATCGGCTTGTTCATGGTGTGTGTGGTACTCATCTCAGCCATCACAAGTGTGTACCTCAGCATTAACTCACAGGCAGCCACCGCTGGTCGGGAGATACAATCTCTTGAATATCAGATCAGCACGATGAATGATGAGATTTCAGAATTGACGGCTGATCTTGCTGAAGCCAAATCGACCGAAAAGTACCGAGCCAAAGCGGAATCTTTGGGCTTCAAACTATTGAACCCAGCTAACGCTGTTTACCTGGAAGTCCCTGGCTATGATCCGGACGCAGACCTGGTTCTGGCGCCACCGCGAGTCAACCTTATCTCAGAATTCCCGATCGTCCAATCCTCCTACAAATCCTCGCTTTGGGATTGGTTCGTCGAAAACATCTGGCAGGTATCAAGCAGGTCAACAGAGTCTCAAGGGGAGGTCCTCCCGTGAAACCTCTCTATTTTCCCCGGTATATCATCATTACCCTGATTTGCGGGATCATCGGGATCGCCATCGTTGTCCAGATGATCCGGATCAATTACAGCGATACCGCCCAGGATCTACTAGCAAAATCATCGGATTACCAGGGCGTTGAAGAGCTTGTTTATCCAGCTCGTGGAAATATCTATGACCGCTCCGGCAACATCCTTGCCACCAACCAGGTCGCTTACGAACTTGGGATTGACTTGAAGTTCGTTAATGACCCCGAATCAATCGCCTTTGCAGTGGCGTCACTCTTCGAAGACCTTGAATATGACGAAGTTTATGAATTGGCAAATATAGAAACAGACGAGGATGAGAACCGTTACTTTGTCCTGGCAAGCTACGTTAGCGAAGAAAAGATCATTGAACTCGAACAGCTTGAAGAGACTTATCAAGAACGGCGATCGGAAGCTCATTCGCTGATCCCCAGTTTGGAAGGGTTGGTCTGGACATCCATGCAGCAGCGGACCTATCCGGAAGATTCCCTCGCTGCGAATGTGCTTGGTTTCTACAATTATTTTTCAAGAGAGACCGCACAGGGGGTATACGGTGTTGAAGAAGCATATAACAGCCTGCTGACCGGAAAGCCAGAAAAAATCTTCATGGCCAACGACCCCTACCTTGTTGAGGCGCTGCCAGATATCAATCCAGGCGCCAGTCTTATCCTGACCATTGACCGCGAAATCCAGGCAATGGTTGAAGAGACCCTGGCTGAAGCGATTGAGTGGTCCGGCGCTGAAGGTGGCACCATTATCGTTTCCGATCCTGAGACCGGTGAAATCCTCGCAATGGCTGGCACGCCTGTCTTCGACCCGAATGAGTACTGGGAGTATGAGGAGACCTTCCCCAGCCCAACACCCTATAACAAGGCTATCGGGACAACCTACGAGCCTGGCTCAGTATTCAAGGTCATCACAATGGCTGCCGCGTTGGACAGCGGCGTGGCAGACCTTGATACAACTTATACTGACGCTACTGGTGTTTATTGGGTTGACGGTAGCTGGCCGATTTACAACTGGGACTCCGGCGCCTGGGGCGAGCAGGACATGACGGGCTGCATGCAGCATTCATTGAACGTCTGTCTGGCATATATCGCCTGTGACCTCCTGGAAGAAGACCTTTTCTATGAGTATATCCAGGCTTTTGGCTTTGGCAGAAGCACGGGCATTGATCTGGCAGGCGAAGCAAATTTCCCCTTGCGGTTACCTGAGGACAACGAATGGGTTTCACTTGACCTGGCGACCAATTCTTTTGGACAGGGCATCGCTGTCACGCCGATCCAGATGGTTGCGGCAGTTTCCGCCATTGCGAATGAAGGCAAGATCATGATGCCACATATTGTCCGCTCAGTCGTGGATCAGGACCAACAGTATAATATCACGCCGCAGCTCATCAACAGCCCCATTTCTGCGGAAACAGCAGAGACGCTGACCCAGATGCTCACAGTAACCCTGCAAGAAGAATCCTCAAATGCATTGGTGGATGGATACAGCCTTGCTGGAAAAACAGGTACTGCTGAGATCCCAACTGAGTATGGCTACACCAGTACGACAACCAATACCTCATTTGTTGGTTGGGGTCCTTCAGATGACCCGAAATTCGTCGTTTATGTCTGGCTCGAAGAACCTGCCATCTCTACATGGGGCTCAGAAGTGGCTGCACCCGTGTTCCAGGATGTTGTAGAGCAATTAGTCGTATTGATGAAAATCCCGCCGGATGAGATCCGGCTTGAGTTAAGTTCTGGACCAGGATCATAAGGACGCAACGTGATTAGTTTGAATGCCATCATTGAATCTCTGACAGATCAAGTCATCGCATCGCCGGATGTGTCCATCAGCAGTGCCGTGATCGATTCACGTCAGGCAGTCGAAGGCAGTCTGTTCATCGCCCTCCCCGGAGAACGCGTTGACGGACATGACTACGTGCAGGCAGCCTTCGACAATGGTTCCCAACTCGCTCTGGTTGACCGTGAAATGGGGAGTAATTTCAATGTTCTGGACTTACGCGAAGGACGATTCGACCCGACAGAGATCAAACCAACCCTGCCGCTATGTCTGCGGGTCGCTGATGCGCTGACAGCGCTGCAGGCTCTTGCCGCTCACCAGCGGAAGCAGTATCCCGTCCGTACGATTGGGATCACAGGCAGTGTGGGCAAGACTTCTACAAAAGAATTAACCGCTGCTCTGCTTTCACAGAAGTACAGGGTCCTTAAGAATTCAGGCAACCGAAATAATGAGATCGGACTGCCGCTGACCCTCCTCGAACTAGGAGAACAGCATGACATCGCAGTTCTGGAGATGGGATTCTATATCCCCGGCGAGATCCGCACGCTATGCGAAATTGCCCAGCCACAGGTTGGCGTGGTGACGAACATTGGCACTGTCCACGCAGAGCGCGCTGGCTCCCAGGAAACCATCGCCAAAGGGAAAGCAGAACTGGTGGAGTCGCTACCCCCGGCGCCGATAGGGACGGCTATCCTCAACATGGATGACCCCTGGGTGCGAACAATGGCTCATAAAACCAAAGCATCGGTCCTTTCTTATGGGATTACAGAAGCAGCGGACCTGACCGCCAATGACATAAAAACACACGCCCTAAAAAGGATAACCTGTACATTGAGGTATCAGGGTGAAGCCCATCAGGTCTCCTCTCCCCTCCTGGGAGAGTTCTCTGCCTACACAATCCTGCGGGGGACAGCAGTCGCATTGGTGATGGGGATGGATTGGGAAGGGATCACATCGGGTCTTGCGGCCACCCAGATCAACCTACGGATGCATCAGTTGACCTTGCCAATCGGTGCAGTCGTCCTTGATGACACCTATAATGCCTCCCCTACCTCAACCGCTGCTGCTCTTCAGCTTCTGTCAGGACTGCCTGGCCGTAGAGTTGCCATCCTTGGCGATATGCTGGAGTTGGGAGTCTATGAAAAATCCGGGCATCAATCCGTCGGCAGGACAGCTGCAAACGCTGCAGACGTGCTGATCCTGGTTGGTGAACGCTCCAGGATCACCGCCCAGACGGCGATTGAGAATGGATTTGCCGAAGAAGACTTACAGTGGTATCCAGATTCAGAGCAGGCAGCTAAATCTGCTGCCAACTTCGTCCAAAAGGGAGATGTTGTCCTGATTAAAGGTTCAAACATCATGCGGATGGACAAGATTCTGTCAGCGCTGAAAGGATCAATCTAATGGAAAACACTTCGGTTGTGATTGCCATCAGCGGCCTCAGCTTCTTAATGACGGTCATTTGGGGTGATCCTATGATCCGGCTGCTTAACAACTGGCGGATCGGGAAGATTATCCGTGAGGATGGTCCGGATCAGCATATGGGGAAAATGGGAACACCAACGATGGGTGGGATCATGTTCATGATCCCGGTCACGCTCCTGACGATCCTCTTCAATGCAGTGTCTATCTTTGGGTTCAACCTGCTTGGTCGGTCCGTTCTGCTGCCTGTGATCACCATGTGGTCTTATGCGCTCCTCGGCATGATTGACGATTGGGAAGGGATCCGCGGTCCCCGTAAGGGATTGGGGATGCGCGCCCGGACAAAATTCGCCATCCAGGTTATTCTGGCGATCGCAATTGCATTTGCGTTGCGGGATATTCTAAAAGTCCCTCAACTGTACTGGTTCACCTCCGAGGAAGTGATCAATCTGGGAGCGCTTTACATCCCCATTGCGGTGTTCATCATCGTTGGGATGTCCAATGCGGTCAATTTCACCGATGGGCTGGACGGCTTGGCCGGACTGATCGCAGCGACTGCCTTTGCTGCGTTCGGCTTTGTCGCCTTGATTCAGGGGCAGAGCTTTCTTGCCCGTTTCTGTTTCTCGCTGGTCGGTGCATTATTCGGTTTTCTGTGGTTCAATGTCCACCCTGCAATGCTCTTCATGGGCGATACGGGCTCCCTTGCCCTGGGGGCTACCCTGGGTGTGGTGGCGCTGATGACAGGTCAGTGGCTGATCATCGCTTTTATCGCCGTGATCCCGGTCAGTGAAGCATTAAGCGTCGTCCTCCAGGTGATCTACTTCAAAGCGACCAAAGGCAAGCGGCTGTTTAAGATGGCGCCGCTGCATCATCATTTTGAATTAAAAGGATGGAGTGAAACACAAGTTGTGCAGCGCTTCTGGCTGGTGAGTTTGATTTTTGCAATGCTGGGGATTGCCCTGGTATTAGTGGAGTAAATGATGTCACGTTGGGAAGGTAAACGAATCTTAATTATTGGCGCAGCCCGCCAGGGCCTGGCACTCTCACGCTTCCTGGCAGAGCATGGCGCATCCGTCATTCTCAATGACCGTCGTCCTCAAGAAGACCTTGCTGACGCCCAGGACGAGTTATCAGACCTGGATATCACCTGGGTTCTTGGCGGGCACCCCGAAGAGATCCTTGAAAACGTGGACCTGCTCTGCCTTTCCGGCGGTGTCCCGTTGGAACTTCCAATCGTTCAAAAGGCTATCAGGCGCAATATTCCGCTCTCCAATGACTCTCAGATCTTCCTCGAAGCAGTGCCTTGCCCGGTAATCGGCATCACCGGCTCAGCGGGAAAGACGACCACGACCGCATTGGTCGGCGAGATCGCCCGCCAACACTTCGCCTTCCGCAAACCAGACCAGACCGTTTGGGTGGGCGGGAATATCGGCTATCCGCTGATCCAGGATGTGGACAAGATGCAGGAAGGCGACCTGGCTGTGATGGAGTTGTCAAGTTTTCAATTGGAAATCATGACCCTTTCACCTCATATCGCTTCCATCCTGAACCTCACACCCAACCACCTTGATCGGCATAAGACAATGTCAGCCTATATCTCGGCGAAATCCAATATTCTGACCCACCAGTCGCCTGGAGATATTGCCGTCCTGAACAGAGATGACCCCCAGGTGCGGAAGCTGTATTCAGAGGTCAAGGGCAGACGGATCACATTCGGTCTGAATCCGCCGTACAACAAACAGGATGCAACATATTACAAGCGAGGCAAACTCTACCTGCAGGCGACAGGACAGGTTGCGAAGATCCTCAAGGCAGAGCTGCTCAACCTGCGTGGGACGCACAACCTCTACAATATCCTGGCTGCTATCGCCATCTCAGCCGCAGCCTCTTTCTCCCTGCAAGCAATGTATGACGGCATCGTTGGATTCAACGGCGTTGATCACCGATTGGAATTCGTCAGTGAGTACGGCGGTGCAGCCTGGTATAACGATTCGATCGCCACAGCACCTGAGCGAACCATCGCAGCGATCCAATCATTTGAAGAGCCAATTGTCTTGCTCGCCGGTGGGAGGGATAAAGACCTGCCCTGGGGCAAGCTGGCAGCGTTGATCCATGAAAGAGTGGATCATCTGGTCTTGTTCGGTGAAGCCGCCGAGTTGATCCGCCAGGCCGTTGGAGACCCGAACCCTAACAGCCGGCTGAGCACTGTTGACCAGTGTGAAGGACTTGAGAAAGCGGTCAAGATCGCTGCCGGACGTGTGGAACCCGGCGATGTGGTCCTACTCTCACCAGGTGGAACGAGTTTTGATGAATTTAAAGACTTTGAAGAACGAGGAAAGCGGTTCAGGCAATGGGTGAAAGCACTTTCGTAACGAAGAACAAAGCCAACTCTGGCAAATCGCGGCCGTTAAGGCTTCCTTTCGACGTGCCGATGCTGCTGGTTGTGATCGTCTTGCTCATCTTCGGCTTGATCATGGTCTATTCAGCCAGTTGGGACTTTTCGATCCTGATGGGTAAAAAACCCGCCTATATCTTCGGACGTCAAGTCCTCTGGGTGGTTTTAGGCTGCGTCACTGCGTTGGTAGCCAGCTTCGTGAACTACAACTTCTATCGGAAGATCCTGATCCCGGTTGGGTTGGGCACACTCGTCCTCCTCCTGGCTGTCCTGATCGTCAACGAACAGGCGGACAACGACTTTACCCGTATGCTTGTAGGAAGTTCTATCCAACCCTCTGAACTGGCAAAAGCCGTTCTCGTGATCTACCTATCCTTCTGGCTTTCCCGCCGACAGGAGTCGATCAATGATGTCCAGATTGCGTATATCCCTCTGGGTGTCATCCTGGGAGTTACCTTCGGTTTGATTCTCATGCAGCCTGACCTCAGCGCAGCCCTGACCATCCTGCTTCTTGGCGTGATATTGTTTTTCCTGGCTGGCGGAGACTGGAAGATCATTTTACTTGTGGTCGTCCTGGCTCTATTGGTTGGCTTACCGCTGATGTACCTCTACCCCACCGGCAGGGAGCGGATCACATCCTACCTGGTCAGCCTGAACAATCCCTTGGAAAGCAGCTACCATATCCAGCGCTGTCTGGAGGCAGTTGTCAAAGGCGGCTGGTTCGGTGCTGGGATCGGTCAGGCAGACACGAAATTCACTGGCTTACCTCTCGCTCCGACAGACAGTATTTTTGCTGTCATTGCTGAAGAAACTGGGATCATTGGTGGTCTGTTCACTGTTGC
>Ga0075124_10001465_pt1 | contig 11033 bp, 9 predicted proteins | sample AntAceMetag02UKS_FD_69809 | JGI IMG/M metagenome (GOLD analysis project Ga0075124, IMG submission 69809) | Saline lake microbial communities from Ace Lake, Antarctica - Antarctic Ace Lake Metagenome 02UKS | ecosystem: Environmental > Aquatic > Non-marine Saline and Alkaline > Saline | place... | reverse complement strand
CTTGGGAGACTGGCCTATTCCCAGATTGATCTAAGAAGTCTTGCAAAGCCAATCATGGAAGACCTGATGGAGAAGACACAACAGTCGGTTTGTTTGGGCGTCCTCAGCTCGGAGAATACTACCATCCTCGATATTGTTGAATCCAGAAAAGACCTCAAGATAACCACCCCTATAGGCACAAAAATACCCCTCCTGGCAGGAGCGACAGGGAAGATTTTTATGGCCTGGCTGGCCGAGGAAAAGGCCATGAGGATAGTTTTGTCAAAGGGTCTCGTCAAATACACCCAACAGTCGATTATCAATCCTGGCCAATACTTTCAAGAGATTCACAGTGTAAGGGAAAAAGGATATGCCGTTGATGATGAGGAATATATCCTCGGAATAAGGGCTGTGGCTGCACCGATCAGGGGACACAGGCATCTCTTGTCAGCAATCTGGGTTGTCGGATTTAAGGCAAGCCTGGATGATGATAATATGAAGACCGTAATATATGAGACAAAGGTGGCTGCAGATGCCATAAGTCGGATAATCCAAGAACATCCGGGAAAATAAACCCTACCCACCCACACCAGACCTCCTTAAGGGTCTGTCAGGAAATAAGTTGTGTGGTTAGGCGCTCAGATTTAGGTTAGATTTAGTCGATACGATTGAACAAAAGTAGAGGAATAGTTGTGCTATTTCGAGGGTTTTGCGATTGAGGATCGGCTAAAGATGGGCTAAAGATGAGATGTATAAATGTACAAGTCATATCCTGACAGCCCCTAAATGATCAAACAGTCAATTTGTACCCATCCGTATCTTCCATGGAAGCCCTATCTCCTTGTCATGATCGGAAACACATACAACGACCCGGATATTTTGGACAAATATAGATCCGGGCCCTCAGGTCATGGTTTTCTAAGATAAAATAAAAAAGGGGTTCGGATTTAACCGAACCCCTTCTTTATTAATTAACCAATAAATTCCCCTGCAAAAAATAAGGAAATTTATAAACGATTACATTGCAGCAAGAAGCGTTGCACCCTCCTTGCTCGCCACGGACAGTCTTTCAGCAGCCTCTCTCATTTTATTAACGCTGACATTATCAGCGTCCACATACTCGATAGCATCCTCATCGCAGAATCGAACACACTGGGGATCACCACCACAGAAATCACACTTGAATACCTTACTGTCAATAGTATTATAGGACATGGCACCGAAGGGGCAAACCGTCACGCAGGTTCGGCAGCCTATGCAGATATCATAGTCTACTGTGATAGAACCAAGTTCTTCGTCTCGATATATGGCCTTAACCGGACAGGCGTTTACACAGGGGGCATCCTGACAATGGTTACAGGTCATTGGGATATAGAGACCCTCGGCCTCCCATTTCATGATTTTTATGCGGCTTCTCGCGGGGTTGGACTTCCCGTCATGTGACACAGAACACACGAGTTCGCAGAGCCGGCAGCCAGTGCACTTCTGATAGTTTATTTGTAAGACTTTAGCCATTATTTTCTCCTCTAATTTCGAATTACACCAAGTGTGACGGCTCTTTGTCAATGCCGAGTCTCTTCAGGGTCTCGGGTGTGGGAATACCGTTTTCATCCCAACCCTTGTGCTGATAAGTTTCTGCACGCATCACAAGAAATTTGTCTTTCTCTATGAGTCGTCCGACAACCTCCGGCGCACCGCGCTTGCATGGTTCATCATGGTAGCGATGGTTGAGCACGTCACCCTTTTCAGGATCATCTTTCTCCAGTCCTTCGCGCAGGTTAAAGAGTCGTTCAAGGTTATTACATCGCTCTGCCACATCCCATATATCCGTAGGGGACATCTCAATGCCGGTGTTGTAATAGAGGACCTTAGGCCAATCCTCGAAGTTAGGCAGCGTCGCACCAAGGAATGTGGTATGATACTTGCAGATTCCGAGACAGTCAACAGCCATAAAGCAGTTTTCCTGCCAGAAGACCTCCCAGGATTTGCCGACGTATGACGTATGCTCGGAGCTTAATGGACCGTCATAGGGAACCGGGTTGCTGTAGATCTTCCTCAGGACGTCCTCAGGCAGATGGTAGAGATCGATTGCCGGACGGCTCCTCAGGTGGTCGGAACCCCTTGAAGACAGGGCGATATTGAGTGCCAGAGCCGGGGTTGCCCGCTCATCGGAGTGGAGATTGCTCATGCCTTTGACCTGAATGAGATAGTCAAAAGAATTCTTTCCGATTATCTTAGAGGCCTGTACACCTCCATTTGCCAGGGTATCGCCGAGCCATCCCTTGCGAAACGAGATTCGGTCAATCATTTCGATGACAGCCTCGTCGTTGCCAAAATTCAGATCCAGGCCGTCGGTCTGCTTTTTGTCGATAATGCCGAGCTCATAAAGTTCCATGGCCCAGGAGATAAGACTTCCTGTCTCAAGGTTGTCTATCCCGTACTGATCCACGAGATGATTTGCGGTGAGCACTGTTTCTGCCCTTGGCGTATCGGTCTCACCACCAAATGCACCCTGGGAGGTATATTCCGGACCTTCATCATACTTGCCGGCAAAGGGACCGGAGGGGATCTTGTACTGGGCACGGCAGTGAACCTGACAGCCAAAGCAACTGACCATGTGATATGGCCCCATGGTCTCCTCACAGATTTCATCAATGTGTTCCGGCTCGATATCGTCGGCATACTCACACTGGTTGTACTGGAAGTTTCTGGTCCTGATACCGCCCCAGGAATTGGTGGCTCCCCAGATAAATGGGGTCCCTAGTGCACCCTGGGTCTGGTTGACCTTGGCACTGGTAATATGTTCGATAAATTTCTTATTAAACTCGAGTGCTTCTTCCGGATATGCGATGTCGATATCCATGGTACCCCTGCAGGCTACTGCCTTGAGGTTCTTGGATCCCATGACGCATCCCATTCCACTACGGCCACCGGCATTCTTGATACCGGTCATGACATTGGCAAAGACTACCAGGTTTTCGCCTGCAGGTCCGCAGACCATACTCTTTACTTCCTGGTCTCCAAGGTCGTCCCGAATGGCCCACTGGGAATCGGTAACGCTTTTGCCCCAAACGTCTCTGGCATCGCGGATTTCAATCTCATCGTTGTGAATATAGAGATACACGGGGTGCTTGGCCTTACCCTTGATGACAAGGTGACTAAACCCTGCCCAGGACAACTCAGGCGCGAAAAACCCACCCATATTGGCGCTTCCCAAAAGCCCTGTCAAGGGGGATTTGGCCATCACATGGGTTCGGGCTGTTGCGGATGCGCAGGTTGCACAAAGAATACCGCCGCTCACCATGAGCGTATTATCCGGACCTATTGGATCACACCCCTTCTTGGTATGATTGTACAGTAAATAGGCATCTAAACCTCTGCCCCCGAGAAATTTCTTCCTGACGTCAATAGGAATGACCTGGGTTTCAACATCACCCGTGGAGAGATCTATGTAAGCAATCTTTCTTTTTAAAGCCATATTACTTTCCCTCCTTCTTCTTTTCTATAGACTCTTTTTTTGTAGCGTCTTGGGCTTTCATCTTCATTTCAAATGCCTCTTCAGCAACTTTTTTATTTACACTCCAAACCGGACCCCGTATTCTGGGAAATCCATCTTTGACCCATGCAACTCGAAATTCCATACCGCATGTGGGACACTTAATGGTCTTCTGACCCTTTTTGGGCTCGAGTCTTTCCATGCATGTCGGATTATGACATCTAAATTTGCCATAAGTCCTGGTAGACCGTAAAGATTCGATAGTGCTTCCAACTTTTTTTCCTTGTTCCATCTCATTCTCCTTTCTATTACGTAAAAGAAATAAATTTGACTCGTGGCTTCAGAAATCCTTCTTTGAATAGATAGACAAAAGTGCAGTAAGATAATTGTGATGCAACCCCGTGCCCTTCCCTATAATATAATACTGGTTCGTTATGTTGAACATAAGGATCAGGTAAGGTATCAATTATGACCTGAACACTTCCTGGAGTCAAACATGTTTCTCTGTGTTCATTATTATGAACACGAAACACATTTGATAACTGACTATCCATTATTTAGATCTTACAGGTTACATAATGCCAAACAAGTCGTTCACTATCGTGAACTTATTTGCCATGATTTTAGGCTATTTCACTTATTTGTCAAGAAAAATATTACCTTTATCTGCATAGGTGCTTTCAAAGCATACCATCGATTGGATGAAATATCGAAAATAAATATAGTAAGATCAATATGATAAAAGAAATAACACGCCATTCCCATTATGCTTTTTTATAAAAATATAAATAAAGAATCCCTCGAAATGCACACAATGTTGATTAGACGTTCCCCAGGAATTCATATAACACATACATTTGATAGCTGAGGATTATCATATTTAGATCTTACAGGACATAAATGGCAAACAAGTCGTTCGCTATTATGAACGTTTTGATGAGATATATCACCCACGCTAATAATCATGACGCATAGCCATGAAGTTTGACATATAATCTCAAATCAGGATTCATATTAAAGACCTCGTTATTTGATCTAAAAACCGGGTCCACTTCAGTAGGAAGGCGACGTCCTTATAGATGGCGCTAACATATATGCCCCGGATTCTGATATTCTTGCCTTAAGAAAAAAGGTGGGGTTCCTGTCACAACGGCCATACCCACTTCCAATGTCCATTTATGATAATGTCACCTTTGGACCCAAAATTCACAAGTTAAATGGACAGCAGATTATCCGACAGATAGAAGAAATCGAGAAACACAGTCCTATGGCTTAGATTTCCACTGAAGGTGTTCATCGCACTAACTTTTCAAGAAAAAATGGTGCGATGGATCTTTTGGTTGAGTATTATCTTCGACTTTCCGGGCTTTGGGATGAAGTCAATGACAGATTGAATACATCGGCTTCACAACTTTCCATTGGGCAACAGCAAAGACTTGCCCTGGCGAGGGCACTGGCTGTCGAACCTGAAACCATCCTGGCAGATGAACCAACGTCGGCGCTTTACCCGATATCTTCACAGCTTATTGAAAAGCAGTTCAGACTTCTCAAAAGAAAATATCCAATCGTCATTGTGACTCATATCCTTAGACAGGCACGCCGACTCGCCGACTATGTCATCTTTCTCTATATGGGCGAACTGGTTGAACATGGCCCTGCGGAGGATTTCTTCAACAATCCTGTGAATGATAGAACTCGCGCATATATATCTGGAGAGATAAGCTGAAAAGAGGCATAAGGAAACTGGAACAAAATAATATACGCATATCGTGCAGAACTTTTGTTCGTATTCAAGGCGTGATAGCAGGTGCATAACGAGCTATGTACCTGTTGTCACAACGTAGAAGACGGGCAAAAGGGCAAGCAGGATGCGTATATTATTTTTTGGAAGTTCCCTAAGCATTTAAGGAAGGAGATGGATGGGGCCTGATTCACATATACTCACGCCGCAGGTCTTCCAGCATATCGTCTGTTAACCTCTCGATCTTATGCAGTTCGGAAAATTTTTCCAGCAGGTCGTCAACGGTAAGCCGTTGTTTCTCTTTTTGAGGGATATCGTCGATGATATTCCCTTGATGCATCATGACCGTCCGGTTGCCAAGTTCCAGGGCCTGCTGCATGCTGTGTGTTACCATCAGTGCGGTAAGATTGTCCCTTTCTATAAATCTCCTTGTCAGCTTGATCACCTGTGAAGCAGTCTTGGGATCCAGTGCTGCAGTGTGCTCATCCAGAAGCAGAACCTTTGGCTGAGTGATGACAGCCATGAGGAGTGTCAAGGCCTGGCGCTGACCGCCTGAAAGACTGCCGATGACATTATCAAGCCTATCTTCAAGCTGCATCTCCAGGTGTCTGATCTGATCTCTATATGCCGCGAGTTGACGGGGACTCAAGCCCTTTTTGGGATACCTCTTTTTTCCCCTCAGGTATGCCAGATGAAGATTTTCAGAAATCGTCATATCCGGCGCCGTCCCCATAAAGGGATCCTGAAAGATCCTTGAAATGTATCTTGCCCTTTTGAAATCTGTTTTATTCGTTATGTCTTCCCCATCGATAACAATTTTTCCTGAGTCAAGAAGAAACGTGCCGGCTATTGCATTCAGCAGGGTTGATTTGCCGGAACCATTAGTTCCAATGATCGTGACAAACTCCCCTTTTTTTATGTGAAGGTCAATCCCCCTGAGTGCATAGACCTCATTGATGGTCCCAGGGTTGAACCGCTTGTGAAGGCTGGTAATTCTTATCATGTCTAGTGTCCGTCCATAAATGAGGATTTTTGTTTAAGATCAAGCCTGCCTGTGCGTTGCACACAGACAGGGCGTGCGAAAAAAATAACCCCAGGCATATATTCAGACCTCGTTATTCGTTAATTCGTATATTCGATAATTGGTAGAAATGACAAGTAAACCATTGATTATGCAGGATAATTTGACACACAAGATCCAGGTTGACAGGTTCAGGGTTCAGCGTTCAAGGTTAATGAATCGACATTTTCGTTGCTTACCCGTTGATTCTATTGGAAAGATGGCTTCAGACCCCGACCGCAACCTCTGAACTTTAAACCTTTGAACCTAAGATATCTGGGATAGAAGGCGGCTCTTTGTCCAAAATATTGCACCATAATACCCCATAATTTACGAGGTCTGATATTTGATATCCCGAGGATTATTTTTTAAGCATAACGCAGATATTGGGCAAAAAGGCCATTTATGGATGGACACTATCTACCTTTTTATCTTAGATGCGCTTTCAAGAAATTCCTCCGGCAAATCAATGCCGTACTGTCTTGCAAGACCCAAGTTGACATACAGTTTTTCAGGGACATAATTGTTTATAGGAATGTCCTTTGGATCTTCACCGTTTATGACCCGAATCGCCATCTTTGCCGTCTCCTTTCCGACTTCGTAATAGTCTGCACCGATACATATAAATGCGCCCTGTTCGATGTCAGATGGCGTGTTGGTGAAATACGGGATTCTGTGTTGTTTCATTATCTCAGCAACAGATGACAGGGCCATTATTACGGTATTGTCACCAGACGTCAGGAAAAGGTCGATATCTTTGTTCAGGAGTGACCTGACAGCATCAAGCACTTCGCTGGTACTGGTGATATTCACCTCGAGGAGTTCGAATCCATACCTTTTTGCCGCCTTTCGTGCCTTGTATGTGCAGGTCTCGGAACATGCCTCTGCAGGATTCCATACAATGCCGATTCTTCCTGCATCAGGGAATAACTCTCTCATTACCTTTACACACGTCTCAACAGGCTGAAGCGTGGCGACACCGGTCACATTAGAAAGATGATCATTCGGGGTTTCGGCAACACCCATACGATAGGGATCGGTAACCACCCCAAATACATGCGGTATCTTCTGGTTCGTATTTGCCATAACCTGGAGAGCCGGTGTGGACAGGGTAATAATATAGTCATATTGTTGCATTACAATATCCTGGGCAATGGACTGGGCAATGTAAAACTCATTTTGAGCGTTTTTTGTGTCTAATTTTATGCAGTACTCGCTTAAAATATTGTTCTGTCTCAGCTCGTCGACAACGCCATTGGCACCCTCAATCAGAGTGCTCTGGTCACCGAAAAGAAACAGCGCGAGCCTTTTCTCTTTGCATGTTTTCTCATCCGGCGTCGTTGCAAACCGGTCGCTGCTGTTTCGAGTAATTTCCCTTGTAGCAGAAGCCGGCCCCCCGTATATGATGGTTGCCTCTGCAATCAATTCAGGAGAGATTGTTATCCCAAGCTCCTTTGCCGTTTTCAGATTGATGCCAAATGTCAGTTTTCTGTAGGGTTCAAACGGTATGTCGGCAGGGTTCTCCCCTTGGAGAATACGATCAACGAGATGAGCAGCCTGTATGCCACTGATAGAATAATCATATCCAATTGTGGCAAGGGCACCATCCGCACACCGTTCTACGTCGCTCATAAATATAGGGATATTTCTTGATTTTGCCGCCTTGACGACCGATTCAAAGGCGGAATAAACGATATTGTCAGGACTGAGCACAAAGGCATCAATCCCCTTGATTGCCAGGTAAACAGCCGCCTGATACACGTCGGATGAACTGGCTATGGTCACACCGGCAAAAGAAACCGCCGGGTTGGATTCAATTGTTTTCTTGAGGTTCGAAACATTAAACACGGAGTTGGCATGGGCCAGGTCCCAGATAGTACCGACTGTTATCTTACCGGGCAGTATTTTTTGAACAACTGTCATGAGCTTATCCATCGGGGCGGCTCCGTATGTTCCGGTAACATTTGCCAGATGCTCTGTATCGGACTTTCCGGCCCCAATAATAAAAGGGTTGGCCACTGTTGCAAAGACAACCGGACGGTGCTTTATTTTATTGATTGCCGCCTGTGTACAGGCCGTTGAAACAGGCACAATAATATCAACATCTTCCTGGCGAAATTTGTCAAGGATGGTGTTTACCGTAGGCAGGTCGCCGTTTGCATTTTCGAGCGAAATAATACTGTTTTCACCATTTCTGTACCCTATCTTCTCCATTTCCTCAATAAAGCTATCCCGGGTAATATTTAAAAGTCCGTGATCCGTTATCTGGACAAAACCAACCTTATAGACCCTTGAAGAATCTGTTACGGGTGAAAAAAACTGCCTGTAGCCAAACACCATGATTGCAATTACAAGCGCCATACCGCTGGAAATCACTATCAGACGCTTGTTTGAACCCGTAACGCTCATTAATGGAAAAGACCATCTCTTTCTATTTTTCCTGTTGGAAACCGATTTGGAAACCACCAGTGTTACAAGAACAAAGACCGCTGTAAGGAGTTTTAGATCAATGGGATTCATACCCGCGTACAGGGCAAGGGCAATCATCATCCTGAAGATCACCGACCCGATGATGACGCTCAAGACTTTTGCATAGATGGATCGTATTTTCAGTAAAGACTCGCCGATGATGACAGCAGCAAGGCCGATGACGATGGTCCCAATTCCCATGCCGATATCAGCAAATCCCTGGTACTGAGCGACAAGGCCCCCGGAAATCCCAACCAGAGCGTTTGCCATTGCCACACCAAATATCGTCATCCCCTTGACATTGACGCCTGTAGCTGCAGCCATATTCGGGTTGTTCCCCGTGGCCCTGAGCGAAATGCCCATGTCGGTCAAAAAAAATAGAGAAACCGCGAGCCAGAACAGGACCATCGCCGCAACAAGCACAATACAGATCCAGATTTCTGAAGGCAGACCCGGATTGATGCTGTCAAGGTATGAAACAAAGGTTATCCGGTTGAGAAGGGGGATATTAGATCGACCCATGATGTGTAGATTAACTGAATACAAGCCGGTCATGACCAGTATCCCTGCCAGGAGCCCGTTGATATTAAAGCGGGTGTGAATAAAGGCAGTAATACTGCCGGCAATAGCGCCGACAACAAACGCACCAGCAAGGGAAAGCCAGGGATTTATGCCGGATGCGATAAGTATGGCCGCAGTAGCCGCTCCTGAAGTGAAACTTCCGTCTACGGTGATGTCAGGGAAATTGTGGACGCGAAAGGTGATAAAAACACCCATTGTCATGAATGCATACAGGAAACCAAGATTAATCGCGCCTATCCAGAGTTCCATGTTTTATCCCTCAAGCTCTATTATCCCGGCCATTCCGTTGCTGAATCGCGTCCGGCCAAGGACATGCTGAATCCTGTACACCTCAAGCTCAGTCAGCACCCGTTCAATTTCATCTTCAAAATGCTCAATATTCTTGCTCAAAGGACCTTTTGAAAACACGCCACCATGCATATGAAACCGGTTCCCTTTTGGCAGGAGTCCCTTTATTTTAGGTGGCACGTTGCTTTTGTCTTTTATGGCAATGCCTGTGCAGACAATAATGTTATTTATGTCAACAGGTTCCACAGGGAAATTGATCCACTCGGAAAAGTTCGCAGGATCAAAGATGTCTTTACCGTTTTTTGGCTGGTTTTCAATCAGGGGAACGTTCTTGAGATTCATACCAAAGAACCCTTTGCTTTCAGCCACTAACACTATCCCAAGGATATTTGAGTCCGAGATTTCAAATATGGATTCGACGAGAGGCTGCAATTCAACAAGGGCATCTGTACTTTCAAATGAAAAGATGTACTTGTATGATCCAGTTACACCAAAGCCGTGCAAAAAATTATACGTCAGATCTGATTCCTGTTGCGAGCGCAACATGAAATCCACTGCCGGCCGTTTAACCGCCGGATAATAAAATAAGTTCCCATTCACGATCGCTGATTCTCCGAAGAGATTTCTGTACTCGAGAAAATTCTCACCGAGTGTTGCCAGTCCAGCTCCAAATTGAATATCACCGGCCTTGACAAAGACGACATCCGCTTCAGTATATTCTGATAAGGGAAGTCCTGATTGAGACCCTATGACCCTAAGTGACCCTGCATTCGCCTCTTTTTGAACATATTTCAGGGAAATTCCGTTAAATTCTTTTGTCATAACAGCACCGGGAGCGCCATCAGGATGAACCAATGAATCGATTTTCTCATCTTTGTGGGCAAGGCGAAAGAGACGGTCAAAGCCGCTCGTCTTAAAGATGTCCATTACTGGGTCCGGAATTGCGTAAACCACAATTTCGCCGCCCACCTTTTTGAGCTGTTTCTGCCTCCCCAAAAAAACGCGCAGACCTGCACTGCTTACATAATTGACCTCTTCGAGGTTAAGAACGATTGTCCGTTGTCCGTCACGTATAAGATTGCTGATTTGCTCATGGACTTCAGGAGAACTCATTCCGTCAATTCTCCCTTTTAGATTAACCCACTTAAGCCCTGGCGTCTCGGTTATGGTGCATTCAAACACGCTTTTCTCCTCAAATGTCAACCTGTCTCGCCTGAGCGGCTTGGATAAACAAACCTGAAACAGACTCAGTACTGTGGTTAGAGATTATTTTTTGACTGCGCATCTTATTCTCATTGACATCTTCAAACCCGAAGGGTTAATGGACCACCTTGAACGTAAGTACCATCAGTTTGAGCGCTGGGAAGTGGTGTAGGCATGGAAAAAGAACCTGTACTACAGGTCAATGGCCTATCCAA
>Ga0075124_10001461_pt1 | contig 11057 bp, 6 predicted proteins | sample AntAceMetag02UKS_FD_69809 | JGI IMG/M metagenome (GOLD analysis project Ga0075124, IMG submission 69809) | Saline lake microbial communities from Ace Lake, Antarctica - Antarctic Ace Lake Metagenome 02UKS | ecosystem: Environmental > Aquatic > Non-marine Saline and Alkaline > Saline | place... | reverse complement strand
TCCATCCCGATCAATATCTGCCCAAAGACCCCCATTTGTAATACCGGCAGATATTCCCGAGCTTTCACTTACATCAGTAAAAGAGCAATCAGTATTGTTTTTCAGGAGCACATTACCATTTAAAAGGATATCATCAAATCCATCATTGTTATAATCTCCCCACGCAATGCGACTTTTTTTGTATGACTTTAAACCTGCTTCTTCTGTGACATCAGTGTAGAGCGGTGCATCATACTTTGCCCATATGTTCACGAACTGCCGAAATGCTCTTCCTCCATCAGACAGGTCATCATATAGTTCATTTAACAGGGAATCAGCTTTGGGAGTCCAAGTGTTGCGTTCATCACCCATTATTACTGCTTTCAATAAATGATCAAAAGCTGATGCATTCTGTTTGGCAGTCATTTCGATTTTTCCCATGAGATAATAATGCTGTGCGAGCAACTGCCCTTCTGGGATTTCGTTTAAAACTTTTAGTGCTTCATCATATTTGTTCTGCTCAAAAAGAAGCTCTGCAAGAGTGAATCGATATGTCGCCATTTGCTCTTCCCTGGATTTGTCGCCATAGAAATAATAACTTTTATCCCAATCAGCATAATTAATCGAATCGATCATTACTTTCATTTTCTGTTCATATTCAGATAGCTTCTGCTTCCTATCCAGATAATATCGGGCAACAATATTGAGCATTCTCGGATCATTGGAGTATCTTTCCTCAACTACGTTTAAGGTTGAATCCAATTTTGTTTCATCTTCTATGTTGTCATACGAGTAGAGCAAATACCGCCATGCAAGGGCTGCCCATTTATTATCAGGATATATTATAAGGAATTCTTCCAAACCTGCTGCTCGTGCAGAATCGTCTCTCATGACCGCATAGTCAAAGACCTCCTCCTGCGCATTATCGGTTGTAACTGAGCAGTTGGGGTAATAATGGATCAAGGTATCGAGTATTGAAACTGCTGAAGAGTCTTCAAGAGTTTTCATAAACAGATATTCAACTTGCATTGAAAGACTATCCTGTAACAAGTTTTTATCAATATAAGCCAGATATTTTTCTTTATCTTTTTTTATGTCATTAGGAGATATATCAGCAACATTATAGAAAAAAAATAATTTCTCATACCCGCTCATCCGAGAGGGATCATTCCGAATATATTTATCTATACTTTTCTTTGCATCATTAAATTGATGAGTACGAATCAATTCATCAATACTACTAAGAGCTTTATGAAGTGCCACTTCTCTATTTTGAGAATCTTCAGTTTTGTGGAAAAAAACACTTGAACAACCAAGAAATAGAAGTATTGCACCAATCAGAAAAATATTTTTCATGAGTTCTAAAATTCTGCATTGAGCGAGAAATAAAATGAGGGTTCTGACTCGAATCCTTTTGTACTTTTCCACGCCCAGTCAAATTTTAGAATGAAGTAACCAAGATTCATTCGAGTGCCGATTCCATATCCAATCTTTATAGGATTATCATGAGTGTTTTTAAACTCATCGTAATTATTCCACACCTTTCCGACATCTGCAAAGATCGCACCTCTAATACTTCTCACCCAGATTGGTAAAGGAAAACCAATTTTCAGTTCTTCAATGAAAGGATATCGGAATTCCACACTGCCGATAGCAATGTTGTTTCCAAGGTATTCCTTGTCCAGATAACCACGAAGATTATAGTAGCCACCCATTATAAAATCCTGCTTATCAAGACCGGTACTGAAGCCCAAATTCAGCATTCCTGCAAGCTGGTAATCACGACTGAAAGCGATATATTTACGGAAGTCGCCATAGACATTCAAATAATCATTCTTTGACCCAAAACTTTTCTGAACACCTGTTTGTAATCTCGATCCTTTTATTGGTCCTGTAATTCCCCACAATGCAGTATCGTGAGTGTAAAACAGTGAAGGAGCATAAACCCAGGCATCTCTTGTGTATTTATCCTCGATGTGCCATTCGTTGTTGTACCAACTATACCATTCAATTTTGTTGTAGAACAGACTATTATAGAGATCGAAGCGATTGAATTTATCAAGCGGGTAGCTGACGAGCGTATTCACACCCGTGCTTCTATCCTTCTTCATGCCGTCATAAATAAAGCCATGCTCGTCGATCCAGTAATTGAAATAGTAGTAGTCATCGACAAGATTGAAAATACCAGCACCGTAATCAATGCGTTTCTTGATATAGTAATAATTCAGAATGATATTGCTTTCTGATAGCGATTTATTAATATCGGATAAAATATCTATATGATGATTACCAAGAATGTCGCTTAAGGCGACAAATATCTGTGCTGAAACTCCATAGCCCGTTGAATATGCAAGACCTCCAAACAGAAAATCCGGTGTGAATTTGAGTTTGTATTCCTCGACTTCTGGTTCCTTATCCTCCCTATAATCCGGTTTGGTTTCCAGCGTATCCTTCATAAAGAAATAATCGCTTTCGAAACGCGATTTCTTTGTGACCAGTTTTTCTCTGAGACGATAGAACCTTTTAAATTCCTTTAAGTGAAACACTTCATCAAAGGGATTATCCTTAACAGTCTGGGGTTCCTGATAGGCAATGTAGTTGAGACTGTCGAGGGGATTGCTGTATAGGTAGAGATCCCAGCCCATTTTATAAAAACTTGAAAAGACCATCTCGGTATTATCTTCACTCACACATGGTGAGAAAGTGCCACTAAAAATATTTGTCAATTGTGCAATAGCTTTTTCCTTAAAATCATACACAAAGATATTAGAAACACTATCTCTGTAGGCGCTATAAACAATATTCTGCCGATCTTTCGTCCAAGTGGGATACTGGTGATCATAGGATGCATTTGTGATTGCAACAATCGTATCGGTCATCAGATCATAGGTAAAAATATTATAGTACAGATTTGAAAAAATGAGATGCTCATCCTCCTGCTGAAATGGTTCTTTTATAAATCTTTGGGATGAGAACACTATCTGTTTTCCGTCCGGTGACCAGCGTGGATAGCGGTCATCAAAACAGTCATCTGTCAATCGAGATACAGTCTTCGTTTTCAAGTCATAAATATATAGATCACTTTGTGCATCTTTAAGACCTACTAAGATTATTTTTCTGCCGTCAGGAGATACATCGATCTCAAAAATGCTGTTAAAATCAGGTGTGAACCTTTCAAGTTCTTTCCCATCTTTAACTTTTGCAATGACAATATCATCGCCTTTTGATGTTTTGGCGACAAAGGCAAAGCGCTCTCCATCAGGAAAATAGGAAAGTGAAGTTTTCAGAAAATGAAATCCTTCATATTTATTAGTATATCCACTTGTGATTATTTTCTTTGGTTTATACAATCCGAGGGTAGAGCGTTTGTATATTCCGAGAGTGTAATTCTTATTTGAATAATAGAGAATTTGCGTTCCATCCGGTGAAAAGACAGGATCCCAATTTGCATTTGATTCCTTGGGATTATGTTTTGTAACCTGCTGATATTTGCTGTCTGGAAGTACATTTTTGTCTATGATGCTGCTGTACTTTTTGTATAAATAGTAACTCCACTGATCCTCAAGACTCTTCATACTAAAGCCAAAAGTGCGATTGGCTGCCTCATCCACGCTTTTATATATTCTGAAATTATAGAGCAGTTCAATTATACTGTTAGAACCGAACATTTCTTCCAGAAAGAGCAAAAATGACTCGCCTTCACGATAAGCATAATATCCGCCTACATATTCCAACGGAATGAGCTTATCATTTACAATAAGATCACGCAAATACATCTCATTGCTTGCAGAGCCGTGTTCCGACGACCACTCCGGCAATCCCTCGGAGAACCAGAAAGGAAGAGAATAAAAGAGTCCGCTTGCAAAATTTGAAAAGCTCCCACCCTGCATAGTAAAATACATAAAAACATGACAGAGCTCGTGTACAACTGTTGTTTCAAAAACTTTATAATCTCCATCAAAGGGAACTACAACACGATTTTTTATGAATTCAGTAAAACCGCCAACGCCTTCTTCAATTATTTGAAATAATATGTTCGTCTCTTCAAATTCATTATGAGAATTGTATATGAGCACAGGAATTTTCTGTGGAAGAGACTGTTCGAACAGTTCTTGAAATCTGTAGTAGGCATTCTCAACGATCACAGTCGTGATCTGTCCTACAATATCGAGTCCTGTTTGATAGTATATATCGAAGTGTGTTGTCTTCATAACTGACCATTGCATGTCGGGAAGATTTGTCTTATTCTTACTAAAATACGTCGCATGTAACGAGCTTGCAATTATCATCATGAAGATCAGTAAAAAAATGATTTTTTTCATAGTAAATCCTTAATTAAAAAAGACGGAAATAATACTTGGGATTTTCTCTGATATCTGTCAACAGAGAATCAAAGTGTACGATTGTCGCATTAATTTTCTGATAAAGAGAATCATTTGCTGTGAAACGTCCAAGATTGTTATCTTCTTTTTCAAGCTTATTAATAAGCCCCTGCATCTGAGCCAGCATGCTATCAATTTCGGATACTTTATCATCAGCAAAGGTAATGATCCTATCCACCTTCTCATAATTTTTGCTGATTAGGATATCAAGGTTGGTCACTATACTATTGATACGCTCAAAATCTATAGTAATATCTCTGTTCTTCTCACAAATGTGATTCATATTTAGCAGCAGTGCATTCAGATTTTGGATCACATCTTTGATGGTTCTAATCTGACCTTTGTCTTCGATGAGTTCCTCCAGAGTACCGGAAAGGGCATTGATATTTTTAATAGTAACACCAATTTGAGATATAGTCTCATTAAATCCTGCATTATAATAACCTTGAATGATTTGCGAAGTATCGAGTGTTTCTGAGGAACTTCCAGGGTCAATTGAGATTTCCCTTTCCCCCATCATACCGCGTTCCGAGATCACAATGCGAGCATCTTTTTTCAGAGTAATTTCCCTGTTTACAAGAAGTACAGCTTTTACTCCGTTCTGTTCGAGAGCGATAACTGCTACTTTGCCGGCTCGAACTCCGTGAACAAAAACAGTATTCCCCACATCCAAACCACCAATTTGTGGAAATTGCACTGTGATTTCAGCCATATCAGCTTTTTGCTTACTGCCTGTAATCACTAACTTGCCAAAGACTACGACCAGTACCGCAAGTATGATTATTATTCCTACGATTAGTTCACTTTTTTTTGTTTTCATAATTTTTTACTCATCTTGAAATAAATTTCTTTATATACGAATTCTCCACTTTGCCAAGATCTTCGACCGATCCCTGAAAAATCATACTTCCATCTTTCATTAATGCGACCTTGTCAGCTATCTTGAATACGATACTGATATCATGAGATACGATCAAAGAAGTGGTATGATATACCTTTTTAAAAGTGGAGAACAGTTCAACAATATTGTTCGCTATTATCGGATCAAGACCCGTTGTGGGTTCATCGTAGAGAATATATTCGGGATTTAGTATCATTGCCCGGGCAAGACTCACTCTTTTCTGCATCCCGAAACTAAGTTCTGCAGGCATCTTTTTCTCCTGACCGGACATACCGACCATTGCGAGCTTTTCTTCAACCTGCTCCTTGATTTCCTTTTCAGGAAGATCGTGCTGTTCACTAAGAGGAAGCGCCACATTGTCATATACACTGAGCCAGTCAAAGAGTGCTGAGTTTTGGAAAACCATGGTCATTTTCCGTCTGAACTCATTCCAGCCCTTCCACGAAAGCGTATCGATCCTTTCACCATCACAAAAAATTTCACCTGCATCGGGCTTAAAAAATCCAATAATGTGCTTGAGCAGAACTGTTTTTCCACAGCCACTTTCGCCGATCACTACTGTAGTTTTATTCTTTTCGATCGTAAGGTCGATCCCATTTAAAATGACTGTGCCGTCCAGAGTCTTCTTCAATCCCTTGATCTCAATCATGGCTGAATTCTTCTACGATCAATCCTTCATTATCAGTTTTTAATTCCCTTGAAACAACTGTTTTCAACATTCCATTTTCAGCAGTGTTATTATCATCTTTGAGAAAAATTCTTACATAATGGTCGGAAACTGAAGTCCAATATTCTTTTTCTTTTGTTTCCAAAACTGCTTTCAATGGAACCTTCTTTTCAATCAAATATTTTGAATATTCATTTTTTTTAGTGTGCCCTAATTTTAGCAAGCTTTGCATTCTTTTTTTGCTGACTGTTCCGTTCAAATCCCATTTCATTTCTGATGCTTTTGTGAACTTTCTGGGTGAATATCTGAACACATGCAGATAGCTAATAGGAAGATCTTCAATAAAATCATATGTTTTACAGAACTCCTCATCAGTTTCACCCGGAAATCCAACTATTACATCACATCCGATCGCAGTATCAGGCATCGCAGTTTTGATGTTTTCAATGATCTTCATGAAATCCGTTGTGGAATATGTCCTGTTCATTTTTGCAAGTACAATATCAGAACCGCTTTGAAGAGGAATATGAAAATGGGGACATATTTTTTCTTGAGATGCGAGGAACAGGATCAAATCATCATCAAAAAACATCGGCTCAATTGAACTCAGGCGGATCTGCTGAATATCAGTTCTCACGATTTCCTTTAGCAAATACAATAAATTGTAATTTTCAAGATCAAAACCATAAAGCCCAAGATTGATGCCGGTCAGAATGATCTCCTTAACTCCTTTAGCTGCAAGGGTATTTACCTGCTCGATAACAGATCGAATCGGACGGCTTACTGGTTTTCCCCGAACATAAGGAAGAATGCAATAAGCACAGAAAAAATTACAGCCATCCTGAACCTTCACAGGAACTCTGGTATGCAAGTAATATGAATCTGTCGAAAGTTCTAAAAAATTTTGCGGGCTCTCTTCTGTTGATTTTTCAATATGATGAAATATTTCATGTTTTTTATTATTTGGAAAAAGGACTAACCGCTCACTGTTTTTATTAAAGAAAGAACTTCCCTTATTTACATAACAGCCGGCTACCACGACCTTTCCGCCTGGAGAAATACTTTTTAAAGCCCTTCGGATTGCATATCGGGATTTATACTCAGCCCTGTTCGTCACACAGCAGGTGTTTATGATGACAATATCAGGTTTATCATTTAGATTGCAAAGAACATACCCATGTTTCACAAATTGATTGAGTATTGCTTCGGACTCAAATTGGTTCGTTTTGCATCCGAGAGTAGTTATGGAAATCTTTTTCACTCGGTTATAGTTATGCGTGATATTTTGTTCTTCCGAAATGACGACACAATTTTCAAATCCAAACAAATCTTTAGAAACAACTTACTGCTTTTACAAACAGCAAGGGTATTTGGATCGCTTGTTATGTGATAAACCATTACTAATCACTTTAAATTTTATTTTGTTATAAAATACTGCAAATCAACTTCTTCGATTGCATTTCGAGGAATATTTAACAACCATTTTTGTAAATCTATTAAAGTTGATTTGTAAGTTCCATAAGCTGAAAATGAATAGATTGAAGAAAAATCAATTTTCTGTTTTGTTGCAATCACTTTTATCATTTCAACATCTTCATTTTTGTTTGGAAGAAGATTTACCGGAAAATACAGTCCGAACTCTTTATCTTTTGAATTTGGTAATAGAAATGTTTCACCAGATTTTATGAAATTATTTTTCCGATATACATTTGGAAAAATAACATAAACTGAATCATTAGAACAGATATTTAGAATTGTGAGATAACAGTCTTTTGAAGATTTTACCGACAGTTCTATTTCTTCACCATCTTTAAAATACACTCGATTCAAGTTTGCTGATATTTCAAAAAGTGGGTCTTTCTCACCTTTTTGTCTTCCAACTTGAACTTTAATGGTTACTACTTTTTGAAGTTGATTGCCGGTTGAGATGATTTCTTCAGAGATTATTTCTTTTTCTAAAATTATTCCTTGAGATGTCTGCTGTGTTATTGATGAAAAATTATCTAATAATATTTCGTTTTGATTCTCTGCTCGAATATCAACTATACGACCGCTAATCTCGATACCACAGAAATACTCAATAGCATTATTACAAGCCCTTTGAATTGCACATTCTTTTGCTTCTTCTGGTGTTATATTTTCGATTGTTACAGATTCAGTTACTTTAAACCAATTGTTACCGAGATCAATTAATTCTGATTTTAATGCGTTTTGAGAAATGGTGAAAGTTTCTTTTGATTGGATTGGTTTATATTGTTTATTTACAGAACAGCCGAAACCAGTAATTAAAAGCAAAAAATAAATAATAAGATTTTTCATAATAATTCCTTTTTAGATTAAGACTTGAATCGCAATGAACGAAGTGAATATGATTCGAGGATTAAAGTACAAACCAATAAATTCGTCATTCTCGCTCCACACAATTTTGCGGAGCAAGTCTGACTCAATTCTCATCTGAATTATAAATATGTTATTCAAATCAACCTGTTAATATTTCAATAATATTTTATTTTTATCAGAAGTATGCAATTGAGGATTTTGTTCTCTTCCCATTTTTTGAGCTTGGGATGAAACATTTTCTTTTAGGTATTTTTCCATTTCACCTAAAGTTATTTTGTTATCATTGTTTTGATCAGCAATTTTATTTAATCCTTTCAAAAAGAAATAAGTAAATAAACCGTGCATTTTTTGAGAATATCCAGAACTAATTTCATTGCCAGAAGAAGCAGAAAAAACATTTAGATTTTTTGGAATAGAACCTTGCTTTACCTCAATACTGATTGGTCTTGAATCTGCTAAAAGCATTTCATTTTCTCTTGAAATACCAGAAAAACAAGCATCTAAAATTATTGTTGTCGATTTTGATTTGATTTTACTCAAATTCTTATAAAGTTCATTTAGAGAATAACCAGTACTTGAATAATTTGGATCAATATCATTTGGAATTAAATATGCAGTACTACCATCTATACTTGCAACTCCGTGACCTGCATAAAACACATAAATCTCAGAATTTTTATCTGCATTTTTTGCAATCCAACCATTTTCAGAAAATACTTTTTCAAATTCCCCTTTAGTTGCCCTTTCGTTATATCGGAAGTAGATATTTTCTCTTTTAAGTCCAAATGTAGATATTAAATATTCTCGCATTATCTCTGCATCATTATAAGCGTTTGATACATTCGGTGCATACTGATATTCTTCGATTCCAAAAACTACTGCAATCGCATTTGGTTTAGTGTTCGAGGTTTTTAAAGCAAAATCAATATCTGAGAATTCATCTTCATTGATAAATTCTTCACGGATAATAAAAAACTCTTTCTCTTCTACGTTATCATTAATATCAGTTGTAATAATTGTAATTTTGGTTTTGCCAATTTTTAACTTAATCTTGACCATAAATGAGCCATCTGTTTTAAGATTTGCATTTTTACCACCTATTGTAACAAAAGCAATACCTTCTTTATCTGTTGCTTTTCCACTTATTGTAACGCTTGCTTCTTTGGTACGATAAATATCTTGAGATAATTTTGGACTAAATAATTGAATGGAAGGTTTAGTGTTATCAATTGTAATGTGTGGGTTTGTTTTTGTTGTAAGTCTCTTAGCTACCCAAGCATCACTGAAATGATTTGATGAAAATCTGTACCATTCTTTTGTTTCTTCTTTTAGTACAAGTTCATCACCTTGTTGGATTTGACCGATTTTTTCATTGTTGAGACCAGGACCTGTTCGAACATTTGATAATTTCAATGCATAAACTACACCTGATATTGGAGTTGTACTTCCTCTGCTTGACCTAGCCGTTACATATGTAGAAAACTGTTTTAAATCAAATTCTCTATCGCAACCAAACCTATTTGCAATACCCCAGAATTTAATTTTCTCATACTGTCTTGGAACATACAAAAGAAAATATACATTTCCATTTTCTTTTTTGATTTTATCAATTTTTATCATATCTCCTACAGTAGCTTCTGAAAATCGACCGTCGGTTTGAATAATATAATAATCTGGTGTTACTTTTATTTCATAAATATGAAAAGAACGTAAGAAATTATAGTCATCAACAGTTTTAAAATCTTGATTAAATTCAATTATCATAGATTCTTCTGCTTGTGCCAAGCTTGAGAACATAATAACGATTAAAAGCGTTATAATTTTTTTCATTTTAACTCCAATTCAGTTACTCTTTTTTTTAATGGTGAAACAAAATTCAAATGAAAAGTAAAATTTATATCTTTGGATATATTATGCAGATCAGTTGGAAGAATATGGTTTATATTCGAAACAATAGAAATACTTAACTCACTTCCATCAGTAAAATGAAGGAGTGATAATTCACTGTCAGGTTCATCAAAAATGTTTTTTTTAAAACCTAAATCTACTTTTTCGATAGTTTTTCCGATAATATTATTAAATTTGTAAATTGAATAATTGGGTTTTATCTCTTTATTCCTTTTATTATCAAATTTGGGTAAAAACTTTAATGCAGCTTTCCTTTTTGTACACGCATCAGCAGAAACTTTTGTGATTTCTTCAAGAAATTCTTTAATTAATTTTAGAGATTTAAATATCTCATTCATATCAGTATTAAACTGAGAAAATGCCGGAAATTTAATTGCGGGTTTTCTGGTATTGTGAGTAGCAGGTCCTCGTTTTTTTGACACTTTTCTGAAAGGTTTAATTATATCATTACGTAATTCTTTTGGCAAAATTTTCTCTAACGCATCGATGGTTCTTTCAGAGTCAATATGCAATTTGATGTTATTTAATTTTGCTATTTCTTTTATTGTTTCCTTCTGTAAACCATCTATTAAAAAACCATATACTCTTGCATGTGCGTCTTGATATTTATGATCATTTTCAGCTGATGGAAATATTAAATATACATCGTCTTCGTTTATAAATAAAGAATTATTTATTGTCATTTCAGTTAAAGCATTTATCTCTGAAACAACGCTCTTGATTTTAGATAGAACACCATTTTCAATTTCCCAATCACCTAAAATATATCTATTAAAAAATAGCTGAAACCTTTCATCATCTTGTTCAAATATGGAGTAATCTTTTATCAAAAATACCTGCCACTTTGTTTGCTCATCATTTGATGATTTTTTTAAATCAG
>Ga0075124_10001459_pt1 | contig 11062 bp, 10 predicted proteins | sample AntAceMetag02UKS_FD_69809 | JGI IMG/M metagenome (GOLD analysis project Ga0075124, IMG submission 69809) | Saline lake microbial communities from Ace Lake, Antarctica - Antarctic Ace Lake Metagenome 02UKS | ecosystem: Environmental > Aquatic > Non-marine Saline and Alkaline > Saline | place... | reverse complement strand
GATAACTATGCTATCATAATTGACACACCGGTGATAATTATATATCATTGATTTTGTATTTAGTGGCGTACTATCCCGCTTCCGTCCAGGAACTAAAAAAAATGGGGGAAATGAAGATGCAGAAAAAGGGGAAGGAATCTCTCAAAAAAATCGGGAACATTATTGTAATACTGATTCTGGCCCTGGCACTCACGGCCATTATCTCATGCGGGCATAAAAAACATATAATCCTGAAGCCCGACAAGACAGGAAAAGCCTATTCCAACAGTGTCGGTATGAAATTCGTGCTCATACGAAAGGGAACCTTCTCGATGGGAAGCCTCTTTCGCGAAAAGGGACGAAACAAGGACGAAAAACATCACCGCGTTACACTCGAAGAATCCTTCTACCTGCAGACGACCGAGGTGACCCAGGGACAGTGGAAAAAAGTCATGGGGGACAAGAATAATCCTTCATATTTCAAGGACTGCGACGATTGTCCCGTGGAACAGGTTTCGTGGAACGACGCCCAGGCATTTATAGCGAAGCTCAACAAGATGGAAAAAACAAAAAAGTACCGTCTCCCCAAAGAGGCGGAGTGGGAATATGCCTGCAGGGCAAGGACCAAGAAGGCATACCAGACCGGTGACTGCATCTCAACAGAAGAGGCGAATTTCAACGGGAAATATCCTCTCACAGGATGTCCCGCAGGAGAATTCAGAGAAAGTCCCATCGCGGTGGGGAGTTTTGCACCCAATCCAAGGGGACTTTACGATATGCACGGAAACGTATGGGAATGGTGCCAGGACTGGCTGGGTGATTACCCTTCAAGCCAGGTTACCGACCCAAAGGGTCCCAAGCACGGAAGCCAGAGGGTCATTCGTGGAGGCTCCTGGAACAGCCTCGGAAGAGATCTTCGCTCCGCCTGCCGCTTCGGCAGTGCCCCCGATAGCAGTGCGAACTACATAGGATTTCGCATCGCAATGACCCGCTAAAAGCACGGGGCCGGGACAGAATCCCGGCCCCGTTTTTATTTTGAATCTGCCCGCCCACAGGGCGGGGCTTGAAGGTGCGCCCCCGGTCAATACACCCAGCCGAGAATCCCCAGACCAATGACATTCCCCGCAATCGCAATGGCATAAATGATGCTGACCATGGTGACCTTTGCCCTGATCGTTTTCAGGCTCATGACGATAATGGCAGCCACAAAAAAGTGGAAGTACCCGAAGAGGAAGATAAGCCAGACACCGGCAAAGGAGCGATACCACCAGGGATATTCCCAGACAAGGTGGCCGCCCATATTCAGGATACACTCCACAAAGACACAGAATACGGCATAGCCAATCGCCCAGAACCACCAGTTCGGTAGTCCAAGGATTTTGATACGTTTATCCTCAAAGACAGTATTAAAAAATATGATCCCCACGATGGCGAACATGAACATAATCTCTATGTTCCATCCAACCATGGTCCTGAGGGCAGTGTCACCTGGAGTCGTCCAGAAGGCTGCACGCTGGGTCAGATGAAACACCCAGCCGTTCCATGTCTCGTTGATGAAATCCATGCCGAAAATCGTCACCCCGGCAAAGATGGCATTCCAGTTTCCCGAAGCCCAGGCCTTTTTCATCTCATTGGTGTAGATGTAAAAGACGAAGGCAAGCATGGGAATTACGTACCACTTGAGCATGGAAAGATCTCTCAACCCCTCAAGTGCAAGCCGCGATGCTTCTGTCATAACGAACCCTCCTTCATTGTGATAGTAAAATATTGAAAAATGTAACGGCGACTCCGGAAATGAGATAACCGGACCCGCATACGTGAATTGAACAGCAAGCGCATTCCCCGCTGCTTGTGGCGGGGTTAGCGAGCTAATAAAAAACAGACACTTTCCTTAACAATCGGAGATTACCCGCAACTTGTTGCGGGGAGCTTCAATTTGAAAAAGGGTGGGTGTTGTTGTCGTTTCTTACACAGGGAGTATAAGAAAATGCCCTTTCCCTGTCAACGGGAAATACCGTCGGCATGAAGACTTGATACATCAAATCAAATAAGGTATGCATCTCCTATGAAAAAGGAGGACTGACTGCCCGATGGTAACAAGGGAAGATATTGAAAAAGCATACGAAACCATCCATGACCACATTGTTGATACACCGATTATCATCTCTGCCACATTATCGGATCTCTGCGGCTGTATGACGCTCTTTAAACTTGAAAACCTTCAGATAACGGGGGCTTTCAAGGAACGGGGCGCCCTCAATAAGCTGATGAGCCTTTCCGATTCGGAAAAAACCCGGGGCGTTATCGCCGCGAGTGCAGGGAACCACGCCCAGGGTGTTGCCTGTCACGCAAAAAGGCTCGGCATTCCCGCCACCATCGTGATGCCCCGCGGGACCCCTCTTGTCAAGGTTACCTCTACACAATACTGGGGGGCAAAAGTCATCCTCGAGGGGGCATCCTATGACGATTCATACGCCTTCGCACAAAAACTGGCGGAAAAAGACGGTACCACCTACATCCACGCCTTTGCCGATCCTCTCGTCATAGCCGGTCAGGGAACTATCGGCATCGAAATCATGCGACACCATCTATGTGGGGATTTAGACGCGATCGTAGTCCCCATAGGGGGAGGCGGCCTCATTTCGGGTATTGCCGCTTATGTCAAGGCTCTTCACCCCGAGGTGAGAATCATCGGGGTTGAGACGGAAAGCTGTCCGGCAATGAAAGAAACACTCGACTGCGGGCACAGCCTCTCCATTTCTTTGTCGGAACCGTCCTGTCTTGCCGACGGCATTGTCGTGAAAAAAGTTGGTGATATAAATGTGGAAATGGTGAGACAGTACGTGGATGAAATCGTCACCGTCAATGACGACGAGATTGCCAATGCCATCCTGCTTCTTCTGGAAATAGAAAAAAATGTTGTCGAGGGAGCCGGTGCGGTGCCGTTGGCTGCCCTTCTGAACAGAAAGATCACCGGCGTTTCCGGAAAGAAGGTTCTTTCAATACTATCGGGCGGAAATATCGATGTAACGCTCCTCTCACGAATCATTACGAGGGGACTCGCCTTCGACGGGAGACTCGTTCAGTTCCAGATTCAGCTGCGCGACGTGCCCGGCACACTTGAATCGGTGCTCCATCTCTTTCACGAAGCCAATGCCAATATCCTTGAGATCGTCCACCATCACTATACGGCAGGGGCACCGATCGGCCGGATAAACGTGACCATCACCCTTGAAACCAAGAGCTTCGAACATATCGGGGAAATCCAGGAAAAACTTGATGAAAGCGGATACATCGCCTACCGAAACGCCCCTATGTCGGACATTAACGAACCCTTAGAATAATCTCACAAAAAGTGAAGCTCTTACATGCGTTCCTGTATCAATCTATGGACATGCCGTGCCACGGGTATGCATGAAGTCAACCCGGGAGACTCAATGCCGATACAATTAATCAGTCCGGGATATCCAGCTCCGCTTTCCTCCCTTATTATGAAATCTCTCGATGGTTCTTTCGGACCCTGAAGCTTTGGCCGAATGCCCGACATATCGGGATGAAGGGATTCTTCTTTTATGCCGGGGAGATAGGTCCTGACAGAGCGGTAAAAGGATTCTCTCTTCTCACCCCTCACGTCATATTCCAGTTCATCAACATACTCAGTATCGGGACCGAATTTCACTCGACCCCCCAGGTCCAGCGTGGCATGAATTCCCAGGCCTTCGTTTTCTCCCTGAGGAACGGGGTAGACGAGGTGGAGGAGTTTTGGAGCGGGCGATGCGGAAAAGTAATCACCCTTGCAATATCTCAAACGATATCCACTCTTCTCCAGATCAATGCCGAGAAGCCAGCAGACGCGATCGGCATGAAGACCGGCACAGTTTATCACAATTTCTGTTTGAAACTGATACTCGCCACCGTTAATTTCGATCTCGTACCTTTTCCCATCAAAGCGTGCAGCCCTTACCTTTGAACGAAAGGAAGTTACGGTACCATGATCCCCTGCTTCGATATAAAAAGATCTCAAAAGGCTGTGCGAGTCAATTATGCCTGTGGAGGGAGAAAAAAGTGCCGCCCGTGCCCTGATTTCAGGTTCTTTCCTTTTGACCTCATCTCCCGAGAGAAGGGAAAGGTCAGTGACGCCGTTTGTCTCGGCCCGTTCCCTCAAACGCAACAATGTTTCTTCTTCCTCCTCCGTCACTGCAACAATGAGCTTCCCGGTCTTCCTGTGCGGAACATCCCTTTTTCAGAGAGTTCATAGAGGAGGCCATTCCCCTCTTTGCAGAAACGGGCCTTGAGAAAACCGTGAGGGTAGTAGATGCCCGCATGAATGACGCCGCTCTGCCGGCTGCTCGTCTCCTGACCAAAGGTATGTTCCTTCTCGAGAAGGAGGACGCTCCCGAAATGGCGGGACAGCTCTTCGGCAACGGCAAGGCCGATCATACCTGCACCTATGATGGTAATGAAAAATTTGTCCACCTTCTGTTTACTCTCAATCTATCTTATTATGGGGAAATCCCTCCGCCCACCTATATAGTGACCCCTCAAGGTTCCTGATCCTCTGGAACGACAACAGCCCAGGCGTCAAAGAGAGAATTGTAGCGAAGGATAAATTCCTCACCTTCGTTGGTTACAACCTTGAAATAGTAAAGAGAGGGGATTTTTGCGCTGCGTCCCCCTTCGTACCACCGATCGACGATTTTCTTCACCTTTCGTCTCTTGCCCTGCCAGGTAAAGGCCAGGGGACGCTCGTTCGCCCTGTAACCGCTGTAACACTCGACCTGTATGGTATCGAAAATCATGACTTCAGATAAGAATGTTGTTGAGCATAGTCCCTGAGGTTCCTATCGGCTGCCGCCTCCTATCCCCATCGCTTTTCTCACCTTTACCTTGGCCTCAATGAGCTTTGTATGGGTAAGGTGCAGAAGGTCTGCCAGCTTGTGAACCAGAAAATCCTCATGTTTGTCAAGCTTTCCGTCGGTATAGGCGATCCGCCAGACCATCTCGACAATCTCCGTCTTTTCCTCGGGCGTGTAGTTCTGGTTTATCAGACTGGTAAACTGCCAGAGATCGAGACTTCCCTCCAGTTCGCCTTTGGCAGATGCGATGAGGGTATCGGCCTCTTCATCGGATACATGGTAGTCGTTCTTCAATATCGCCACAATACCATCCCGCTCCAATTCGCTGAAATTGCCGTCTATCTGCGACATCTCAAGAAGGAGTGCCAGGGTGGCGATACGGATATCGTGAACAGACTCTTTTTTCTCTTCTCTCTTTTCACCACCACGTTTTCCGAAAAATTTCTTTACAATATCGATCATGGATGAATATCTCCTTTTCTAATCATCAGTAAAAATCATCGACGCGTAGGTTACGGCACTTCTGGTCGCTTCCTCATCGTAGGTCTCATGAGAACATGTCTCGGAATGAGCCCCCTTCAGAAGTGATGAAAAGACAAGCATAGAGGGAAATCCGCATACGTTGAATCGATTGTTTGTCTCCACTGCGTTTTCAAAAATCTTCTCCGGATTCCCCTCGCTGAGAGCGGAGAGGATTTTTTCGTCATTTTTCCGGGCATCGGGAAGGAGCGCATTGGCCGGTATCCGATCATCGAACTTGAGTCCCACATGGGAGAAGTCCACCCCGGAGACAAGAAGAACATTGCCATCCCGCTCCTCTATGAGGCTTCTAAGTGCCCCCACCATACCCTGAAACCGTTCATCGTCGAAGATATTCTTCCCCTCCATGATAAACTCATGAATGCTTCCGCAGAGGATCGGAACGATGAGAGGTGATTTCTCCAAGTAATAATCGAGAAAAAGTGTCTGGAACTCTATTGAATGCTCCATCTTATGGCCGAAATCGTTTGTCGTGAGTGTCCCGGCGGGAACACGTTCCTTGAGCTCAGATATAACATCTCGCGCCGCCCTCAGCGTGCCGAAGGGTGTAACATAGTTTTTTTCCGAGACAGAATATAATCCGTCCTGCCACTGGTGATTCACCCCCAATATAACTGCAATATCGTACTTTCGCCCCTGCAGATGGTGGTAGAGGCTCACATAGGATGCTTTGGCTACTTTGATATCGATATGGGGCGCCAGGATCCCCGTAATGGTCCTGCCGGCAAAGTCCGGTCCTTTTCGGGGAAACTCATCCTCGACATCTTTGATGAAGCGGCTCAATTTTGCAGGGTCGGCATCATAAGAGTTTCCCGCGTGGGAAGGAAAACGGTCTTCTCCTCGTTCGAATTCTTCATAGAGAAACCGCATCCTTTCACGGAAGGTGTCGCTCTCCAGGAGGAAAAACTCATCTAATCTCCCGATAAATTCATCAATCTCCGCGATCGAAACAATTCCTCCCCCTCGGCTTCGCATTATCTCTACCTGTAAATCACGAAGATCATTGGTACCATCGAGCAGCTGCAGGAAGGGAAGCATGGACCTTGCCATGGTAAGTGCGGTTTCAGTCATCTGCAGTGGATCGACAAAGGCCAGCACCTCGCGGCCTTCCACCGTGGTGGTAATCAACTGGAGATCACTTCTCAGCCGGGGATTTTTCTTCATATTTTTCCGCTCCGAGGAGGCATCCTAATACATACGGTCAGAACTTTCGATAAAAAAATGCACTCCTCCCGGCGGGAGCGCAATCACAATCTTCTCATCGATTAAGGTTCCAATCGTAATGCAGGTACTCAAAGACAAGATCTCTATAATTACCACGAATGAAAGCTTTCGCCGTTCCCTCGACAAGATAATCTATGAGAAAGTCCTTAATCCCGTCCAGACCACCGAAGTCTTTTTCGTACCATCGAAATATTTCCGAGATGAGGATCTTCTGTTCTTCAGGCAGGATCAAAACTTCCGAAGAATTGACAAAACTTTTTGCCGCCACTTCCAGTTGATCGTATACCGTCTCCGCATCGTAGTAGTCGATTGGAGCGCAGGAGCGGGACCCACAGACGAGGGCAAAATGAATGCGCGGATCCACAGGGAACAGCAGGAAAGCCTTTCGCGGATCACGGGGGCCAAACTGGCGGAAGGGGGAAAAGAAGGGCCGCGCATTGTGCCGGAGTATTCCATGCTCGATATCATCGGCGGAAAAGAGGTGTTTCCCTATTTGATACTTCACATTTCGGAAAAAGCCCGGCACTTCCTTCACCGATGCCGTGACGCCGAGTGTGACAATGGCATCGACCACAATGGTATTATAGAGATTAATCCAGAAGGCGATCTTTTTTTTCCGACCCCGTATCATCTCCGGATCGAACTGTCGCAGTCCATTGGTCAGAATCCGATAGGCCCCGTATTCAGCGGAGTTTTTCAATTGTTCATAATCAACGAGGCCACGCTCGGTGTTGTAAAACCTGTCCCTGAGTGCGCGGATAGAATGCATTAATTCGCCCGCGAGATCCTGAATGCCGCAATCGGGCATGTCATTGCCATCATTCAGAACCCTTTCTTCCCCGAAAAAACCCTCCACTTTCGATCCGATACCAGACGCTGTGGTATCCTTTTCGTAAAATTCATTGACGAGATCAATAAAGAGAGCGGCGGTCCAGCTGAAATTATCACTTCCATAGCCCGATCCGTCAAAGGAATCGAAATATTCGTAAAAACCGAACCGTATCGGGAGCTGGAGAAGATCTTTTTGAATCGAATCGGCCTTCAATGTATAGCCGTAGCGCCGCAGACCCTGGGCGATCATCCAGTTTATGTTTATCCAGACCGGGCCCCGCCAGTAGTTTGAGCGATCAAAGGCTTCTTTTTTCGTGTCATAGTTGGGAATCGTAAAACAGTTTCCCTGGTGAAGTGCACAGAATGATGAGGAATTGAGCCTTTCATACAATCTCTGGGCCTGATCATGCGTGGGGGCACCCGCCCAGAGGGGAAGAAATCCCGCCGCTGTATCAACTTCGACAAGTTCATGTGCCACCAGATCAAAGGCATCAAACATGTCATGGTCCCGGTGCCATAGCTTTGTCCTTATGGCATTCGCCGTCTTTTCGGCCCATGCCCTCGGCACATCCGGTGATTCACCGATAATCTCGGCTATTCTGACGAGCGATTCATCGGCTCTTGCAAGAATAGCGTTAAACAGGGGGTCCTGAATAAGAAAGGGGCATGTCTCCCGGATTTTGGCCTCATCGTAGTTGCACTGCCTGAAGAGATCGACGAGATAGACATAACGGTCATAGTCGTCATCACTGGGACGCATCGACGGATCGGCCACATATTCCAAATCCATACGGTGATAGCGAGGCAGAGACGCCTTGTCAATTTTCATCCTTCGCAGGGGGACGTCCCAGGTGGGAGAGTTATCGATTCCCGATTCCCAGGGATGCCGTATATAAACGAGGCCTTCGTCTGCCGGATCCCGTTCTCGGTACAGATAGGCGTGAAGGTCGAGAAGCCTGGGATAGATCTCCTTAAGAAAGGGGCGGGCTTTTCGTGGCTGGCGCGCATGGTGGTAAATTTTTTCAACGGCAATTGCGTGTACCGGCGGCATGGTAATGCCGGAGGTGAGTTTTCCCATCGGCACATTCGGCGAGCGTTCCGTCTGCCAGAAATCGGGCTCCGGAAAGTAATGCCCCAACTCCTCAGGATTAAAGACGATCTGGGGGAGCATTCCATTCGACCACTGGGCCTCAAAAAGTGTTGTTATCTCCTCTATCGCCCGTGCCGTATCATAGTGGGACCTTCCTATTGCGATAAATCCCGAATCCCAGTTCCACTGGTGGGGATAAAGCAAGGGAGATGGTTTCGTGGAGCTGCCTGCCCAGTTATCGGCAAGTATCTTTTTTGCCTTCTCCACGTAATCTGCGAAGATTCTCGACATCGAACCTACCTTTTTTCGCTACTCCGCCGGCAATTTACAGGCCCTTCCCTTCAGATTGAAGAGTAGCCGCAACACGCTCTTTGTCCTCTCGCCGAAGATCCGCTCGGTAAAGACGTCACCGGCAACCCTCTTGGAAATTTCCGATTTCGTGGGATAGACATGAACGGCACCTGCCATGGTGGAAAGTTTGACACCCCCACCCATTGCAATGATCCATTCATGTATCAGTTCTCCCGCATGTGAACCGATGATCTGACAGCCAAGGAGTTTGCCTTTCGGCGACACGAGCATCTTGATCTTTCCCAGGGGCTCCCCTTCGGCAATTGCCCGGTCATTATCCTCGAACTTCTCTTCGAAGAGATGATAAGGGGCACCCTCCTTCTTCGCCCTTTTCTCGTTGAGGCCTATGCTCGCCACCTCCGGATCGGTATAGGTACACCACCCGATTTTTGAATAATCGGCTTTTCGAGGTAATCGAAGTACCGCATTGGTGAGTGCGATACCGCCCTCATATCCGGCGACATGTGTAAAGGGCAATTGGCCGTTCACGTCGCCGCAGGCAAAGATGTGGGAAATATTCGTCCGCATTCGCAAATCGGTGGGAATGGCCCGTGAGGTAAACTCGATTCCCGCATTGCCGAGACCCAGACCTTCAACATTCGGTTTTCTACCCGCCGCAACCAGAAGCGCGTCACCCTCTACAACGCTCATCTTTCCCGAACCGTTTGCCGGTGCGACCGTGAGCCTGACCACGGAGCCATCGGACTCCGCCTTCACCGCCCTGGTCTTGACATGAAACTCAACCCCTTCCAACTCCATGCGGGACTTCAGGATCTCAGCCAGATCGGCATCCTCGGGACCGAGAATCTGGTCCATAAATTCTACGACGGTTACCTTCGACCCGAGACGCGAGAAGGCCTGCGACATCTCGAGACCGATGGGACCGCCGCCGAGCACGATGAGACGGGAAGGCAGTTCCCTCTGAGAGAAGACCGTTTCATTCGTCCAGTAGGGGACACCTTCGATGCCATCGACGGGCGGGGGAGCAGGGCTTGAACCCGTGGCAATGATCCACATGCGAGCCGATATTCGATCTCCATCGACCTCAACAACGTGGTCATCTGCAAAGACGGGCGACCCGAAGCGAACCTCCGCTCCGAGACCGCAAAATCTCTCCGTCGAGTCATGGTGCTGAATCTTTTCAATGACCGAATGGACACGATCCATAACATTGCCCAGATTGACAGGGGGTAACTCGAGCCCGGGAAGCCCGAATTCTTTTGCCCTTTTCGCCTGCGCCCACACCGCGGCCGTTCTGATAAGCGTCTTTGACGGTACACACCCGTAATGCAGGCAGTCGCCTCCGAGTTTTTCCCCCTTTTCTATGAGAATCGTCTTTGCCCCGAACTGCGCGCCGCCCGCGGCAGCGGTCAGACCCGCGGCCCCTCCTCCTATAATACCGAGATCATAATCGAAGTTTGCCATTTTTTCCCCTCCCCTGTTCAAAAGGTGAGAATCACACCTCGAAAAATATTATGTGATAGCTGCCCGGAGGCGCACCTTCAGGCCCCGCCTTGTAGGCGGGGTCAAAGGGCGCAATATAATTAAACTATTCCTTACCGGGAAGCCCCGTCCTGTGGGCGGTGAGCTTCACACCAAATATTGTATCTTCACTCCTTCACATTTAATCCCGCGTTTTCCTATTCATGGCTCATTCTGACTTTGTGTCCGCCGAACTTGTTTCGCATTGCAGAAAGGATCTTCGCCGCATAGCTGTCCTTCTGACGACTTATCAGACGCATCTCAAGGGCAAGGGTAATCACCGGTGCCGGAACATCTTTGTCAATGGCCTCGGCGACGGTCCATCGGCCCTCACCGCTGTCTTCGACCCACGCCTCAAAGGAGATCAGCTCCGGGTCTTCAGCGAGTGCTTCTGCCGTGAGATCCAGGAGCCATGAGCGCACCACGCTGCCGTATCTCCATATCTCGCTTATCTGAGAAAGGTCGAGGTCGAGCTCCTTTTTGGCATTCATAATGTCAAAGCCCTCGGCATAGGCCTGCATCAAACCGTACTCGATTCCGTTATGAACCATTTTTACAAAATGGCCCGCGCCGCTCGGCCCCACATGACCCCAGCCTTTCTCGGGAGCCGGGGCAAGCGTTTCAAAAAAAGGCTGAAGATGTTTCACGATGGCTTCCTCTCCTCCGATCATCATGCTGTACCCTTCATCAAGTCCCCATATTCCGCCGC
>Ga0075124_10001458_pt1 | contig 11068 bp, 8 predicted proteins | sample AntAceMetag02UKS_FD_69809 | JGI IMG/M metagenome (GOLD analysis project Ga0075124, IMG submission 69809) | Saline lake microbial communities from Ace Lake, Antarctica - Antarctic Ace Lake Metagenome 02UKS | ecosystem: Environmental > Aquatic > Non-marine Saline and Alkaline > Saline | place... | reverse complement strand
TAAGGAAATAACATGGTAAAAAACCAGGTAAACAGGCAGAAAAACAGCATGAAATGTAGATTTTGCGTAAAATCACGCGAAAAAGCAATATAATAGAAATGAAACTTGGTTATTCAAAGCCCTCTATAGTAAATAAAGTGGAGGGTACCGCTGTTTTACTTCTCCTTTTTCTTCCTTAGGGCCATGATCACTAGAAAAGCCAATATCAGTACAATGGCTATAATAGGTAAAAGATATTGCACTAAAGGCGAGGTAGGCGCTTTTTTATGCGAATGACTCTCAGCGCCAAACGGCGAATGCCCATCAACTGCAAAACCAACCTCTGGGTCATATCTCAAAGATTGCACATCTTCAACATCCCAGTTATTATTGCTGCTGTATTCTGTACTTGGAACCCACATTCTAAGATCAGGGTCACCGTATAAACAGACGTTCTCTGCAAGATCCCACCACCATTGAGAAGATTCATCACTAACATATTCGATACCAACTTTACTTATCCCTTCAGAATAGATCTCACCGATGTTTTTACCTAAAGCAACACCTCGTGGAACAGAGTTTTGCCATACATCAGAATACCATGATGTGGCCCATGGATCCATTATCTGGAATGGTGAACCATGCCTCATAAGCGTTAAATGCAAATATTTCCCTGCAGGGAGACAAGCAACACTACTCACACCAGCAGAATGGATATTACCTATGGCATCATCGACCATAGTACCATTATACCAAGCTGTGCCAAATCTTCCCAAAAGAACCGTAATAATTATGCCATCATAATAGTCCTCTGTATCTTGGAGCCAATCGGGAGTTACCTGCTTAATTATCGGTAAACTGGCAATTTTGCCAATTATGTCACGAACCGGTCTTTTTGCAAGAGCCCAATCAAGGGCTGTTGTAAATACCCTTGGCCCCAACGGATCTGGATTTCCAGCGATTGCTGGTAAAATACCATGTATTTCAGAAGTCATGGTATCTGGTTCTTCTGTTGAACCCATAAGCCATTCGTAACCCCTCCAGGGATTCGTTTCTTTGCGATAACCAGCAAGTGGAATTGGCGGATAACCATAGGGGTTTTCGTTTTTTACGTCCCAGAACATGAACATACCGCCGTCGAGCGGTGCACCATGTGTGTTAATCATCCACAATAGTACACCTTGGTTTAAATTATGCATATTCGCATCAAAACTCGTTGAGAAAACAGGACTGTAGCCACCTTTTTTTAGATAAAATGGTTGAACCTCTGAACCGCTCAAATCTGCCAGAAAACCGCCCTTTTTACCATTTACTGCCTCCATGACCCCTTCATCAATTGGATCTAGAGACTGTGATCTGCCAGGTATTGTACCATCTGCACATTTATACTCAAATCCCCAATATTTGCTTGCTCTGCTGTTAAATTTATGATCATAACATATCAATGTATCAAGTACAGGATATTTGAAAAACTCTTCCTGAGAAGGTTTCGTTATTTTAAGTCCCAAACTTCCTCTCCAGGGAAAACGTCTTTCACTACTGCTACCGTTAATCATCTGTACACCAGAAGGATTTTGCAACGCGGGATTTTCAAATACGATCATTGGATAAAACACATTTTTTGATATCCAAACTGAGATATCAGTTGGAGACCCAATAAAACGACCGGGTTTTGCCTTTCCCACAAAAACACGATCCCATGAGAGGCCTATATCAAATTGTCCGCCAACAGTTATTATGGTCTCGGCACCTTCTTTATCAAAATCAAGTTCCTTTAGGAAGTCGTATACCCGTCTCCCAGTAAGATACATCTCACTTACCGTTGGAAGTTTTGAATGACCATCAGGATGGCGCCGCCAAAGCTCATTATGCCACACAATAGACGTAGATAACTCCGGATGATTATCAATTAGTAAAACCGGACTTCCATGATATGCTGCAATATACGCAGCAGGCCCTATAAATCTAGCTCCTGGTTGTTCTCCTGCTGCTTTCAACTCAGCAATGTACCAATAAGTCCAAGGATCAATAGTTGAAAATATCACGTCATTGCTACTAGTAATATCTCTTATGCCACTATATATTTCTTCATAATCTATGTATTCTTTTGCTAAGGGAAATGCACTTGTCAATTGCTCTTTTGCATTTGTTTTAAGGTGATTTCCAATATTCACTAAATGAAGATTTTCAACCCCAAGCGCATACAATGCATCAAGGGTCGTGCTTGGAATATTTGAAGTGCTAATATAAAGCAAAGGTGCATTTAATGCAGAAGCGAGTACTGCTCCTTCAGTTGCAGAGGCAAGACAATCGCCTTCCTTGCGAGAATAGTTCTGATCCCATGAATATTTTAGGGTAAAGTCAGTTGAACTCTTCATGTCGCCCATAGAATATACACAAATTGAGTAATGTTCGCCGGGCAGACATTCACCTAACCGTTCGACATGCAAATCTGTTTCATTCCCCGGAGGCAGCACAATGCCCTCATCATAAACAGAAGAGTCGTATTTGGAAGGCACGCCTGGTTCTCTTGAAGATAATACTTCTTCTCCGCTTGGGCCTATAAGTGAAAACCCTAGATCAATATTTGGATTGTCCCAAGTTAAATCAAATTGTGCATTTCGGCAACCAAATGGAGGCATATCTGGTATTTCTACCTCCACTCCAGGATACATCTCTATATCTACCTGATAAGTCGTCTGCTTCATATTTTTTAATATGTCTATGATACGGCCATATCTTCCAAAATTAAAAGTTAAAAAACTTCGATGTTTTTGCACTTCTAACCCTGTCTCTTTCGTATCTTCAAACGGACCAAAGGTTCCCGTATCTAATGATTTTGTAGGAACATCTGTAACTGCCACACTCCACTTTCCACTTTTATACACATATGCAGAAGTCTTATCAACATCCATGCCACTTTGTGCATTCCATTCACTTGTAACGCCTGCCATCATCCACTGCCCATCTTGCTCACAATAAATCTGGATATCTCTATCTCCTGCGGGAATGGACATGTTAACTATGCCTTCAAATCCTGGGAGGCCAGCTTCAAAATAAAAACATGAATACCATGATCTTACGTTTAAAAATTTATAATTATCTGGTACATAAAACTCATTATACATTGGATACACCTCATTGGTTTGAGGAACTTCAAAATGCTCTTCAAGAATTCCATTAGCAGGTGAGACGGATCCCCCTATTTCCCCAGATGTCGTATTATTTGGTTCCTCAAATTCCTCCTCGATAACGGCGATTACTGCATCATCAGAATATGACCAGTCATTCATCGCAAGTTCACTTGCTATCTCGTATGAATCATTGCTTTCAATTAACACATTCTCTTTAGCATTCCATTCGCTGTCAAGTTTTTCCTTTGGAACATTTATCAGTGTCATCTGATCTAAGTTACCGTTTGAGTAACCCATCCAATCTTCCATAAAATAGTCAATCCCTTGGTTGGCATTCAGCGAACGTTCTTTATACTTATTTGAAATATGTTCATCTTGGTAATATAACAGCGGATTTGAAAAAATACGCTTTTCATTTTCGTCGTAAAACACAGAAGCAGGTACTGATGCCAAATATGCATAATCATCAATGAGATTTTTGCTGTCGAAATTTACAAACGTTACTTTTTTCATGGGGACCAATGGTTGCCAAGAAACGCCTTTCTCGAACCCATTATAGTATGCACCCCCCGTATCTGCAATGACTGCTGGCATAACAGTTCCAGCAACCATTACACATACAGTTAATATAGTTATAGTAAGATTTAATCTTGCATTTCTCCTTGCCATACTGGGCGTCCCCCAGGGCAAATGTTGTGGTTATATTTGCCTTCCTAAGATATACAATATGTATACCGATGAAGAGTATATATAATTTATTATACTGGTATAAAAATTAAAAGAAACTGCTCAATGAAGAAATCTACAAAAAATTATGCTACTCCCCATCTCCGATGGTTGGAATCAAATCAATCAAACATTAGAACTACTTCCTTCTTTAGATACCCGAACTGTGATACGCCATACTTTAGTTAAGGATTGGAACATGAAAGACAAATATGTTGGAAAATATTGAAGGTTAGACAGAAAAGCCTCCCAAATGTTTATTGAACCAAAAGGATATGTTTTCGTTGGTTCTTCTAGAAAAAGAATGACTCTTTCTACTGAGCTTTGTCACGATGGCGCAAAGAGTAAATGACTGGATCAAAACTATCGTACGATAAATCAGGCTTCAATCCATTGTCCAATTATCATGGTTCTCAATAATATGCTATTCATAATGCAGTTCACGATTTTGAACATAAACTTGCAGATAACTTGGGATATGAATTTGCCATGGAAAAACCCGTCTCGAGAGTTGTATTACTAACAAAAAAACCAAATACGACAAGGATTGTTAAATAAGGTTAATAAGTATTAATAACGGCACTATTGAGTAATGAGTACTTCCAGTTCTTTCTACTCACGTAGGAAAAATTCTAAACTGATCTCAATTTTAATTGTAATCTTACTTGTATCTACATTATATGCCGCTCAGTCAATTGCGTTAATAGTTAATACTCATTCGGGCAAAAACATAGACGAAGATAACCCCAATTATAATCAGTTCATCGTCAAATTTAACGATGTGCCCCTTGTCACTTTCAAGAATAACCTCAAAGATAAAATGGGGAATTTATTTACACATTTGCCCAAAAATGTCGCCAGTGAATTGCTGACTCAATGGGTTTTACAATATAAAAACAAGATTTTGTCTAGACATATGGAAGCAAAAGAGAGCATTTCAAAATTAGCAGGAAAAACTACTGGTAGCCTTTTTTTAAGAGAGTTTACTATTTTATTTAATGGCATAGTAATAAAAAATATTTCTCAATCTGCGATAAAAAAAATTGAGAATCTTTCATGTGTCAAAAGTGTCGATCGAGATAGTAGACTTGCCATTTCTTTAAAAGATTCTGTTTCTATAATCAATGCAGATGAAGCTTCACTACTATATGATAAACATGGAAGTAGTATTGCTGGGACTGGTGTAACTATAGCAATTTTAGATACGGGAGTTGACTATAATCATCCCGATTTAAAGGATGGTTTTATCGGAGGGTATGATTTTGTTAATGATGATGCTGATCCAATAGATGACAATGGTCATGGAACCCATTGTGCAGGTATTGCAGCTGGAAACGGAAACGCGTCTAACTTTACTTTTGTAGGTGTAGCACCCAAAGCGAAATTCTATGCATATAAGGTAATGGATTCTAACGGTACAGGATACATGTCATGGTTTATCGAGGCTATGGAGCGAGCGGTTGATCCCAATGGAGATGATAATTTTACAGATCATGCCGATATAATTTCAATAAGTGCTGGCGATTCATCTGGAAACCCTAATGATGCTTTCAGTATGGCCGCAAACAATGCTGTAGATCTTGGCGTCATTGTAGTTGCCGCTGCTGGGAACGATGGCCCCGCATATGATACAATTTCTTCTCCAGGTTGTGCTCAGAATGTAATATGTGTAGGTGCAACAGACAAAAATGACAATATTGCATCTTTCAGTTCACGTGGCTCCAATTCTTCTGCAACGGTCAAACCAAATGTACTTGCCCCTGGTGTTGACATTACCAGTACATGGTATAATGGAGAATACATATCCCTTAGTGGTACTAGCATGGCTTGCCCACATGTGACAGGTACAGTAGCACTTATATTACAGATGCACCCCGATTGGTCACCTGATAAAATCAAAATGGCATTAGAAAAATCTGCTGTCGATCTAAAATACGATATTGCTACTCAGGGCCACGGCAGGATCGATGCATTAAAGGCCATTACATCATTTGGATCACCTATTTCTAAGTTAGAGATTTGTAGCGAAACCAATCACGAATTAATCAACATTTGTGGTACTGCACTTGCAAATAATTTTCAAAATTACAGTTTATATTATCAAATAGTTAACGAAACGACACAGAATATTGGTTGGATAAAGTTATGCGAGTGTTACGTTGAAGTCAATAACAATGTTTTGTTTACATGGGGTACACATTCGTTGCCCAGCGGAAATTACAGCTTGAAACTGGAAGTCAAGAGTCGGAATCAAACTAGTGTAGATATTGCCTTTGTATCATTAAAGCAAGGAAACGATACCGAGAGATTATTTATCTATGCACCTAATGAAATTACTGAGTCAGAACAGTTTACCGTTTCTTTAAGAGATGTAGATGGTGTCTCCCAGAGAGCTTTGTTTTTACTTACTTTTCCACATGCTTTGCCAAAAGTGAAGTTTGGGACTTCGCCAATTTTCAAGGCACCTCTACTATTAAACCAACGGATACAAAGTGTGAAAGGCAGACTCATAGTTTTTTGCCTATATGAAAGATTTAATGTCAAAAATAAAGATATAACGCTATACAACGCGAAATAATCCAACCTTCTTGAGAGAACAAGAGGGGCAAGTATTTTTCCTTAATCACTCATTAAGTCTTCTCCGCCTTCAAATTGAAGCTGTATGGCAGTATAAAGATCTTCGATGCCAAAGAAATTCTTACCTGTAGGGAAAAGGATTGCATGACTTTCAAAATTTTGTATTACCCGTAATACATTTTCACTCATTTCCCGATATACTGAACCTTCCTCATTTGCAACTGTATTATACAACTCATCGGAATCTTTTGACCATCGTATTGCCTGTTCCATTTCTTGCTCTGTAAGTATATCTGATTTACTTAGAATGTTTATCTGAGATTGATTTAATCTAAAATTAGTGGTTAGAGACAGTAGAAGTTGTGATACAAAGCCCGATGCAGTTTTGGCTAAAGCATGATCAATTAGATATGCTACGATGGATCTTTGCGGATTTAGGAATTTCATTATGTATTTTCCCGATTCTCTAAAAACAAACAACTCGAGCTGCCCTGGGGTATCCATTAGTACATAATTAGTCTTGAATGAATTTATGCTTTCTTTTATATCTGGTGTATTGAGTGCAATCATATCTGCACATGCTATCTGCGCACCATTAGGTCCAAGTCCATGACTATCCATTACTTCTTTTAAAGAGATCCAATCACGTATATCTACATCGGGCACATATGGAAGATTTTCAGCACCAGGATCTAGATTAACAGTTATAGCATCCACCCCTCTAAATTCAGTCCATTGCTTAAAGGAACTGGTCAATGTGGATTTTCCGGAACCGGCAGTACCTATAAAATATACGAATATTTCTTCCTTCATTTTACATTACATTTAGCTTTTTCATATGTTTCATTCGTTTCTCAATAAGCTCTTCTGTACCTATGTCATGTCGGATAAAAATATGTTTGCCTTGGACATAATTCAAAGCATCTTCACACATCTTCTCTGCATCAGATAGTGTATCTGCTATACCAACGACTGCCAACGACCGTGAAGAAGTAGTATAGACAAAATCGTCTTTCTTATTGACTGAAGCATAAAACAGCTTTGATCCCGTATTTTTTATGCTCTTTTCATCAACAAGAACTTTTTCCCCTGCCATACTCTTTACACCATATCCTTCAGGGACTACATACTTACATACAGTAGACTTCTTGCTTAATCGCAGTTTCTTATTGCTTAGGCTACCATCCAACATAGCTGTGCATAATTCAATAAAATCTGTCTCTAAAAGTGGAAGCACATTCATAGCTTCAGGATCACCAAAACGTGCATTGATTTCAATTATTTTGGGGCCTTCAGCTGTAACCATGAACTGTCCGTATATTGGCCCGATATACTTACAATCTTCCCTGTTTAATGCCTCAATTATTTCCTGCAATATAGCAGCCGCTTCTTCATAACTGCTCCGAGGTAAAAACGGTAACAACCCATCGGCGCATGAATATGATCCCATGCCGCCAGTATTAGGCCCCTCATCTCCTGGAAACAATCGTTTATGGTCCTGAACTGCATGAAGCGGCAGTATGCTATTTCCGTCAGAAAAAGCCTGCAATGTGAATTCCTCGCCAATGGCCTTTTCCTCTATCAAGACTTTTGCTTTGCCGCCAATCTTCTCAGCAATTATTTTTTTAACATATTCAAGTGCTTCGTCTGTTCCATAGAACTGATCGCCAGATACTTTAACTCCTTTACCACCAGTAAGACCAATGGGTTTAATTGCTACATCTCCATCAAATTCTTCGATGAATCTTTTCGATTTTTTAACGTCTGTAAAGGTCTCATACTTCAACTGACCATGAATCTCATATTTTCTTAAAAGATTCCGCATCCATTCTTTATCTGTTTCAATCCTAGCTGCTTTGCTTGTTGGCGAACATACGCTAATGCCATTTCTAGTCAATTCGTCTGTGAGCCCTACTTCTAAAGGTGCTTCTGGTCCGATCAATGCCAAATCAATTTCCTTTTTTTTTGCATAATCGACAACTCGGTCGATGTTAGTTTCCTTCTCCAATAGATACTCTTTTGATAAAAATTCTATTCCTGGATTTAAGTTATGCATAATGCTATAGATATCCGCATTTTTAGATCGATAAACAGCATTACATATGGCATGTTCTCTAGCACCACCACCAACCACCAATACATTCAAATCAATCAACCCCCACTTTTGAATACAATTCCAATATTTAACCTACTCTATTTTTCCAAGATTTCACTAATGGACAATAATGGCACAAATTCCACATTTAAATTTTCGATTTTTTCTCCAGCCCCGCTTTCTCTGTCTACGACTACTAAGACTTTATCAACATTTCCATGGTTCTCATGGAGGATTTGTAAAGTTTTCACCACTGATCCTCCGCTTGTTGTTACATCCTCTACAACTAAAATTTTTTTGTTTTTAACACTGCCACCTTCTAGTTGTTTACTGGTTCCATGCTTCCTTTTATCTTTTCTTACAATTACGTAAGGTATCTTCGTTTTTAATGATAAAGCCACAACTAATGGTACCGCACCGAGTTCCATGCCTGCTATAAGGTCATAACCTTCAGCATGCTCAGCCATTATCTCTGCAATTTTTTTCAATGTATTTGGATCAGTACTTGCATTTTTGATATCAATATAATAATCACTAACAGCACCGGATGTCAATACGAAATGTCCAAACTTTATTGCACCACAGTCTTTAAGGAGTTGTATAAGCTGTTCTGTTTTCATACAATCTCTAATTGTAATGACAGCCCGTAATTTATAATTTTACATTAACAAAAGAATGTTTGGGATTTACCAAACAAAAACAAACAGTTTTTAAATAATGCAGGATTAGGTAGTATATAAGCATGCCAAAAGTTACGTTGGATCGGAATGCATTTAGAGCTCTTGCCTCAGATACGAGACTAGATATTTTAAAATCTCTTGATGGTAAAAAGTTAAGTTTAAAAGATATCAGCGATGTCACAAATCTTAATAAAGCAACCCTACACGAACATTTATCAAAACTAAATGAAGCAGGCCTGGTGAAAAAGAAATCAAGAGAGGGGCATAAATGGGTGTATTATAAGCTTTCTTGGAAGGGCGAAAGCCTGTTGCATCCAGAGAACACGCGAATAGTAGTATTGTTTGCTGCTACATTTGTCATACTGTGGGCCGGGATCATACAAGTTTTTATGTACGCAAAAGAGGCAGCGATAAATATGCGAGACAATGCATATTATGCTGCAGAATCTTTAACCTTAGACAAAGGTGCCAGTATTGGAAACGGTTCGGCTATTCCACCTCCCACAGAGGGAGTTAATTACCTTTCTGAAAACTCTATGTTTCCTTACATTGCCATCATTTGCTTTATAGCTTTTGCAATATTTTTATGCATATCTCTTTGGAGATTGTGGGAAAATAAAACACCAAAACTCTAATTAACCTTGAAGTAAACTAGACATATGTTTTTGATCCTTTAATGAATTCAACTCTTTTGAATATGTTCTGCAATGTTATCATCTTCGATAAAATCAAATAATGTTTTTTGCATCCGCATCACCGATATTCCATAACACGCGAGGGATTATATGCTTTTCGATGCATGCGCATCAAGTGTTCCTCTCCAGCAATATTTTTTGTTTTTGAATATTCATTTGCAACATGAATTAAGTGCCATCACTTTATCAAAAAGTTATTTTTACAGGAAAATTATATATACTATCAAACATAAATAAAAGTACGTTGTAGTGCTTCTTTATTGCACTACGCATTTTAGCCTTATAAAACAAAGTAGGACACAGACAAAATGCCAGAAAACAAACATCAAAAATCAGTTTCTAAAAAAGAGGAGGCGGTGAATAAATAAATGCCCGGGATGGCCATAATTCTCATTGGTTTCGTAGCAGGACTGTTCACAATAACCATTGCAAGTTTTTATAAATGGTTCCTGGAAACTTGGAACGGTGGATTAAATTAGATCTTTAACAGAGATGTATAAAAGAAGCGCAATCCTATTCAAAAAAATTTATTGAAAAAAAGAAAAAAGAGAGATAGCTAGATACTATCTCAATCGTCTATTTTGGCATCTTTGGGAGTACTCTTTCAATCTCTTCGGTTTTTCCAGCATCCCAGATTGCTCTAATTGCTAGAATACCTGCAGCTGGTGCTGCGAATATTGCTATATATCCCGTTATATTTGTTAAAAATGGCTCTAGTCCTTGCCATCCTCCAAATGACCATGTACTCGATAGTGCTCCAATCAAAACCAATGTCAATGCCCCTATCAAGAATGTTGGTACTTTTTCGTGTGTGATTGATCCCATCGCAAAAAAAGACAACAGTCCAACTACAAAACCAAGTACTGCAAGAAGTCCTGCAACATATGAATTAGCATCTGTATACCAACTGGCCCCAACGATTAGACCGACGATCACTGCAACCAAAATTCCGATTAGAAATAACCAGCTTCCTATCTTTTTTAATAATTCTTCCATTTTTCACCATCCTTCCTAGTTTGTTTTACTATCTGGAAAAAATATAATCTCAATATTTAAAGCTTTACAAGACTTTTGCACTTTTTGATTTTGATACAAAAAACAATTAGATGGTAACATCATTTTCCATCCTCATGGATGGGATGAAAAGATGTATTTTACAAAAGATACGAACCTCTTTGGAAA
>Ga0075124_10001450_pt1 | contig 11102 bp, 9 predicted proteins | sample AntAceMetag02UKS_FD_69809 | JGI IMG/M metagenome (GOLD analysis project Ga0075124, IMG submission 69809) | Saline lake microbial communities from Ace Lake, Antarctica - Antarctic Ace Lake Metagenome 02UKS | ecosystem: Environmental > Aquatic > Non-marine Saline and Alkaline > Saline | place... | reverse complement strand
GGCGTACCGTTTCGCGCCCACTTATAAAGGGGTTTCCCCTTGAATTTGATGGCCGAATATCGCGGCGGCGTCTGCTCGATTTCACCCACAAACTCCCCAGCAACATTCTCGATATCACCAACTTCGACAGTTACCGGGTTACTGACCGTCACCGTACCCTCTATATCGAGGGTCTCGGTCTCCACGCCGAGAAGCATGGTGGCGCGGTAGGTCTTATCATCATTTGAAAAGAACCGTACAAGTTTTGTCGCCTCATTGATACAGAGGGGAAGCACCCCCGTAGCGAGCGGGTCGAGTGTCCCCGTATGCCCTATCTTCTTGACCTTTATCAGTCGTTTGACATCGCGAATGACATCATAGGATGTCTTCCCCGGTGGCTTGTCTATGACCACAATTCCATTCATCTATATACCCGTCTTGAACATATCGAGGCTAACCAGCGGTAGCTCTCATTATTGAATCGGTAAGCCTCCCCTTGACGGCATCAATATCACCTTCTAACCTGCAGGCGGAGGCATTTACATGACCTCCTCCGTCAAACTCACGTGCGACCTTTTCCACGTCTATATCTCCCTTCGATCGGAGGCTCGCCTTAAAGGTATTTTTCGACATCTCCTGATAAAAGACGGCCACGTCAACACCCGCTATGGAGCGTACCAGATCCACAAGACCCTCGGTATGCTCGGGCAGTGCCCCCAGTTCCGCTAACATTCCCTGCGTTACCACAATCGATCCTATTTTCCCCTTCCAGTCAATCTCGAGGGTATGAAGGGCCTCCTCCATCAGTTTAATCTGAACAAGGGGCCTTGTCTCATAGACGTTTTCGGCAATCGTACGGGGGTCTGCACCTGCCTCAACCAGTCTCGCCACTAATTTTAGGGTATCTGTCGTCGTATTAGAATAACAGAAGGAACCCGTGTCTGTCATTATCGCCGTATAGATACTCGTCGCGATATCTTGTGTGATGGTCACTCCAAGCATCTCAATGAGCCCGTAGATTATCTCCCCCGTGGAACTTGCCTTAGTATCAACGAGCGAAAGGGGAGAAAAGCCATTATTCGATACGTGGTGGTCTATGTTAATGATACGTCCTGCGGCACCTATCCTTTCAACCTCATCCCCCACTCTTTCCATATCACTGCAATCCAAAAGAATCACCGCATCGAAGGCATCAACGGAATTGATGGTATGAACAATAGCCTCCGAATCAGGAAGGAATCTGTAAATCTCGGGCACCTTATCATGGTTATAAACTACCACTTCCTTGCCCATACCGCTGAGTGCATGATACATGGCCAGGATAGATCCGATGGCATCCCCGTCAGGTCTCACGTGTGAGGCGACGAGAAAACGATGCCCCGAATTTATGATCTCAACTATTTTTTCCAACATCCCATTTCTCTATTTTTCTATCTCTCCGAGTAATCGCTCGATACGATCCCCGTAATCGAAGGACGTATCGAAGATAAATGTTACATCGGGAACATACCGGAGCTGCAATCTCTTGCCCAACTCCCTTCTCAAAAAACCTGTGGCCCTTTTAAGGCCCTCCTTTACTTCATCAGTCACGCTGCCTGTACCCATGGGAACGAAATATACCTTGGCCTGACTCAGGTCATCACTCATCTTGACATCGGTAATAGTCACATTTTGTACTCGCGGATCCCTTACCTGTCTCAGCAGTATATCGGTAATTTCCGCTTTCACGAGATCGGACACCCTGTCAGCCCTTTTAAAGCCCATTGTACAACCCTTTTATCTTCAACTCTACAGTCATTTATGCATCCTGAAGGGTAACGTTGAGAAATTTCCGTTCCGGTCGCCGGACACATTACCCATGAGTATATCCGTCCATTACTTCTGAAACGTTGGAAATCTCGATCTTAGAGTTGATAACCTCTGCAAGATTGAGGTGTTCGATGAACTGTATCACCTTATCAACCTTCGAATTAACAAAGCCCCTGTCGTTTCCCACCACACTGAAGCCAATTCTTCCCACCTTCCAGTTGTCATGCTCCCCGATCTCGGCTATGGAAACATTGAACTTGTTTTGCGTACGCTTCAGCAAGCTTCGCAGGACTGCCCGTTTTTCTTTCAAAGATCTGCTCTCAGCAATAAAAATGTCGACAATTCCTATACCGACCACCATTGTACCACTACCGTGATCTCTCAGTCAGACTGACTTTTCACTTTATGTTGTTTATAATTTTCTTGCTATTTCCTTTTTCACATAGGACTCGATGATATCTCCCTCCTTTATATCATTGAATCCTTCGATTCCTATGCCACATTCAAAACCGGAAACCACTTCTTTTGCATCATCCTTGAATCGCCGGAGCGAAAGGAGGGACCCATCAAACATAACAACTCCGTCCCTCAACAATCTCAAACCGGCATTTCTTGTCACCTTACCATCGGTGACGTAACTCCCGGCTACGGCCCCGATCCGGGGGACCTTGAAGACCTGTCTCACTTCGGCTCGTCCCTGAACGACCTCCTCATATATGGGATCCAAGAGTCCCTCCATGGCAGCCCTTACATCGGCAATGGTATCGTAGATCACATCATAGAGCTTGATATCGACCCCCTCATTCTCCGCCAGTTCAGAAACCCTGAGGTCGGGCCTCACCTTAAATCCCAGAATAATTGCGTCAGATGCGGAGGCCAGCATAACATCTGTCTCGGTAATCGCGCCCGCCGAGCCATGGATTATTTCAAGCTTTACGTCGTCGGTACTGAGCTTCAGGAGGGCATCGGAAAGGGCCTCCACGGATCCATGGACATCCCCCTTGATAATAACGTTACATTCCTTACTTCCCTCTATTATCCTTTCGTACAATTGCTCCAGCGTGATCTTCGATGTCTTTGTAAGTTCCCTTTCCCGCTCTTTTCTCACCCAGTACTCGCTTACGCTTCGCGCCTTCTTTTCATCCTCGACGCACATAAAATCCATCCCTGCCTGGGGCACGTCTGAAAATCCTATCACCTCTACAGGCATCGAGGGACCGGCCTCCTCGACACGCTGCCCTTTGTCATTCATCATAGCCCGCACCCTGGCATACTCCTTTCGGGAAACAAGGGCATCTCCCTCTCTCAAGGTACCCTGCTGGACTATCACGGTGGCCACGGGGCCCCTTCCCCTGTCAAGCTTTGATTCTATAATCACTCCCTGGGCGGGTATATCAGGATCCGCTTTGAGTTCCATAATGTCCGCCTGGAGAAGAATCAATTCCATAAGCTCCTCGATGCCCACATTCTTTTTCGCAGAAACCTCGGCATAGATGGTATCCCCCCCCCAATCTTCGGGCACAAGTTCGAGTTCGGAAAGTTGCTGCTTGATTCGTTCCGGATCGGCATTCGCTTTGTCTATCTTATTTACCGCAACAATGATGGGAACCCCGGCCGCCTTTGCGTGATTAATTGCCTCGACGGTCTGATCCATCACTCCGTCCTCGGCAGCAATAACAAGTACCACAATATCAGTAACTTGCGCGCCTCGCGCTCGCATTGCGGTAAAGGCCTCGTGGCCTGGTGTATCGAGAAATACAATATCTTTCCCATCAATATGGACATGATAGGCACCGATCGCCTGGGTGATACCTCCCGATTCTCCTTTAATTACGTTCGTCTTTCTTATCACGTCGAGGAGCGAGGTCTTTCCATGATCAACATGTCCCATAATGGTAATCACGGGTGCACGTGGTTTGAGCTTTTCGGGAGATCCTTGAGGCTTCTCGACTATTTCCTGGTAATCAACACCGACGGCCTCGACACTGTAGTCAAACTCGCCGGCGATGAGTGTCGCCGTATCGATATCAATCGATTGATTGATCGTCACCATCACACCCAGTGCTATCAGCTTGGAAATCAGCTCGCCCGCCTTCACCCCCATTTTTTTTGCCAGGTCTCCGACCCGTATTGCCTCTTCCACCTTTATTCTTCGTTTAATGGCCTTGGGAGTTGTAATCTCCGTCTCCTTCATCTCGGCGACGGTTTTTTTCTTCTCCTCCTTCCAGCTCCTTCTAACCTGTCTTTCCTTACCCTTTTTCGAACGTTTTTCCTTTTTCTCAACAAGCTGCCTGACAAAGGCCTTCTTTTTTACGGGTGCTTCTTCGACCACCACCTCGACGGGGCGTTTCCGCTTCTTCTTGGTGTCGGGAACTTCCGCTACAGCCTCTTTTACTTCCGGTGCCCTGGCCTTGGGCTCTGCCTTTTCCGGCGGTGGTGGTTCTTTTACTGCTGCCTTCTTTTCTTGGGGTTTCTCTTCTTCCTTCTTTGGGACGACCTTCGGAATACTCAGTACTTTTACCCTCACCTTTGGCCGCTTTCCCTCTTTTTCTTTTACCTCCGGGACCTCTTTCGTCTCTTTTTCTTCGTCTGCTTTCGTCTCTGGAACCCCGGCGATTACTTCTTCCGGCGCTGTACCCTGAGCTTCCTTCGCCGACTCGAGAGAGTCATCTTCTTCGGCCACCACGGGCTTTATTGCCTCGGAGGGCTGGCGAATGGCCCTTCGCCGTATAACGGTTGATTTCACCCTTTTTTCTATAACTTTGTTTCGTTCCCCTAAAGAGAACTCTTTTCGTATCCGCTCGACATCGCTATCTTCGAGAGAACTCGAATGCGCCTTCACGGCAATTCCAAACTTTTCCAGCCGTGCGATCAGTTCCTTATTGTCCATTCCGAGTTCTTTTGCCAACTCGTAAACTCTCATCTTAGACATTACTGAAACTCCCTATCATTCCATCAACCGTAAGCAGATGGTTTCCTCAGGAAACCTCGGACGATTCCTTTTCAACCTCACTATTGACTATTTTCATTGCCTCTTCAATCCAGGTAGCAGCCTTTTCCTTGCTCACTCCCTTAATGGGACTCAACATCTCAGGATCCGCCGATGCGATAGCCGCAACACTTCTGAATCCCTCCTTATAGAGAAGATCGGCAGTTCGCTCACCAACACCGGTTATCCCCATCAGAGACTTATGCCCCTCTTCTTGCTGTTTTGTTACCATGGTGTCGCTCTTTACGTCAATTTTCCACTGTGTAAGTCTCGCAGCCAGCCTCACGTTCTGTCCGCTTTTACCGATGGCGAGCGAGAGCTGGTCATCGGGCACGATAACTTCCATAGCCCCCACATCCTCATCCACCAGAACACGGTCGACCTTGGCAGGAGAGAGGGCATTGCAGACATACTTCACCTGATCTTCGGAGTAGGGAACGATATCTATTTTTTCGCCTCTCAGTTCCTGTACCACGCTCTGTACACGAGAGCCCCTCATGCCGACACAGGCACCCACGGGGTCAATGTCCTTATCATTCGATCTCACCGATATTTTTGTCCTGTTGCCCGGCTCCCTTGCTATATTGACAACTTCGATCAGACCCTCCGAAATCTCGGGGACTTCAAGCTCGAAAAGGGTCCGTAAAAAGCCGGGGTGTGTTCTCGAAAGGAGTATCTGCGGTCCCTTGGATATTCTTTTAATATCGTATATATATGCCCGTATCCTTTCCCCCCTCTTAAAAATCTCTTTGTGTATCTGTTCGGAGGAAGGTATCACTCCCTCGGTCATACCGAGGCTGACGATAATATTACCACCTTCAAATCTCTGGACGAAACCGTTCGCCAGGTCTCCCTTCCTGTCCTTATATTCCTCGTATATATTGTCACGTTCGGCATCTTTGACCCTCTGGATTATTATCTGCTTCGCCGTCTGAACGGCAATACGCCCAAAGGTATTGGTATCCATCTTTATACCGAGGCTGTCTCCCAGCTCTGCATCCTCGTCCAGTTGTTCCCGCGCCTCTTCAAGGGAAATCTGGGTATCGGGATTCAAGACCTTTTCGACAACCGTTTTGAATTGAAAGGCCTCGATCTCGCCCACTTCATCGTTATACTGTACCTCCAGATCAAGGCTAAGTCCCAGCTTCTTTCTTGCGGCCGTCAAAACCGCCGTTTCCAATGCATCCACGATAATCTGTCTGTCGATACCCTTTTCCTTACTCATCTGATCGATGAGACGTCTTAGATCTGGCAACATGTAGAATCCTCCAAATTATAACTCGTATTGAAGATTTGCCTTGAGGACAATATTCCTTGGTATGCGATACTGCTTTCCTTCCACATCCAATACGAGCAGCTTTTCCCCTCCATCCTCAATATAATCCTTAAGTGTGCCCTTAAAGTTTCTTCTCCCCTCCAGTTCTTCACCGAGACGGATCTTAACTTCATGACCTCTGTACTTCACGAAGTCCCTGTCGCGCGCAAGGGGCCGATCAAGGCCCGGCGAAGATACCTCCAGGTTATAAGGACCGGGAGGGACATCATAAACGGTGAGGAGATCACCGACCTGACTGCTGATCTCTGCACAGTCGTCAATCGTTACTCCTCCATCCTTATCGATATAAATCCTGACAACCCAGCTGTTTTTCCCCCTCAAACATTCCAGTTCAACAAGCTCCATCCCCTCAGATTCGACAACGGGCCCTATTAATTCGAGCATCTTTTCACGGTACGTTTGTGTGGGATGAATCATTTCATACACCATAAAAATAAAAAAGTGGGCAAAGCCCACTTAAATTACATCACCTAATATCATAAATATTTTTATTTGCAACTAAAATTTAAATGGAGCGGGCGATGGGAATCGAACCCACGACGTCCAGCTTGGGAAGCTGACATTCTACCGCTGAATTACGCCCGCTTTATCGATACACCACAAAATGTCTAGGAGAGCTTATTCAACTATTTTTTTTTGTCAAGACTTTTTTCCTTCCAACCTCACCATAATCGATCGTCCGTGTGCCGTCAGGCCTTCCATTTCGGCGAATCTGGCCGTTTTCTGACCATATCGTCTGAGCGATTGTTCTGGAAAAGAGACGACACTCATCCTCTTCACAAAATCGTACACACCGAGAGGAGAAGAAAACCTTGCCGTTCCGCCCGTGGGAAGAATATGGTTGGGCCCCGCAATATAATCCCCCAGGGCCTCAGGGGTGTAGTACCCCATAAATACCGCCCCGGCATTTTTTATTTTTTTCAAGACGCTCTCGGGGTCCTTCACCATAAGCTCGAGATGTTCCGGGGCAATCATGTTTGCTATTTTTATCGCCTCATCCATATCGGCAGTCACAATCACCACACCGTAATTCTCCACCGATTTTTGTGCGATTGCACTCCGTTCAAGGACCTTCAATTGGAGATCAACCTCGGAGGCAACCTCCCTCGCAAAATCCTCTGAAGGGGTAACAAGGACGGCACTCGCCAACTCATCGTGTTCAGCCTGGGACAAAAGATCTGCTGCAGCAATATCCGGTCTCGACGTCCCATCGGAGATGACGAGAATCTCACTGGGACCTGCTATCATATCGATACCTACTTTTCCAAAGACCATCCTCTTGGCAGCCGCGACATAAACATTCCCCGGCCCGACTATCTTGTCCACCTGCGGAACTGATTCAGTCCCATAGGCAAGGGCGGCGATGGCTTGAGCCCCGCCGATCCTGAATATTCTCTCTACACCGCCCAGTTTCGCCGCAGCCAGTATGAGAGGATGTACCGTTCCTTCCGTAGCGGGCGTGGCAAGGATTATTTCCCCCACACCGGCAACCTTTGCCGGCAGTGCCGCCATGAGAACCGTTGAAGGATAAAGGGCACGACCTCCCGGAGCATAGATGCCCACTCGATCGAGTGGACGTATTTCCTGCCCCAGCCCCACGCCTTCCTCATCGGTATACGACCACGACCGTAACGACTGTTTTTTGTGAAATTTTTCTATACGGTCAGCAGAGAGTCTGAGAAGATTGAGATCTTCGGAATCGATTGTATTGACCGCCTTCTCCATCTCATCACGATCGACCTCCAGGGCAGATGGTTCGAGAGAAATCCCGTCGAATTTCTCCGTATACGCGATGAGTGCCTCGTCCCCTCTCTTTTTAACATTTTCTATGATCTCAGCGACACTTTTGAGAACTGTCTCATCAAGGACATTCCCACGATTCATTATCCTCTCTATTTCCCCCGCAAAGGAGGGCTGGGAAGCCCGTATTATCTTCATTTTATTCTCTTACCCTCCTTATGTCGGCCCCCAGAGAAGACAGCTTTTCTTCGATTCTTTCATATCCCCTGTCGATGTGATACACCCGCGACAGTTCTGTTTTTCCTTCACTGACGAGACCGGCAAGGACTAAAGAGGCGGAGGCCCTCAGGTCTGTTGCCATGACCGGGGCACCCCGAAGCTTCTTAACCCCTTTGACAATGGCGCTGTTCCCCTCTATCGCAATATCCGCGCCCATTCGTATCAATTCATTGACATGCATGAATCTGTTTTCAAAAACGCTCTCAGTAATAACGCTGATACCCTTTGCCACTGACATGAAGGCCATCATCTGTGCCTGCAGATCGGTGGGAAAACCGGGATAGGGGAGTGTCTTGAAATCGACGCTCGTTATATCTCTATTACCTACCACCCTGAGCCCTCCCTCAAGGGGAGTGATCTTCACACCAGCTTCTTTCAGCTTCTCTATGGGCACATCGAGATGACGGGGATCACATCCCCTAATCTTTACATCTCCACCCGTGATGCCTGCCGCGATCATGTATGTACCTGCTTCAACCCGATCGGGAATCACCCGTGCCTCGACAGGGTGCAAACTCTCAACCCCCTCGATCGTTATCACATCGGTCCCGGCCCCGGTTATCTTTGCGCCCATATCATTCAATACGGAGGAGAGGTTTATTATCTCCGGCTCCCGTGCGGCGTTTCCGAGAACAGTTGTCCCTTTGGCCAGAGTGGCCGCCATCATTATATTTTCCGTGCCCGTCACCGTGGGGATATCGAAATAGATTTTTGCCCCTTTAAGCCGTGAAGCCTTGGCTTCCACGTAACCGTCTCGAAGCTCTATCTCCGCACCGAGTGCCTGAAGTGCCTTTAGATGAAGGTTCACGGGCCGCGCACCAATTGCGCACCCACCGGGGAGAGAAACGCTCGCCCTTCCCATTCTCGCCACCAGGGGCCCGAGAACAAGAATCGATGCCCTCATCGTTTTGACCAGATCATAGGAGGCCTCGCAATTTGATATTGTGCCTGCATTGATCCTGAGGGTTTCCCCTTCCTCGATCTTAACACCGAGTCCCACCAGAAGCCTCTTTATCGTCCTTACATCCATGAGGTCGGGAACATTGTAAATGGTATTCCAGCCCTCCGTGAGGAGCGATGACACGATAATGGGGAGTGCGGCATTCTTCGAGCCGCTTATGGAGATTTCCCCTTTAAGCTTCTTTCTGCCTCCTATGATAATCTTATCCACGTTTCACCCGCCGATCCTTGCCGAGACAACCCTCTCTCTACCGCCTAAATCCTTGCGAAAAAGGACATCCCCATAGGATCCATCATTTCTCAAAATTTGCTCGATAGCGGCTGCCTGCCCCCAGCCTATCTCCATCACAAGCCATCCCCCGCTTTCAAGACAATACTTCGCATCTGCGATAAGTTCCCTCAGACATTCCGTCCCGTCCCGTCCACTCACGAGAGCCCCTTTTGGCTCGAATTTTCTTATCTCCTCAGGGAGCCCTTCATACTCCGCTTCCGACACGTAAGGGGGATTCGAAACGACTATATCAAATTTTCCCGAAAGGGGCTCCAATAAATTTCCGCAGAGGAAGAGCATCCTCTCTCCCAACTCATATTTTTCGGCATTCCTCCTGGCAATCCTGAGCGACTCCATTGAACTATCTACGGCAACAAGCGTGCTATCCTTCAATTGGGAGGCAAGTGCAATAGAAATCGCACCACTACCCGTCCCGACATCGAGAATTCTCAGATTCTCCCTATTCAGTTCATGTGAGATTTTCAGGGTTTCCTCAACCACGACCTCGGTATCCGGCCTCGGTATGAGAACACCCTGTGTTACCTCGAGATCGAGGGACCAGAACTCCTTTTTACCCACGATATAGGCAACGGGTTCCCTTCCACATCTTCTTTCAACAAGTGCCTGAAATAAATCCATTTCATTCGTGTTTAGAAATTTTTCCGGGCTCTTGTAGAGATAATTTTTATCCTCCCCAATCGCATGACAAAGAAGCACCTCCGCATCGAGCCTGGGTGTAGATAGCCTCTCTTTTCTAAACAAGGTTTCAGCTTTTTCCAAGGCTTGAAAAATCTTCATAGAAATCGCACGTGCTTGTTTTTGTTGTAAGATTATGAATTTTACGTTTAAAGGGCGGCAGACTTGAGCGACTCGGCCTGATAATGGGTCATGAGGGCATCAACGACGGCATCGATGTTCCCGTCAAGAATGTTTTCCAGACTATAAAGGGTGAGTCCGATCCGATGATCGGTCATACGCCCCTGGGGGAAATTATAGGTTCTTACTCGTTGACTCCTGTCGCCGCTTCCCACCTGTTGCTTCCTCGTCTCCGAGATCTCAGCATCCTGTTCCCCCCTGATCTGGTCCAGGAGTCTCGCCTTCAGAACCTTCAGGGCCTTTGCCTTATTTTTGTGCTGTGATTTCTCATCCTGGCAGGTTACCACCAATCCCGTCGGGAGATGGGTAATCCTCACGGCGGAATCTGTCGTATTGACACTTTGCCCGCCATGACCGGTGGATCGATAGACATCTATTCTCAGTTCGTTCGGGTCAATATTGACTTCCACATCTTCTGCTTCGGGAAGAACGGCCACGGTAACGGCAGAGGTATGGATCCTCCCCTGGGCCTCGGTAATGGGGACTCTCTGTACCCGATGGACCCCGCTTTCATATTTCAGTCTGCTGTATGCCCCTTTTCCTATGATGAGCATGACGACTTCTTTAAATCCGCCCATGCCGCCCGATGGGCTCGAATTGACCACATCGACCTTCCAGTTGCACCTTTCCGCATACATGGCGTACATGCGATAAAGGTCGGCAGCAAAGAGCCCGGCTTCATCGCCGCCTGTCCCGGCCCGTATCTCGAGAAACACATTTCTTTCATCGTTGTGGTCCTTCGGCAACAAGAGCACCTTCAGCTTTTCCCTCAGGGCCTCAAGGTCATTTCGGAGATTGACGTTTTCTTCCTTGATCAGTTCCCGGAATTCATCATCACTCTCTTTGAGCAGTCCCTGATTCTC
>Ga0075124_10001449_pt1 | contig 11103 bp, 14 predicted proteins | sample AntAceMetag02UKS_FD_69809 | JGI IMG/M metagenome (GOLD analysis project Ga0075124, IMG submission 69809) | Saline lake microbial communities from Ace Lake, Antarctica - Antarctic Ace Lake Metagenome 02UKS | ecosystem: Environmental > Aquatic > Non-marine Saline and Alkaline > Saline | place... | reverse complement strand
CATCACAAAAATGCATCATCCTGTATAACCAGTTTAACACGGTGAAAATATGGTTCAAAAATGTATTGCGGTGGTTGTGAGAATGGTGAATTCTGTGGTGAATCCGGACACAACCCTATATTCCGGAGAAGATAAGGAAAATAATTGACGCCACGGTCATCACAATACCTAAACAGACAATGATTACCCCGGCGGTAAGAAGGAACTTCACAATCCTATTTGTCTGAGGCTCAGATTCGTGAGTGAGTGCGTCACTGGCCAATGGCAATGAGACGGAATGTATATCAACATCTTCAAAAGTGGCAGTTTCGGGACAGACAGTCACCACTGGTCGATCAGGCACCCAATCCGGACAGGGCTTTGCATCATTTATTGGTCTTTCTGATACACATTCACCACAGTATTCCATAATGATCCGAATAACGTCCACCACAATAAATGTATTTATCATATTTTTTCTGGTTTTATTGCCATTTTACGGCCATTATCTTTATTTATGTACGATTAAAGCAAAATCAGGCATTTTATTTTTTATACAATACTTTTCAGGCATTTTTTTCGTACCGTGTCTGCCACATTCAGACCGGATTTTCTCTGCGATACCCCGGGTCACACCGGAATATGAATGAAATATGGTTGTTATTGCCATGGTTTGTCTCCCCCTCTGTTTCCCTCACCGTTTTTCTCTCTCATTGCAGCCCGCCACCGGGCCATGGGTGAATGGTTGCAGGGGACGTTCCAGCACCAGATCGAAGGAATTTGGCAGGCCGGGTTCGGTAACGGAGGTATATTGTTGCAGGGAAATAATTTTCCGGGAAAAAATAGTGTGGTCTCTTCTTTCGTGAAAAGAAATACTCAGAGCAACTCTATCGCCACGTCACCTGTACCGGGTTGCGCCGGGGAAGGCCATAGGTTGTGTACTTCGGGTGACCGAAGAGTATCGCAAAGGCACACGTCCGCCCAACAGGGATCCCAAGTTCTTCCCGGAGCGGTGCATAGGAGAGGGTGGCCATGGAAACAAAGCCCGCCCAGCAGGTGCCGATATCAAACGCCTGTGCAGCGATATCGAAATGCGTGAGGGCGATGATGCCGTCCACCGCTGCAATCGGACTGCTCTCCGGGACATGGGCCACCAACAGGTGCGGGGCATCACGGCAGATGGTGTCATGGCCGTGTTCCCAGGCACGGATCAGTCCCGGTACATACCCGCTCATGGGATGGTCGGTACTGAGCAGCGTTTTCATCCATTCGATGGTCAGCCTGGCAACCGTTTTTACGTCTTCGGGGTCGTGCACAATGGTCCACTGCACCGGCTGACCGTTGCTGCCTGAAGGTGCATACCGGACGATATCCAGGACCTCTAATATATCCTCTTTTGTTACCGGCTCCTCCGTGAAATGGCGTACAGACCGGCGTGTCTTCAGGTAATACCCGAGATCTACTGCAGAGATATCATTGATACCGGCCGGGATATCCTCCTTCTCGTCCGGCCGGACATTCAGGATGATGGCCTGCGTCGGGCAGGTGACTTCACAGTGGCCGCAGGCAATGCACATGCCGGCCAACTCATCCCGGACCACGGGAAGGATATTCTCATCTGCCGCAGGGTCGATAATTGACATCGGACAGACGACGGAGCATATTCCGCACTGGGTGCAGAGATCTTCATCCACGAGTATGGTTGCCATTTTTTTCACCGTCCTTTTGGTTCTTTTTGATTCCGTTCTGTTTCCCTTAGTGCTGATAAATCTTTTATAGCTTCCCCGTAGATCCGCGGGTGCACCGGACTCCCGTGGGACAGTATGTCCGGCAGAGGACGGTGATGATGGACGATTCAACCGGAGATGAACCGTCAGTAAACAGACGCGATGAGAGATCCTTTCAAAGTGTGCCGGTATCAGGAAAAAAGGGAGGTTCTGAGCGGAAGAGCCATACCGGGATTTCAGGGGGATGCCCGGACCTCTGCCCCGTGGTTCCGGGCATGGGTGAGAAGCACCGACCCTCCGGTCTCTTTCATCGCCTGCTCTGCTGCCCTGAGAGTGTCCTGCATCCCGGTGTCGCCAATCGCATAGACTGTCGGCCCAAAGGAGCTCAGCCCGACTCCTGCGGCATCGGTGGTCCTGAGCGCGGCGACGAGGTCGTGGATGAGAGGGGACTGAAGGCTGTGTTCGACCTTTTTGAGACCAAGACTCTGAATCGTGTTCACTGCCGTTCCGAAGAGATCAAGGTCTTTTTCAATAATTCCGGGGAGCATCTGCATCAGAATCGTGTGACAGAGCGCCTGCACCTCGTCGACGGGCACCGGGCAGTACTGCCGGAAGATGTCGACCTCGACCTTCCCGCTTGCGCCTTCAGGAACGGTCGGGGTTGCGATAAGTATCTGCCAGTCTTCAGGGAACGGGTGCCGGAAGAGGACAGGTGCGGGTTTCACCCCGTCTGAAACTGAAGACGGCCGGAAGTCGGATTTTTCCCCCGACGGGCCAAACCGGTGTCCGCCGTCAAGGATGAAGCCGCCGGACTCAAATGCCGCGGTCCCGATACCTGATGTGCCCCCTCTCCCTGCAAGCGATGCGATCTCCCTTATGGGGAGAGGACGGTAGAGTTCGCAGATGGCACGGGCAGTGGCAAGACTAACCTGGGTTCCACTCCCGAGGCCGATGTGTCCGGGATACGTACGGTGCAGCGTTATTTCAGCACCACCCTGTACACCCAGTGCTGCAAGGGCTTTTTCTGCGGTCTTTTGCATCCGTTCCGTGCTTTCGTTGTCGCCTCTGACCAGAATTTCGTCGCTTCGTTTCGCCTCGACAACGACCGTCGGATCTTCCACCGAAAGGCCAATGCCGCCATCGACCCGCCCGGAACTCCCGTTCATGTCAATAAGACCCATGTGAATCCGTGCCGGTGCCTCCACGATCACCCGGCCCTCTTCTGTGAAGTTGGAGTACGGGAACGTCTCCCTGATGCTGATCAGGGGTTCATTGCCGGTGATAATCCGGTAGCGGCGGGAGAGCAGGGGCTCATGGCGGAATATCCCGAGGATACCGCTTGCGCCGGTGCCTGCCCGACATACCCTCACATCGTCGAGCTCACGCCGCGACTCAATCTGGTGCATCCGCATAATCCGCCCGATAGGGATGTCGGCCCGCATCAGGTCGTCTTTAAAGGAGGGGTCCAGACGGGAGAGAGGGGTATCTGACGTCGCATAGAGGAGGACCCTGCCGTCTGCACCCTCGTTTAAGGTCACGATACGATGATTGACCGGATCTCCGGGAGGTATCCCGAGGGACGCTGCCGCGTGTTCGTCGGCAGGCACCACCTCCTGGGAGAGGGTATGCACCGTCACCTCGCACCCCAGCGCATTTTCCAGAAGGGTGGTCACCGAACCATCGGTGCCGAGGAGGATCTTTTGCATCGGTGAAAGCGTACCAACCTCCGTTTCCAGTTTTCGAAGTTTTTCAGCGATATTGAATGATTTCATAGGCATTCACATTCTGTCAGTCACGGTACGAACATCAGAAGTTATTCTGTCTTCAGATACATAAGGGTATAGACAAGCGGGAACCCCCCTGTCGCAGGTGCCGGGTGCGTCTTCATTTTTGCTCCATACATCAGCCCCCGAACCGCAAACGGTCTGGTTTTACCGGCATGATATGCCAGGTGTACGAGGAACAGGGGGAAAGGAAAAAGACAACACCCGCCTGTCTCCGGACATAGTTTTTATGTGGATGCAGTATCCCCTAGGGATATGCAATCGAATGTCTTTCAGGTGATGATCCTTTTGGTCATCCTTGTTGGTATACCGGGCGGGTCTCGTGCATCATCCCCAGAAGAGAGACTACCAGTCCTTCTTCATCGCCTCTGCCCGGAGATCCTTCGGCATCAGTTCAATGGCGTAACGAAAGGATGTCCGGGGCATCTGCCGTTTATGCTCCATGACGTAGCTGAAGATCTCTTCGGTGTGCTCTCTGCTGGCCTCTTTTAGGAGCCACCCGTAGCCCTTCTGCACCATGTCGTCGGTGTCTGTTAACAGGAGGTCGGCAATGGCGATTGCATCGTTGAGATATTTGCCGTGTTTGGCAGGGATGATCAACGATACCGCTGCGGCCCGCCGCATCCAGCGGTTCTCTGACTGCGCCCACGCTTTCAGCTCTGCGATGCACTCCGGGTACTGTTCGATGAAGTCCCCCACCGTGTGATTGCAGAAGGTGTCGCAGGCGGCCCAGTTGGTAATGTAGGTGTCTATCCAGTGCTGGAAGAGGAAGATGTCGTCACGGTCATACCGGCCGGAGAGGGCATATGTCCAGTCTGAGGCAATAACAGACTCCTCAATGTATCCGGATCTGAAAAGATCCTCACAGAGTGCATATATCTCCGGTTTCGGCCGCCCCTTCACCTCTTTCCGGTATTTTTTGGCAATGCCATTCGCGGTTTTGGTCTTCATGCCGTAGCAGAGGATGCCTTCTTTGAAGAACCGCTGTGACTTTTCCCGGAGTTCCGGGTCAGCATGTTGTTCAAGTTCTTCGCGGATGAGGGTGATGAGGGGGCCCATGATGAGAGATAGGCGATGTGGATTTAAAGGGATTGGGGATGCGAAGGAAAGAGGAGGCAGAACGGAGAATCCTGCGGTCAGACATTCCGGCACATGCAGGACTACTATTCGTCCCTGAACCGGGCGTGCATCACTTCGTCCATGACAATACCATTCTTTGTGATGGCGTTTTTGAGCACGGCTTCCCGGGTAAACCCGCATTTTCCGAGGACCCGCATCGAGGCGGGGTTATTGGCAAACACGCCTGCCTGGAGACGTACAATGTCGAAGCGTTCAAACGCGACCGGGACGAGAGCCAAAACGGCATCCGTTACGATGCCTCTCCCCCAGAACGGTTCTGCAAGCCAGTAGCCGATTTCAGCAGTCTTCCGGTACACATCGTCCAGCAGGCTGATGCTGATTCCCCCGACGAATTTCCTGTTCACCTCGATTGCACGCAGCATTCCGGGTGCCATATCGGCAGACGCTCCTGATGATGAACCGGTTGCCAGGGCAATGAACCGGTTCGCGTCATCCAGCGTGTACGGAGAGGGGAAGACATCCCGAAGGCTGGCTGCGATCCGGGGATTGTTCGCATACTCTGCAAGCGTTGGAGCATCTTCCTGTTCCCACGGGCGGAGGACGACTGCTGAATTCTGTGTTATGATACGTTCCCCTGTCACTGGTCTGTTCTGGTCTTCCATGGCATACCCTCGTTTCCGCCCCGGAGATGATGGGACGTTCATCCCGTTACCGGATCACATGACGGTTTTTATCTCAGCGCCGCCGGCGGATTTGACCGCAGTCATCAGAGCATCAACCTTGTTCTTATTCTTCACATCATTTTTATCGAACTCAAACTTTCCTGCGACCGTCACCCCTTTTGCAGCGAGCGCTTCTGTCAGGTGCGGAAGGGTATCTTTTGCCAGTGCACCGCAGGTTGCAAACAGGATGGCGCTTTTCCCCTCGCATCCGGTCAGTGCCTCTACTGCCCCGTTAATTGCCGGAGCGGCCCGTCCCATCCAGACCGGAGTGCCGATTACAAGCAGATCGGATGCGGAAACATCGATGGATGCAGGAACAATTGCATCCGGCTCGCCCCGCATTGCCCGGTAACATCCCACTGAGTAGGCGGTGATTGATGAATAGGGTTTTTTCGCTTTCACTTCGACTAACTCCCCGCCGCATTCCGACTGAATTTTCTCTGCGATACCCCGGGTAATCCCGGAATACGAATAGAATATCGTTTTTATGCTCATGGTTTATTCCTCCTTATTTTCGGTATGGGTCCTCTGTTGTTCTCCCGTATGGTTTCTTTGCCATTGTGGGACGCACCGGCTCTCCCGCCTACGCTTTTGGGTGTGTGATAGAGAGAGGAATGTCCCTTCCTGTTCTGACATCATTGCAGAAGCATTGCAGTGCGGCGACATTCTGGTAACGGAGGTATCTGCTGCCGGGAAAATAAACCCTCCGGGGGTTTTCATGATTATGGTCCCCGTGTGTGTCCCCGGATGCGGATGGGGGGGGGAAGAAGGGAGCCAGCCGGTTAACAGATGATGCACCACTCCGGGTGATGACAGGAATTGGCAGACTCCCCTGTATGAGAGAAACGGTCCGGAACAGAAGCGCAACCATTCAATTTGGTTATAATAATTTTTTGCGTTACAGGTTTATACCAGTGCGACAGGGATTACCCTTTGTGAAGAGCTATGCCGGGCCTGTTTAAACTCAGTACAGAGAGTGTCTCAGAACAATACATGAATGAGATGCATGACAGTTTTCATTGTTTTGCAACATGGTTGCCGGGTATTCCATTGCAGATTGGAGATATCGGCGAACTGAAGCATAATGAATTCACCCACGTGTCAAATTTACAAAAAAAGGGAATTCATTTCACTGTTCGGACATACCCCTCCGCAGGAGGGCTGAAGCACCGGTCCGGCGGAAGCGTATCAATGGAGACAAAACGGGTCGGTGAGGCAGCTATCCCGCAATTCAATCTCTATTACGACGATGCGGGCGTAATTATACGATTTGGATCCAAAAAAGGGGTCGTCTTCGAGGCTGCCGGTGTGAAACACCTGTTCATTAAGGATGTCAGTTGGGTTGACACTGCGATTGCAGAGGCGCACAAAAGAGGGGAATGGAAGGATAAATGGGTGGTGATCAGTGATCTGGTCATTGCGGATTCCGCGACGATTCTTATTGCGCATGGGAAGGGTGCAACGGTCGCATTAAAAGCAAATTCAGATGTCACAAACGTGTCGCTGGCAAATCTCGATGCCAATTTTGAGATGACCTATGCAGATAATATGAATACCGCGATTCTCTGCCAGACAGGACTCGCACCGCTCTACAAAGTCAGAGGCATCATAAAGAAGCACTGGTTCTCTGACCAGTTCGAAGCCGGAGGGAGAAAAGGCCCGGGACGGACGTTCTCCAGAACCGGGGGGCCGTCCTATATCGAATCATCCCAGCCCATCGTCGGGGAGATTGAGTTTAAACCGTTTGGGTGAATTCTTTTCACTGATTCGCAGGCATCCTTTTTTTTTGGTTATTCGGGTATGTTTTTTTCCCGGTTATGTACCGCCATGCAACAGGCGATAGCCGGAGAATCCTATCATCACAATTCCTGCTATTCCAAGGACTATCGGGACTCTGCTCTCACCGGTGAAATTGCCGACCAATAGTATTGCGGAGATGATGGCAAGCAAAATACCGGTGAAAAATACGATTTTCCGGGTATTCATTGTTGATTGGTGGATGGTTTTTGGGGATAATGATTTTTGTGGGGGGGAATACGGGCGAAGGATGGCAGAGGAAGTCTGGATGAGGGGATTCATGATAGTCGGGATGTTGGGATAGGGTTTTTCCCGTATTGCCTGTGGAACGGGGTGTGAAGAGTAACAAAACGTAAAAGCAGATCCTGCAAAATCAGGTATAACGGCGCAAACGGCCCTCTGACCGGAGAGATGGCATAATTATAAATATTTACAACGTTTACAATATTCACCATGAGTCTTTCAAAGAGAATACCCGTTACTGAACAGGTTTGGAAGGAGCTCGCAGAAATGAGGGGGGCAGGCCAGACATATAATGATCTTCTCACAGAGATGATCGAATTACGCAAGAAGCGCCGGCTTGTGGAGGATGTAAACCGTTCTCTGCAGGAGGATGACTTTGTACCCCTGTCGGAGATCCGACTGTGAATTTCCAAATTTTTGTCAAACAAAAATCAATGGATGCCATCAACGAGCTTCCGGAAAAGTCCCGGAGAATTATTTTCGAGGCACTCAAAGGTCTTGAAAAGAATCCCTGGCCCGGTAATCATGGCGACAAAGAGAAACTCCACCTTGAAGATGAACTGGAAATATATCGCCTTCATATCGGGAGAAGCTACACTGCATTGTATACGATTGATGCAGGAGATCATGTCATCCAGGTCCATGATGTCATGACAATCGAGCAGGCACATAAAAAATACGGCAGGTTGTAATGCCAGCTCTGTGTGCATGATATCCGTGATGAATCCGGCAACAAAATATCCATGATTTTTCCTTTCTCAATAATTTCAGCAGATGCAGGAAGATTTGCATGATCGGCAGTATGTCAAGCGGACCTGACACTCTCGGGTGTGATCTATTCTATGTCAAGTAGACTTGACACTCTCAGGTGTGATCTGTTCTATGTCAAGTGGACCTGACACTCTCATGCATGAACGGCTCGTCTGACTGACAGTACGACAGACTACATAGCAGGCGGCGTGACAGACGGCTCGGAAAACGACCCGGCAGACAAAGGGAGCAGACGCAACCGCAGATTTGACCGCCGCAATCAGTGCATCGACCTTCTCTTTGTCCTGCACGCCATTCCTGTCGAGCACAACCTCTCCGGTGACCTGCACCCCCTTTTCGGTGCAGAGCCCTTTCAAGATGCGGAAGCGTATCTTTCGCCTCTGCCCCGCAGGTGGCAAAGATGACAGCGGTCTTTCCCTCGCATCCGGTGAGTGCCTCCACAGCCCCGTTTATCGCCGGAGCGGCCCGGACGATGCCGGATGCCAATTTCCAATTCCATTGTCCACAATCACATGCCCGATCAGGTCTCTGTATTTCCGGTGTTTCGAAGGCGGGCGCGGAGCCTATTATTTCCATTGGAATCCATATTTTCGGACAGATTAACCGCCTTTTTTACCCCGTTCATTTGCTTTGATTATTGCAATCACGGTAAAAGAAAAGATTCTTTTTTATATCGGGTATGAACCGCGTTATACGGCGGAATGGGAATTTTTGTTTCATATTGCTGCGTTCCCTTTTGCCCGTGTTTTTCATTTTTTTCAGTGGAAGCGGAGGTTTGCTTCCAGTTTTTGACCGCCGATTTTGACCGCCGGATGTGCTGTTTCCCTTCTCCTGCAGGTGCGGATCACCCCTGAGAGTGTCAGGTCCACTTTACTTACAGCGGATCACACCGGTGATAGTAAAGGATAATTCAGTCGTACGATAACCGGGTATTTTCGTCGGTGACTGTCGGTGCGATCAGTTCCTTCCATAACCTGGAATCCCAGGTGCCAAGACTCGTGTGCGTCCGGTAATAATTCTCAGGGATGGGATGCGTCCCCACAACTACTTCAAGACAGTACTTCTCTCTGATGAACTCTGTGAAATATTTTATACGCGGACAGGGAGGGTAGCCCACAACCATCCCGGTGGCCAGATGAACCACTTTTGCGCCGTTCTTCTTCATCTCCTGCGGTACATACTCGATATTCCCTCCGGGGCATCCGTTACAGGTTGCAAAACCGACCAGCTCCGCATCCATTCCCCTATACCTCTCAAAGGCGCCTTCACGGTTGTGAAGAGCTCTCATGCACTTGCCACCAGCACAGGTTCGGTAGCGGTCACAGATTATAACACCTATTTTGACAATATCATCCATTTTCCATTCCTCTCAATGTATCCGTTCACAAATTATTGTTCAATCCCTTCATAAAGTGTTGTCCGCTGCCGGAGTGTCCGGCCGATATCTTCAGCTATTCTCTTCATCTCAGAAGGATCAAGATATTCTGTATCCTTTGCTCCTGCTTTTTTTGATATGTTCTCTTCGAACATCGTCCCACCAAGATCGTTTCCACCCGCCAGAAGGGCAAGCTGCGCCATCTTTGTCCCGTACTTTACCCACGACACCTGGATATTGTCGATATTATCGAGATAAAGCCTTGAAACTGCTATCATAAGGAGGTCTTCTCGCCCTGTCGCTCCTGCCTTTGCTATGCCGTTCAGGTAGATGGGGGTGTTGTAATGAATAAATGAAAGCGGTACAAATTCTGTAAATCCCATCGTATCATCCTGAATGTCTCTTAATATTTTAAGATGTGAAACACGGTCTTCCGGATCGTCAATATGACCATACATAATTGTAGCTGTAGTCCGGATGTCCAGATCATGGGCTTCTCTGATTATCCGTTCCCATGTGGATGTATCAATTTTATCCGGGCAGATAATATCCCGGATGTCATCAACAAGGATTTCAGCGGCAGTCCCACAGAGTGAACCCAGACCTGCGTTCTTCATCAGTTCAAGCATATCGCGGCTTGACATGTCACTATTTGCCGCTCCATACGCAACCTCCATCGGATTGCAGGCATGAATGTGGATATCAGGTCCGGCCTTATGCATACATGCGATAATATCAATATATGACTGTGCGGTAAATTCCGGATGCAGACCGCTTACTGTGCAGATTTCTGTCACCTTCCGGGACTTTGCTTCCGCCACCTTTTTTTCTATTCCTTCTCGGTCTAAATAAAAAAGGTCATCATCTCCCGATTTCCTCGAAAAAGCACAGAAACCACAGGAATTAACACAATTATTAGTGACATTAATGTTCTGGTTTCTGACATAAGTGACGGTATCACCTATTTTTTGTTCCCTCATCTGATCAGCTGCCGCTGCAATATCCCAGATCTCACGCCCCTGAGTATTCAATAGCATAAGTGCCTCGGCCTCGTTTAAACGATGCCCTTCGAGGACATCTTCAAGAAGTTGTCGGATTTTCAAATTAATACCCCTGCTGGATTTTTTAAGCTGACGTCAGGTTTCGTTACGATGGTGTTTCACCTATAATCATAAGAAGATTACTCGTGGTGCATTGTTTTTCAACATCTTCTTATATTTCCAAAGGATTCCCCTCATTCGGGAAGAACATTATTGGGATCTGATCTTGTCAGCTACCCACGACTAAAGTCGTGGGTTTCCTGCCTGCTTTCTTCGTGAAGTCTGTGGAAAAGGCTCGGCCATCTACCATTCAGATGCACAGCGGGTGAGTATATGTGAAGTCTGTGATGCCCGGCTGGTCAGGGAATGGAACCGGGGGGAAATAGCCGGTTAAAAAAAGGTCTCATATTTTTTCACGTCGACCGCAGCCAGTCCCAGGCTTTTGACAGCTGATCATTTAGGTACAACCTGATCTCTATATGCGTGATAGTGGTATGGACCCGGTAGTGTGCCGGACCGTATCAGGAAATCCATGGTTTGCAAGAAAGAGTGTGGCGCCGCATATCGCTGCCACCGGGATAGTAT
>Ga0075124_10001440_pt1 | contig 11116 bp, 13 predicted proteins | sample AntAceMetag02UKS_FD_69809 | JGI IMG/M metagenome (GOLD analysis project Ga0075124, IMG submission 69809) | Saline lake microbial communities from Ace Lake, Antarctica - Antarctic Ace Lake Metagenome 02UKS | ecosystem: Environmental > Aquatic > Non-marine Saline and Alkaline > Saline | place... | reverse complement strand
AATAACTTTTCATTCTCTTGTCACAATAAAAACAAAATTTAGACCTCGATAATTAATCAAAGGACTTACGCTTGCTTTCTTATATATTTCTGCCGACTTGCCAGAGACATCTTCGATCTGACCAATTAATAAATCAGGGAGCCAACCTTCTTCGCCACTAGTAACTATTAGATCTCCTTTTTGAATAAATTCGGCCTGCAAGACCTTATCTAAAAGTAAATTATTTCCTGACTGACCAAATAAAACTCCTCTTGCTTGCAAACCTTCTATGTCTGGTCTCCTAACCTCTATGGGAATCTTAGAAGAAGAATCGGTAACTAATTGAACCAAACTCGTCTCTTTGTCTACAGAAACTATTTTCCCCACTAAAACATCTTCAGCCACAACATTCATCCCTTCTTCCAAACCATCCTTCTTCCCTCTGGCAATTCTCATCCTCTCAGAAACACCAATAACTCTAGCCTCCATAAACTGCCATTTGATAGGTAAGGAAGCTCCTAATAACCTTTTAATTTTTTTATTTTCTTCTAGACAGGAAGAAAGCTCATTCTCCTCTTGGGCTAAATAACGCAATTCACCTTCAAGCTCGATTATTCTTTTATCTAAAGCCTTTCTACTTGAAAAAGAAAAAAAACCTGAAACATTTTTATAAGAATTAAAGAAGCTTTGTTCTACTTGATTAAGAGGTTTTCTTATTAAGACGAAAACAGGTGAAATCCAACCTTTCTTATCAAAGAAAAACAAGAAAAAAGAAAGAAACACTAAGACTAAGAATAAAAAGCTAATTTTTTTAAATTGCTCACCTTTCATAGCCTTATTCTATCATAATAAGCCAACAAAAAAGCCACCTTCTAGGTGACTGTTCTTAATAAAAATTAAAGAAAAAATAGGGCAAGAAATTTTGGTAAGGCTAGATAGCGAGTGTTTAAAGAGATTATCACTCTACTATCTAACCTTAACCAATGGCGTCCCGTACAATTGTTTGTTTTAATGAAGTTAAAACTGCAATTTAGTAATAACTAACATTAAAACATTACCATCTGACTGTAGTTGCAATTCCATAATGGAATAACACCATAATCAAAACTTTTAAAACTCTCATTCTATCTCTCCTTAATAAGTCATTGCCCCCACAGGCTAATTTTCCAAAATTAGAAAATTATTTTTTCTTTTCATCTCTCGTACAAAGAATCCATACTAACGAAAGAAGTAAAGCAACTGCTAATATCCAAATTATTTCTTTCTCATCAGCACTGCTTCCTATGGCCAAAACAACAAGGATTACATCCACAATAATGAGGAATGCGTAACCTAGTTTTTTACCACAACTACCTGTATTTCTTTTTTCAGGATAACTCTTCATTTCTTACTCCTTACTTTGCTATGATTTTGATTACGTTTTTTGTTTCTTACCCTATTTGAATGTGCAAATAAGAAAACAAGCTTTTGCTTATTTCTTAGTCAAGATATTACCATATCCTATAGACTTTGTCAAGTTCAGTCCTATAATCTTATAAGACTAAAATCCTATAGAAGTTAATCTTGTAAAAAAATAAGGGAAAAGGGGTGTTAGGTAGTGTTGATTAAAAAAAAACAAATTTTTTACACTACCTAAACCCAAGGTTTTAAAAAACCACAAATCACTATTAAACCAACAAAAGAAAGAATAATAGCTATAGCTACTAAAACACCACACGTTTCTGTCTTGACCATAACAAGTAATTCTTCCCCCTGACTGATTTTTTTTAAGCCTACTGATTCTACTGAACATAGTAAACTTAAAAGTGGAAGCTCTATTTTCTTACCTATGTTTATAATCTTGTCTTCATTCTTATAGTTTATACTCACTTCTTGCAAATCTTTTACGGAATTAAAATCTTCTATTTCTGCTTCTGGAAAAGAAGAAATATCCCTTTTTGCCTCTATATCTTTTGGCATTGCAAAAATAAAAATTAAAGCAGCAAAAAAAATGACAAAACATAGGAATAAAAACCACTTCAAAATTCTCCGATCCATGATATTACCTCCCTTGCCTATTTAATTTTAAAAGAACTATCTCAAACCACCAATAATTCTAAATTTATCTAAAAGCTTTTCATTTTCTAATAACTTCGCACAACCTCTGACAACACAAGTTTGGGGATCATCCGCCATCCAAACAGGCATTTTGATTTCTTCTGAAATAAGTTTGTCTAGATTCTGGATCATTGCTCCTCCACCACATAGAATAACTCCCTTATCAACAACATCAGTCAACAACTCAGGCGGGGCCTCTTCTATAAGATCAGATATCTGATCTATAATCCGACGAATAACAGGGGCTATCGCTTCTCTTACTTCACTACTTTGAATTTTAATTGATTTAGGTAGGCCTGATTCTAAACTCCTACCCCTTATTACAAGTTGTTTATCTTTATCTTGTTCCTTACTTGGAGCTAGGGCTGAACCTAACTGAATCTTTAAATCTTCCGCTGTCGCCTGACCCAGAAGCAAAGAGTACTTAAGTTTAATAAAATTAATAATCGCTAAATCCATTTCATCACCAGCAACCCTTAGACAACGATCAACAACAATTCCCCCTAAAGAAATTAAGGCTATTTCCGTTGTTCCTCCACCAATATCAATAATCAAAAATCCTTGTGGTTGATCAATCGGTAAATCAAGACCAATGGCCGCTGCCATTGGCTCCTCTATAAGGTAAGCTTTTCTTGCTCCAGCTGTTAAGGCTGCATCTTGAACCGCTCTTCTTTCTACCTCAGTCACCCCAGAAGGGATACCTAAAGCTACCCTAGGCTTAGTTAGTTTAGAAATTAAATCACCACCCTTAGAAAGGCCTTGAAAAAAATGAGAAAGCATGGCTACTGTCGCATCAAAATCTGAAATTACTCCATCTTTAAGTGGTTTAACAGTCTCAATACTTAAAGGAGTTTTCCCAATCATTTTCTTAGCTTTCCTACCAATAGCTAAGATCTCTTTTGTTTTTTTATGACGAGCAATTACAGAAGGCTCCTTAACAACTATACCTTTACCTTTAGCCAAAACTAAGGTATTAGCCGTACCCAAATCAATACCCAAATCAGCAGAAATGAAAGAAGAAAAAAACCCTAACTTCATTTAAAAAAGATTTTATCATACTTATTTTGTCTATGATATACTTAAATTTATGAAAATTCTTAGAAAAATTATTACTACTTCATTCTACTTACTCTTCTTCCTTATCCCCCTTGCCATGACCCCCTGGAACTATGAACTTTTTGAATTTAATAAAATAATTCTTGTTTATCTTTTTACAACTATCATCTTAATAAGCTGGCTTTTGAGAATGGTTCTTGAAAAGAAATTTGTTTTTCAAAAGACTTTTTGGGATATTCCCCTCCTTATATTCTTTGGGTCTCAAATTATAGCGACCATTTTATCTATTGATCTTCATACTTCTATCTGGGGCTATTATTCTCGTTTTAATGGAGGTTTACTTTCCACCATAAGTTATCTAATTTTATATTGGGCTTTTGTTTCGAACATAAACAAAAATGAAGCCATAAAAGGGATAAAATATCTTCTTTTTTCAGCCCTCCTCGTTTCTCTTTATGGAATAGCCGAACACTTTGGTATAGACGCCAGATTTTGGGTACAAGATGTTCAAAATCGTGTTTTTTCTACCCTAGGGCAACCTAATTGGTTAGCAGCCTGGTTAGTTACTCTGCTAACTATTCCCCTTGCTTTCTTTCTAAACAAGGAAAATCCTCTTTTATTTGATATAAAAAACAAAAAAATAACTAAAATATTTAGTCTCGTTTTGCTCTTCATTTTTTATCTCTGTCTTTTGTATACTAAATCACGTTCAGGATTCCTTGGCTTTGTGACTACTTATACAGTCTTTTGGGCAGGAATATTCTTTTTAAACAAAGAAAAAATAAAAAGAATCCTGAAATCTTTCGGGGCCATAACTGGATTTCTCCTTATTATTACTATTATCGTTGGTACTCCTTGGACTCCTCAACTTAAAAGTTTTTTCGTTAAACAAACTCAAACTGAACCTGTCAAGCAAGAAAATCAAATTCAAACAGGAGGAACAGAATCGGGTGAAATACGTAAAATTGTTTGGAAAGGTGCCTTAAACCTCTGGAAAAACCATCCCGTTTTTGGCACAGGAGTAGAGACCTTTGCTTATTCTTACTACTGGTATAGATTAAGAGAACATAATGATGTGAGCGAATGGGACTTTTTATATAATAAAGCTCATAACGAATATCTTAATTTTGGGGCTACTTCAGGCACTATTGGCCTTTTGAGTTACCTCGCCTTGACTGTAACTTTCATTCTCTGGAGTTTAAAACAAATTATTAAAAAGAAAAAGAAGACTATCTTAAATATCGCTCTTCTTTCTGGCTTTACAAGCATTCTGGTGACTAATTTCTTTGGTTTTTCTGTCACCGCTGTATCATTTCTTTTCTTTCTCTTGCCCGCCTTATCTTTCATAAATCTCTATGAGAAAGATAATGAAAAAATCAAAAACCATTCTAAACTAGGTAACATCCAATATATAGGGATACTTGCCTTACTAGCTGTATTTGCAATTCTCGTCTCCTCTATTATTCGTTACTGGTATGCTGACAATAGATTTGCCTTAGGAGAAAGATTTGACAAAGCTGGCTATACAACTCAATCTTTCGAAAAGTTAGAAAAAGCTATTAATATCCGGCCTAACGAACCTACTTACCTAGATCAGCTAAGCATTGTTTCGGCCAATCTCGCCGTTCAAGCGGCAAAACAAGAAAAAGCCACTTTATCTTCTCAATTAATTGATACCGCTATTAATGCTTCAAGCAAGGCCTTAGCTATCAGTCCTTACAATATTAATTTCTGGAAAAATAGAACCAGAGTTTTTTATAAACTTAGTGAAATAAACGAAGACTATAATAACCAGGCTATCACCGCTCTCATTCAGGCTAGTAAACTCTCACCAACCGACGCTAAAGTCCAATACAATATTGCCATCTTATATTCTAAATTTGGCCAACAAGAAACAGCTATTGAAACCCTAGAAAAAACTATTGAACTTAAGCCTAATTATGATCAAGCTAGGTATGCTTTAGCTTTATTTTACGAAGGAAAAGGTGAAATAGAAAAAGCCCAAGAACAGCTAAAGTATATTTTAGAGAAAATAAACCCAGATCACGAAATGGCTATTGAAAAACTTAAAAATTTAAAGTAAAAACTTAAGAATGCTTCAAGAACAAAGCGTTGTTTTAATCAAACCAGATGGGATAGAAAGACAATTAATTGGAGAGATAATCTCCCGATTTGAAAAGATTGGCTTTAAAATGCTCGCTTGTAAACTAGTTATCATCGATAAAGAGCTCGCCGGTAAACATTACGGCTACGATAATAAATGGTTTGAAAGTGTCGGTAAAAAACTTCTTGAATTCTACAAAGAAAACGGGAAAGACCCTAAAGAGGAAATTGGCACAATGGAACCTAGAAAAATAGGCGAAATAGTTCAAAAGTGGAATGTTAATTATTTAACTGAAGGACCAGTATTGGCTATGCTTTGGCAAGGACATAGAGTGGTAGAAATAATCCGTAAAATGGTTGGTTCTACTTATCCTTTCTCATCTCCTCCTGGAACAATTAGGGGTGATTTTAGTTTTGATTCCCCTCTTCTTGCTGATAATGATAAAAGAGCTATTAAAAATCTCATCCATGCTTCAGGATCTGTCAAAGAAGCCCAATTTGAAAAACAATTGTGGTTTAAGGAAAAAGAAATTATAAAATAGCTTCTTCGCTTCAAAAAAGGTATCAAAAGATAAACTTGTATATAAAGATTCCTGACTATGGTAAAATTAAACCATGGCTCAACAAAAAGTTATCACTGTCCCCAATAAGATCCTTAAACAAAAATCAAAACTGGTTAAAAAGATTGATAAGAAAACCAAGGAGATTATCAAAGATTTAAGGGACACCGTTAAGGATGCCTCTGATCCCGAGGGGATTGGTCTTTCTGCTATTCAAATCAATAAACCAGTAAGAATCTTTATTGCCAAAATTAATGATCATTTTGAAATTTTTATTAATCCCAAGATAACTTTTTCTAAAAAAACTCTTACTCAGATGCTTCCTAAAAAGAAACTTTTCTTTGAAGGCTGTTTATCTGTTCCTAAAATCTATGGTTTTATTGACCGCCCATATCAAATACAAACCAAATGGGAAGATGAAAAGGGTAAAATAAAAGAACAAATATTCAAGGGTAAAGAATCTATTTGTATTCAACACGAAATAGATCATCTTAATGGTATTTTATTCGTTGAAAGAGTTCTTGAACAAAATAATAAATTATACAAATTGATCAAGGACAAAAATGATGAAGATGTCTTTGAAGAAATAGAGGTTGAATGAACAAGATAAAAGTTGTCTTTCTAGGCCAAAAACCCTACTCTACCCTTATTCTTAACTCTCTTAAAAAAGATAGACAAATAGAAATTCTAAAAATTATTGAAGATAGAAATTCTTTAGATGAACTTAAGAATCTAAAAGATAAACCTGATGTTGGTATCTTAGCCAATTTTGGTATCATTCTTGGAAAAGATATCTTAAACATCCCTAGAAAAGGATTTTTAAACATCCATCCTTCATTACTCCCTCAATACCGAGGCCCATCCCCTGTTCAAACAGCTATCTTGGACAATAAAAAAGAAACTGGGGTTACTATTTTTAAAATGGATGATGAAATTGATCACGGCCTTATTATTGCTCAAAGTAAAGAAGAAATAAAAATAGAAGACACTACAGATAGTCTTTATGGAAGGTTATTTAAAATAGGCACAGAAACCTTAACAACCATTCTCCCTCCATATATAAAAGATGAAATAAACCCTAGAGAGCAAAACCATAATGAAGCTACTTTTACGGAAAAACTAACTAAAAATGATGGAAAAATTAACTGGGGAAAAGACAATTCTTATTTAGAAAGATTTATAAGGGCTATGTCTTCCTGGCCTGGAGCTTGGACAGAAATCAAAATAGACAATCAAATAAAAAGACTTAAAATTCTAAAAGCTCATTTAGAAAAAAACAAACTTGCCATAGATCAGGTTCAATTAGAAGGAAAAAATAGTGTTTCTTTTAAGCAATTTAAAGAAGGTTACCCAAAAGCAGAAATTATTTCTTAGTTTTCTTTTCTTCTTCTTTCTCCGTTACTTTTTTTGTTTTTTCAGCTAATTCTTTCTGAACTTTCTTAGCTTTTCTTAAACATTTAGTACAAAGCGACCACTTACCTACCTGACCTTTTAATTTACCCTTAAAAGGATGGAGGTTTGGTAAACTTACTTTTCTGGTTCTATTTTTAGCGTGAGAAACATTTCTGCCAACTTGGATTCCTTTCCCACAACTATCACATTTATAAGCCATAAGATTATTGTGTTATAATACCAGAAGATTAGGTTGAAAACAACAAGACTATGATTAGATATCTTTTTTCAGATCCTTCATTTTTTTTTATCTGGATAGCCGCATTACTCGTTGCTATCACTGTTCATGAATTCGCTCACGCTTGGGCTGCTGATCGTTTAGGAGATCCAACGGCTAGATTATTAGGTAGGGTTACTCTTAACCCACTCGCTCATTTAGATCCAATCGGAACATTAATGATTCTTCTTTTTCGCTTTGGTTGGGGTAAACCAGTTCCTTTTGATCCATTTAACCTAAGAAATCCTCGAAGAGATACTGCCTTAATTTCTTTTGCTGGACCAGCTGCTAATTTAATCTTAGCTGCTACTTTATCTTTAATCATTCATCTTCTCTATCTTATTATTGGTCCTGAAGCTTATTTAGCCGAAAAAATTATCACTCCTTTTGTTTTTTTAGCTGTCGTTTTAGGTATTTTTAACTTAGTCCCTATTCATCCTTTAGATGGAGGTAAAATTCTAATTAGTCTACTTCCTCGTCAAATAGCTTACAAATGGGATGCAATCTTACAAAAGTTTGGCTTTTTCATCATTTTGATTCTCATTTTTCCTATCTTTGGTTTTTCTCCTTTATTTGCGATTATCTCCCCCATTATTAATGGAATTTTAGCCCTTCTTCTGCCTGGAGCCCCCTCAATATAAAAATTGATCCATTACGATACAATGCGTCATCTTGACTAAAAAACTCAATCTTGATACTGTGAAAATGTCCTGCCAGATGGGTTTTTTCTGTAGGAGGATTTTTCCTCTACACCCTTATAGGTAAGGAATGCAGAGTTTCTGGCAACCGTGGTTGACAGAACAGCATACCTAAGTATTTATTTTTTGGGAAAATGCCTATAGAAAACCTAGATGGCAGGGTATTTTTTCTCCTAGAATTAGAAATTATTCCACTTTTTTGATAAAATAGAAACATAATAATGACTGATAAAAATTTAATAAAAAAGATCTGTTCTTTATATTTAGAAGAACAACATTCGATGATAGTGATAGCTAAAAAGTTGGATATATCACCAAGTAAAGTGGTATATTGGCTGGAAAAAAATAATATTTCTAGAAGAAATAGAAGTGAGGCCGGGTATCTAAATCACGAACAAAGATTTAACAAGCTATCATGTAATATCAAGAAGAAGCTTTCGCCAAAGGAAGAAAAATTATTAATTACTGGCCTTATGTTATATTGGGCAGAAGGGTCTAAAAAAAATAACGGACATATCGCTTTTTCTAATAGTGATCCAAAAATGATACAATTATTTTTAAAATTTTTGCGTGAAGTTTGTGGCGTATACGAAAATCGACTAAAAATATTATTGCACTTATATAAAAATCAAAATGAATTAAAATTAAAGAAGTTTTGGTCTAAAAACACAGGAATCCCATTAACACAATTTAATACTAGTTGTGTACATAAAGGTAAAACAGGCACATATAAGAAAAAATCAAGATATGGCACTATTTCTTTAAGGTACTGTGATAAAAAATTATTAGAACAGATTCTAAAGAGGATTGATAGTTACGCAGACAAATTATTAGAACCAAGTTTGCTTAGTAATAAAAATTTGTCTTCATTAAGCCACCTTAGCTCAGTTGGTAGAGCGATCGCTTTGTAAGCGATAGGTCGTCAGTTCGAATCTGACAGGTGGCTCCAAGAGTCTTAAAAATTATTCTTCAGAACCCATCATCTCTGTTGCTTTCTCCTCCATCTCTTCCCCAAAGTTCATTAATTCATCCATATCCATGAATTCAATATCCTGAGGAGGATTAAAGAGCGAATCTGAAACTGTTGCTGGTCGGCAATTATAATTACCTTGAGGAGTATTCATCTTAGCTCCTTCATCTGTTCCTTCCCAATCTTTCCAAAGATCTTCTCCCTCCTCAACATCAAAACACATTTTAACTCCTTGCTTCTCTTCTAAAGACCAACTCCACATACAATTATCAACCATAATCACATAGCTAGTTTTACCATCGCCAGTTACTTCACCGTAATACTTTTTACTTTTAACATAACCAACGCCAGAATTTCCCTCAGCATCGGCAAAAGTACACTTTAAAGGAACATTACGCATAACCATATCTTTTAACTGGCCAGCAAAGTTCCCACTCTCCTTTGTTTCTCCTTGTTGTTTTTCTCCTTTTTCTGAATTTAAAGTAGTTCTACCAGCAAAATAAAACCAAGCCGTAACAGCTGCTGCAACAACCACTAAAATAGCAATAATAGAAATTATCTTTTTCATTTATTCACCTCCTTTCTTATTTTCCTACAACCATTCTATCACAAAAAGCTAGTTTGTTTGAATATAATCAAAGGATACAAACTTAAAACATTTATAAGTAAAAAAAGGTGTTGAATAAAAGTTTGTCTTTTATTCTCTCGCTCTTTGGAAACCAGCGACTTGGGCATCTTTTTCGGTGCAAAACCAACGATCACCATGTTCAAGATTAACCTCAGTTGCTTCATAATGACGGAAACTAGGCAGATGATACCAGCGCTTATCTAAACGGTCAATATTACCTTTAATTTGACAACCTCTTTTAGAATCATAAGCACAAACTTGCCATAAACCTTCGTTTTCTTCGTGAGCTTTTTCCGCCACTTGGACCAAAAAATCTTGATAACGAAGATTAACCGTATCTAGAAAAAACTCACCTACTCCTTCAGCTAATAAAAACTCATTAACAAAAACCTCTTCTTTTCCTTCTTGAAGATAAACATAGGCTAAATAACGACCAAAACGATCCATTTCATTAATATCCATCTCCAAACGAACTTTCTTACCTAAAACCAAATCGCTATTAATTTTTTTTGCTTCCTGACTAAAACACTTATTCTCCTCGGGGGTATCAATACCAATGTAGCGAATTCTCCGACCATCATCAAGTTTAATAGTATCGCCATCAATCACTTCAATAACAGTAAAGTCTTGATAAGAAGAAAAATACTGCCAAGAAAAAAGAAAAAAAGTAGAACCTAAAAGAAAAACAATTAAAATTTTAACTCTCCGAGTGAGAAACTTAATCATGTAAACTAATGGTAGTAAGAAATTAAAGAAAAGTCGAGGATAGAATCTTGACTTTAGATAAATTTTCAGAGAAATTCTTGAAGAACTAAAGTTACAGAAAATTAAGTATTAGAAATACTTTCTGAAGAATTGAAGATCTCTTGCAATAATCAAATCCCAATCTTTACTTAAATTATGATCATTCCTTGGATATTTGTAATAATTAACATTTTTACCTAAATCGGCCATCGTTTTGGCAAATTCATCTATTTCTTCTTCATTTATTAAAGGGTCTGCTAAGCCTAAATGAAGCTGAATTGTAGCTTGGATATCTGGATAATAATTATCAATTGAATATTTTTCAGGTTCATATTTAAGCAAGAAGTTATCAATAGCCGTCTTTACCTTCATTCCTTTATCATCAAGTTCACCGATATATTGCAAAACTGATTCAGGGAATCCTTCGGTCACTGGTGCCCATAAAACAGTCGGAATATCTTTTTGAGTAATTTCTAAAATAGATAAAGCAATTTGTCCCCCATTAGAATGCCCCCACATAAAAATTTTATTTGGATTAGCCTCAGGAATACTTTTAACTGAAGCTAGAAGATTTAAAACAGTCAATGGTCTCTCAAACCTTGACTCCAATAT
>Ga0075124_10001439_pt1 | contig 11124 bp, 8 predicted proteins | sample AntAceMetag02UKS_FD_69809 | JGI IMG/M metagenome (GOLD analysis project Ga0075124, IMG submission 69809) | Saline lake microbial communities from Ace Lake, Antarctica - Antarctic Ace Lake Metagenome 02UKS | ecosystem: Environmental > Aquatic > Non-marine Saline and Alkaline > Saline | place... | reverse complement strand
CCTTTTTGGTGATGCCCGCTATATAACCATAACGATGGTCCGCTATAATTGCTTCAGGCTCTTCTTCCAACGTATTCATCGTATGTTTATAGATGCCTTTGCATATGACCCCTATTTTCTGCCCGAAAACCGGGTCTTTTTTCAGCAATCCGGTTATCTGGCTATCCCCTTCTAAGCATTTGAGGGCACGCCATCGGGAGGGGTATTTTCTATCAAAGACCCGGGATTCGTCTATCATGTCGGATATGTCGTCAAGCCCCCGATCGATATCCATACCGTAGGAGATTGGGGCAAGTTCCCACTGAGGTTTGTCTCTTACCACCTCGATCACTTTGTCCAAAAGTTCCTGTATCCCCTTGTTTGATCTTGCCACCATCGGCACCACAGGTGCGCCGAACTGGGATGACAATTTCTGGGGATCCACCACGATTCCACGGGTCTCCGCTAAGTCCACCATATTAAGCGCAATAATAAGTGGGACCCCTAATTCCTTGAACTGTACTGCCAGATAAAGATGCCTGTCTAAGCTTGAAGCGTCAACGATGTCGACCACGAGGTCCGGTCTTTCGTTGATAACAAAATCCCTCGCTACAATCTCTTCCAAGGAGTAGGCGGTCAGTGAATATGTTCCCGGCAGGTCTACGGCCTTAATTTCATAGCCTTTGTGAATGATGGTCCCGTACTTCTTTTCAACGGTAACCCCGGGATAATTGGCAATATGCTGTCTGGCGCCGGTAATACCATTGAAGACCGTCGTCTTGCCTGCATTGGGGTTCCCGGAAAGGGCGATTGTGATTTTGTTTTTCATATGCATAATCCGGATGAACCGGAACGTTGAAGGTTGAATCCAATCCCATAAGCGGGACCAACATCGTACTTTCAGACACCGAATACGCTAATACCATTATCAATAATTACAATAGAAATCAACCTGTGATACCCCAGTAAAAAGTCCTTTTTACGAGACTATCAACCGGATTTCTCGCATATTTGCCGGAAAACACTCGCCTGTCTGTCGAATAGGTGGTATTTTTTTAAAGATGAGGATCAGTCAACCGGAGAGCCGCAAGACTCCGGGGCGTGTATCCGAGGCCCCTGCAGTACAGGATGAAAAAATCATTGAACGTTTTTCAAAGGTCTCGAAGCGGGAACCGGATTGGAAAGGAAAATAGCCACTAATCCCTCAATTCCTGAATTCCTCAATCCCTAAATCCATACAAAAAGGGTTTTTGTATGAGGATTAATGATAGTCATGTGTCCCTAAAACCACTTTGATGCCTATCTTGTCTTCAAGAATCTGCGAGAACTCTTCAGCGGTGCCATAGGGGCACCCCGGTTTCGCATTGGCAAGACATGAGCTGAGGTAAACCAGATCCGGTTTTATCTCAGAGAGCTTTATGGCCATACTTAGGTTGGGGACGATGGTCCTCCCCGGACACTCGCATTTAACAAAGGCCGTCACATGTGATGGCTCGTCGAATGTTCCTTCCCCGAGCGCAGCCACCTTTAGACAACGCCACTCACCGGGGCACCCGTATCCGCTGTCCATGTAGGCGCCACAACCAATAACCGCTACCTTTTTCATTGGTTATTCCTCCTGTTTTCTCTTAGTTTTTTCTTAGGGCTCAACAAAAAATAATCCCGCCAAGGCGGGGCAGAATTGGCGCCCTGAATCACTCGGGTTGGCTTTTTACCAATAATGCATGGCGTCCGCAAAAATTTCATTCAGTGCTTCACCGCTGACTGTTCGAGGCGCTATTTTTATGACCCGGTGTTGGGGGAGTGTCCCCTCAACCAATTGCGGGATGTCGTCCACGGTGTAACCGACTCCGTTCAGACCGTTAGGTATGCCGAGCCGTTTCATGAAATCAATAATTGTATCTGCCATGATATGACCTGCGTCTTCTGCCTTTGCACCGGAGATATCCGCACCCAAGATCTCAGCAGCCCGGAGGTGTCTTTCCGGACAGCCTGAACCGGTAAAGCGAAACGCGGCCGGAGCATTCAGGACGACGGCTATGCCATGGGGAACCATGGGGTGATCCTTTGGGTACCCCTCAGCCTGGTATTCCCTAACCATGCCTGAGACGGGGTAAGACATCCCGTGCGGCAGGGTCACCCCGGCATTCCCAAAACCGACACCTGCAAAGGATGCGGCTAAGGCCATCATACTCCGAGCCTCCACATCACTTGGATTTTCGAACTCTCGAATCAGGTATTTAGCCACCATTCGCATGGCTTCCAGGGCCCAGATGTCACTGATGGGATTTGATCCCTGGTATGCGGGGCGCAGAATCGGGTGCTCGGGCCGCGGCCTCTTGGTAAAAGGAAGCGCAGTATAAGACTCAACCGCATGGGTGAGCACATCCAATCCAGTGGCGGCAGCAACCATGGGAGGGAGCGTTGCCGTGTTTTCCGGATCGATGATTCCCAATGTGGGTTTCAAACGGCGATGGGCAACCCCGGTCTTGGCACGCATTTTTTCCAAATCGAATATTGCCACACCGGTCGTCTCGCTTCCTGTCCCCGCGGTGGTGGGAAGGGCAAACAGCGGTTTGAGTGCACCCGGTACGGGAAGGCCCTTCCCAATCGGCGGATTAACGTAGTCCAGAAAGTCATCGGGCGGGTAGGTCGAATATAAATTCGCCATCTTGGCGGTATCAATGGTGGAGCCTCCGCCCACTGCCACAAAGCCATCAAAGGGTTCTGACCTTGCGAAGTCGATGGCCTCCATCATAGACGTGTCTGTAGGCTCAACTCTTACCTGATCAAATACCGAATGGGGGATATTCTGTTCTTTAAGGGCTGTTAGAACCCTGTCTACGACGGGCGTTTTCCTGAGTTCGGGATCTGTGAGGACCATGACCCGCTTGGCGCCCAATTCCGCCAAATCCATCCCAACTTCCTGTGTTGCGCCTAAACCAAAGCGAATATTTGATGCGGCCATTTCAAAAGCATACTCGTATTCCATTTCACCCTCCTATTGTCTGTCATTGTCCAATTCCAAATACCATGTCACAGCATTTCTCCTTCCATTCTTCGATCTGGTCTCGATACTCATCTACTTTGGCTTCCATGTTGCAGTCCATGCAAACAACCTTGGCATGACTTCATCGGCCTACAATCCTCGCAGTGCCACCGCAGAATATACAATCAAGCTTATCCATTTTTCGTGTTCCAGTCCATATTTTTTAATTGAGAAGCCACCCTTCGAACAGGGACCGTACATCCCGCTTTCGGGGGGGGGTAAAGGACACAAACCAGGTTAGAGCATACTCCAAATGGTCTACGCTTGTCCAGTCCGTAGTGGCACTCCTTTTTTCTCCTTAAACTACCATTCGCCATTTTATATTGACATCTATCTATTTGTATTTGTAAAATCACGTAATTTCGTGGCATCAACAAATTGTAATCTGAAGATTACAGGCCAAAAATGAATATTGAGGCAATACCACTACACGGAAAAATCAGACCCTATAGAAAGCCCTGGCTTTTGTGTAAAAGCTGGGGCTTTTGTTTTTTTTAAGAACATTTTACATTATTGAAAGGAGGTTTTTATGAAAACCGTTTTTGTAAATGTAGAAAAATGTATAGGTTGCAGGCATTGTGAGATTGCCTGTGCAAAAGAGCATTCTAAAAATAAAGATGTTCTCTCTATTTTAAATGATGATCCACAGCCTCTACCCAGAATAAGCGTTGGTTTGGGAATAGATTTTATGAAATTCCCCAATCGGTGCCGGCATTGTGATCCCGCCCCCTGTCATCAGATCTGTCCTACAGGAGCAATCTATAAAGATGAAGAACTTGGTTCTGTTCTTGTAAAAGAGACCAATTGTATATCCTGTGGAATGTGTGCCATGGTATGCCCTTTTAGTGCGATTAATTTTCACCGGACCCCTGTTACAAACACGGTTATCTCATATAAATGTGATGATTGTATTGATCGGCAAAAAAATGGAAGAGAGCCTGCTTGTGCTGAAGCATGTAAAACAGGGGCACTTGTCTTTGGAGACATAAATGAAATAATAAGTGGTTTGAAGCAAGACATTGTTATGAAAATAACACAAGATATTAAGGGGATAGAACCTGCTGAGATACCGGAGAATATTAAAATATTTCAAGGCATTAAAGAAAAAATTGCTCAATTAGGGCCGATGCCCTCATCAAATTAAGGAGGTAAATGATGGATAATATGAGATTTGATTCTGACAAAATAAAAAAAATGGTCGAAGAAAGAACTATTGATGAATCTGCAAAACCTGCTTTGGAAATCACCTTGAAAGAGGGGATTGAAACTGTATGGGACAGGCTCGAAAAGCAACAGCCACAATGTGGGTTTGGTGAATTAGGGGTATGTTGTAATCGTTGTACCATGGGTCCGTGTAGAATAGATCCTTTTGAAGGCGGTCCTGAAAGAGGTGTTTGTGGAGCAGATGCCGATCTTATTGTTGCCAGGAATTTTTTAGATGACCTCGCTACAGGAGCTGCAGCCCATTCAGACCATGGTCGTGAAGTCGTTGAGACCTTGTATGAAACTGCTACTGGAAAAGCGCAAGGATATAATATTACAGATACAGAAAAATTAAACACTATAGCTGCTGAATTAGGAATAAAAATAGAAAATAGAGATAAGAATGAAATTGCAAAAGATGTTGCTCTTGCCTTATTAGAAGAATTCGGCACAATAAAAAACAGTATTCAATTTGTTGAAAGAGCGCCGGAACAGACCAAAAAAATCTGGAAAACAGCGGGCATATATCCAAGGAGTGTTGATAGAGAAATTGTTGAAGCAATGCATCGTATACATATGGGTGTTGGTGCGGATTATGCTAATATTCTTCTTCATGGATTAAGGACATCTCTGTCAGATGGATGGGGCGGTTCAATGATGGCAACAGAGGCTTCCGATATCCTTTTTGGTACACCTGAAATTAAAGAGACCTGGGCTAATATGGGAGTTTTAAAGGGAGATATGGTAAACATTATTCTCCATGGGCATAATCCTATTCTCTCTGAAATGGTAGTTGAGGCTGCAGAAGATCCTGAATTGAAAAAACTGGCTGAAAAAAATGGCGCTAAAGGAATTAATCTTGCCGGAATGTGTTGTACAGGTAATGAACTTCTAATGAGAAAAGGCGTCCCTGTAGCAGGAAATATGTTGAACCAGGAATTAGTTATCGCTACTGGAGCAGTCGAAGTTATGATTATCGATTATCAGTGTATTTTCCCTTCTATTACACAGACAGCCGCCTGTTTTCATTCAAAAATCGTTTCCACAAGCGAAAAATCAAAAGTCCCTGGCGCAGTTCATATGGAATTTCATCCGGAAACAGCATATGACACCGCTAAGAAGATCATAAAAATGGCCATTGAGAACTATCCAAACAGAAACCCTGACAGGGTTAAAATTCCGGGAAAACCAATGAAAATGATGGCCGGATTTTCTGTGGAGGCTATAGTTAAGGCATTAGGAGGTACTCTCAAGCCACTTGTAGATGTAATAGCAGCAGGAAAAATTAGAGGGGCCGTAGGAATTGTAGGGTGTAATAATCCTAAGATTAAACATGATTACGGCCATATTCAGCTTGCCAAGGAATTAATAAAAAAAGATATCCTTGTTGTTGAGACAGGATGTGCAGCTATAGCTTCGGGGAAAGAAGGGCTATTATTACCGGAAGCTGCAGAATTAGCTGGAGATGGATTGAAAGAGGTTTGCAAAAGTCTCGGTATTCCTCCGGTTCTTCATATGGGTTCATGTGTTGACTGCTCGAGAATTCTTGTTCTGGGGGCAGCGTTAGGTAATGCTTTGGGAGTTGGTATTGATCAGCTTCCCCTCGCAGGAGCTGCGCCCGAATGGTATTCGCAAAAAGCAGTATCAATAGGCTCATATTTTGTATCCTCCGGAGTATTTACAGTTCTTGGAATACCTCCTAAGATATTTGGGAGCAGTAATGTTATAAACCTGGTTGCAAAAGACTTAGAGAATGTTGTTAATGCAACTTTTGCTGTTGAACCGGATCCAATTGCCGCTGCAAACTTGATATCTGATCATATAGAAAAAAAGAGGGAGAATTTGGGGATATGAAAGACGATTTACTGTTGAGATATTTTATTTATTGTGGACCTTAAAATTGATGGTTTCGTAAAATGTCTCCAAGGCCGTCACTCCCGCGAAAGCGGGAGTCCACAAGTGGTTGAGTTCCCTGGATTCCCGCTCCCCGATCGGAGTCGAGGACAAGCTTCGCGGGAATGACGAAAACGGGTGTTTTCTGATTTTTTACGAATTCATCAAAATTGATGGAGCGAAGCGACACCTTAACTTTAGGCACTTCAAACTTTAGTTCACTTTAGGCACTTTCCCGATTTATCCGGGTTAGGTATATGCGGTTGAAATCTATTTAGATAGAGAAAATTAGAGGGGTGCGGGGGTAAATCATGAAAGTAGCAATAATAGGGATGGGACCGGCAGGTGTAAATGTTGTTAAAACATTAAGGCATAATGGTTTTGATGACAATATTACTATGTTTTCTGCTGAAACAATTCCCCCATATTCACCACCGGCCCTTGGTGAATATCTTATTACAGGAAATGAAGAGGCTCTTTTCTGGGAAGGTAAGGATTTTTGCGAAAAATATAATATCAATTGCAGGGCTGGTGAAAAGATAGCTCGAATTATGCCTGAGGAAAAAGAGCTGAAAACTGAGAATGGTGAAATTATTGAATTCGACTATCTGGTTATAGCCACGGGCACTTCATTATATGCACCGGTTAAAGGTTCGGATAAAAAAGGCATTTCTGATTTTAAGACTTTTGTCGGAACAGATAAAATAAAGATGATGGCGAAAGAAGGCGGAGAGAAAACTGCCATAATTGTCGGAGGGGGATTTATCGGAGTTGAAATTGCTTTATCCCTTGCAAAAATCGGAATCAAATCTTCTGTGCTCAACAGAAGGGGCTGGATAATGCCTCGTCTAATAGATACCGAAACTGCTGAATATGTAGAAAATGATCTTCAATCCCAGGGTGTTGATGTAATGTTAAACACAGAGGGGAAAGAATTTGTTGGAGAAGAACATGTCAAAGGCCTTTTAACTACGGATGGAAGGGAATTAAAGGCAGATATTTATATAACAGCAACAGGTGTTAAACCCAGCATTGATCTTATTAAGAATACTGATATTGAATATGACACAGGAATTATTGTAAATGAACACCTCCAAACAAAATATCCTTATATCTACGCATGTGGGGATGTCGCAGAAACAGTTGAACTTGTTTCCGGAGAAAGGAAAATTCATGGCTTGTTTCCCGTTGCGGTAAATCATGCCCAAACTGTAGCATATAATATTTTGGGTATGAAAAGAAAATATGAAAAACAAGTAAATATGAATTCTCTAAAAAAATTGAGTTTTAAACTCATAGTCGTTGGAAAACTGGAAGGAGAAGAAATAAAGTATAAAACTGAAAATGTTTTGCGCAAAATATATATTAAAGATGATAAAATAATGGGATTTGTGTTGTTGGAGGATATATCTAATGCAGGGGTTTATTTGTCTCTTTTTACTCGAAGAATTAATGTTTCAAAATTCAAAGATAAACTTTTGTCAAGATATTTTTATCCAGGAATATTGATGACTCAAATTTGATGGCCTCGTAAAAAGTCATTTTTCACGTCACTCCCGCGAAAGCGGGAGTCTATAATTGCTTGAACTTACTGGATTCCCGCTTTCGCGGGAATGACAATAATCGGACATTTCCGACTTTTTACGAATTCATCAAATTTGATAAAGCTATAAAACATCGATTTAGGGGCCGTAGAAAGAGGGGGCGTTGGTTCTTAGTTGTCACTCATGAGAAAGGCCACCATCTCTTCCAGGCCATCGATGGTCAGCTCGAACATGGGAAATATCTCGCGGATTGCATTGATGGTTCGGGTATAGGGCCATTCAGCAGACATCTTGGGATTCAGCCACACGGAATGCCGAAAGTTATCGGCTATGAACCGCAGCCTCTCATGGCTCGACATCGTTGATCTCTCTTCGATATGGATTGACCCGTCCGTGGACATCAGTTCATAGGGGGCCATGCTTGCATCGCCGACGATGATAAACCGAGTCTCCGGATCGCGACGGGCCAGGTCGCTAACCGGATGTGGTTTCTTAAATCTGGGAGGGTCTTCCCAGATATTGTCATAGATTGTATTGTGGAAAAAGAACGTCTTCAGTTCCTTGAACTGGGAACGCGCATAATTAAAAATGGTCTGCACCATCTCGATGTACGGATCCATGGACCAACCGCCATTGTCTATGGCCAAGATCACTTTCAGGCGGTCTTTCACGCTCCTGTCGAACATGATCTCTATCTCCCCGGCGTTTTTCATGGTCTGGTAGATGGTTTCATCGATATTAATCACGTCTTTGGGCCCTGTGGGTACCATATTCCTCAATCTTTTCAAGGCCTCTCCAATCTGCGCCTGCGTGAGCGGGCCTTCCTGAGAATAATCGCGGTATCTCCTGTCCATGGCCACTTTAACCGCAGATTTGTTTCTGGAAACCCCTCCAACCCTCATCCCGCCAGGATGATAACCCGAATGCCCTACCGGTGAGGTGCCGCCGGTACCGATCCACTTAGCCCCGCCATGATGTTCCTCTGTCTGCTCTTTCAACCGGTCAAGAAAGTATTGGAGCAGTTCTTCGGGGCTCAGTTTGTTGAGGGACTCTTCATCAATCCCCAATGCATCGGCCATCGCCTTGGGATCTTTCAACCACTCATCCAACATGGCCTGGGCCACCTGGGACAACTCGAATTCTTCAGGCTCTTTCAGTTCGGCCCCTTCAAAACGGTGCGCAAATACCTGGTCATACAGGTCGAAGTACCTCTCGCTCTTGACCAGGATCGCCCTTGCCGCCGTATAGAAATCATCAATAGACGTGATCAGTCCCATACCCAGCGCCTTTTGAAGCCGCAGGAAAGATGTGGGTGATACAGGGATCCCCACTTGTCTTAACAGATAAAAAAAGGTGGTAAACATGATATCCTCCGAAGGGCGTGGTGCATAGCGCATGGGGCATGGCGAAAAGCGCCAGACGCCACCCTGTCCGCTATGCGCTTTGCTCTGTGCGCCTTGCGCTAACTCATATCCTCATTCGCGAGGCAGCGTTTCGTGCAATCGCATAATCCGGACTCTTTTTAAACAAAACGCCTAAATAGGGGAGATCTCCCTTGATGAGATGCTTCACATTGAAATCAGGATCTGCCTGCAGGGCGCGAATCCAGTTGATGAGTTCCCTGGTAGCCGGCTTTTTTTCAATCCCTCTGAAATCCCTCATCTTATAAAAGGCCCGGATTGAACTATCTAAGAGGTCTTTGCTTATATCAGGGAAATGAACCCGGAGAATTTCTCGCATCATATCAGGCTCGGGGAAGGCGATGTGATGGAAGTTGCATCGACCTAAGAAGGGATCGGACAGGTCTTTCTTGGCGTTGGATGTAATAATAATAACCGGTCTTTTCTTGGCCTTTGTGGTCTTGTCAATTTCAATGATATCAAATTCCATCTGATCTAAGACGTCCAACATGTCGTCCTGAAAATCGGTGTCTGCCTTATCGATTTCGTCAATCAGGAGGATCACCCTTTCTTCCGAAACAAAGGACTGTCCTATCTTGCCCATCTTGATATACTCTTCAATATCACTGACGTCCCTTTTGGAGTCACCAAAACGGCTGTCGTTGAGCCGCGTAAGGGTATCATACTGGTAAAGGGCCTCCACAAGCTTCATGCTCGATTTGACATTCAAGACGATCAGCTTCATTTTCAAGGCCTCTGAAATGGCATGAGCTAACATGGTCTTGCCGGTTCCTGGCTCTCCTTTGAGAAGTAGGGGCATTTCCAGGGCCATGGTGATATTTATAATCTTGGCCAATTCTTCATCCAGGACATATTTGGACGCGCCGGTAAATTTCCTATTCGTGCTGCTCTCTGATTGCATACTTCTGCTCCTTGCAAAAAATGGGATTTTGTTATAGATTTTGTTAAACATAGACTTCTTGCGAACTGTACAATTAAGCCGATAACATAAGCATCTTTGCCGATGGGTCAACACAGATATAGGATTTGGGAGGGGGGCGGCAATATTTGATAGAATTTGTCAGTTAGCTGCAATTACAACGAACAAGTGATAAGTGAGCTAAAGTGACTAAAGTTAGTCAGATATAGCACTCCCCCAGAATAGATCAAATTAATCAGTAGAAAGGAACTGCTATGCCTTTGGCCTTTAAATCCATCAGCCACGGCACCATTGCCTTTGGCTTTTTTAATATCGACTCCGACATGCTTCTTCTCGATCGCTATTTCTTTTTTGCCACAGAATTCTGCGGTCATCTCATAGAAATAGCTGAAAAAAACCTGGAGGGACATTACGAGACATCCTGGGAGGTTTACAACATTTCAGATCAGGAAGATATCGGAGACCTTATGGGGGCAATTCACGGGGTTCATTATACCGGCTTCATAGGCGAGGTATACCGCAGGTTCCCATTCCCGGAAAGGCCCGAGGACTTCAGGCAGAAGGCCGAGGGAGCGGGGACCCGGGACGAAATTGAGGCGATAATTAAAAAATTCGCAAGGTCGTTTCAGATTATCTTTGTCATTGACCAGGAAACAGAAGAGGTCTCAATCGGTCCCTACAGATTTACCAGAACCGGATTTCAGGAACTGATCAAATACGTCTGGCGGGGCGGATACCCGCGCTGGAAAGATGAAATAAGACCCAATTACGTGGTTGCTATGAAGGATAAGATCGCCCTCAGCTCATGTGGCATATTCAGTGGTCTGCAACTACTTTAAGAAAGCCGGTCTTTACAAAAAAATGTGCAGAGCATTCCTTAACTTTAGACACTTTGGATCACTTTTCTTTCTGAAACTACTTCCCTGACAAATGCCTCCACATGGCCTCTGCCGCTTTCTTGCCCATATCTTCATCCCTCTCTTCTATGGGCAGAGCGGGTCTGCCTCCCCTGAGCCGGGCAATTCTTTCCTCGAGGGGCGGATGGGTTGAAAAGAGGTTCATCATGCTTTTCCCTGAGAGGGGGTTTATAATGAACATGTGGGCAGTAGACGGATT
>Ga0075124_10001435_pt1 | contig 11140 bp, 12 predicted proteins | sample AntAceMetag02UKS_FD_69809 | JGI IMG/M metagenome (GOLD analysis project Ga0075124, IMG submission 69809) | Saline lake microbial communities from Ace Lake, Antarctica - Antarctic Ace Lake Metagenome 02UKS | ecosystem: Environmental > Aquatic > Non-marine Saline and Alkaline > Saline | place... | reverse complement strand
CAAAAATATAAATCATCGAAATTAGACCCTTTTAAATATATACGAAGGTAATGTACTTTTTTTCCAATTAATGCTTTTTCTCTTTTAAGTTTCTGTTGTAAGTAGGAATCAAGGTTAAAGATATAGCAATCGGTATCTTCATATATTTTTCCAACAGAGCATAACTCTCTGGATAAGTTACCTGGAATATCCATTTCTAAATACTCGGATATTGGAATTGGGTTGCTTAAATGAAAAGTTGGCTCGTTACTATCAGCCCACCTACCTTTTATGTTTTGATGAATTTGTTGTAATTTCTCGTTGAAGAAATCCATCTGAGCTGTAGCATTCTTAGCAGTTTTGGTTAAGCCTTTTCCTAAGCGGGTATTGACAAATTCAATAAATGTAAAAAGAAAAATTTCAGTTTTACTGCCTAAAAAATCTGTACTGCCACGAGAATCCCTATACACTTTATTTTAGATTAAATTTATAGGTGATGCTGTGCCTGCCGCATACTCCCTTGATGGATTTGATTCCTCATAGTAATAGGAGAAAGGTAAAGCTCTTAGGTTAATAGATTTAACATTTATTTCAGGAGCTTGATCTTGATATTCTTTTATAGATTTCCTTAATTGAAAATTGTTTCTTGCAAAAAAGAATATTAATAATACCAAACCGATAATTTGTGTCAATATTGGATTGTAAATTGTAGGAATCTCGAAAAAATCCCCAAGCATACCCCAAACATATATTCCGATGGATATTATGTAAAAAATGACATTAAGAAATATTTTAAGATTATTTTTCATAAATTCTTCCTTGTTAGGTAAATCATATATGAGTAATTTTAAATCAATTAATGAATTATGCTCTAAAGAAAATACTCTTCATTACCCGGAAAAATCAGATAGTTGCTTGTTCAAGCTTACGGCCAGATCCACCAGCAAAGGATGCTGACGAGAATGCCCAGGATGATGCCGCCGAGGGCTTCGGAGGGGGAGTGACCGAGAACCTCGCGCAGTTCCTCAAATTCCTTTGAAGGGCTGGTTTTCCCGGAAATCGACTCCTTGATGATCCGGTTGATCTGCTGGGCATGGAAACCTGCCTGCCGGCGGATGTTGGTGGCATCGTAGATCACCACCACCGCGACCGCGAAAGCCAGTCCGAACAGTGGCGTGTCGAAGCCGACGTAATGACCAATAGTGACAGCGGCAGCGGAAACAATCGCCGAATGGGAGCTGGGCATCCCCCCGGTGCTGAAAAGCAGCGACCAGTCCCAGGTCTTATTCCTGAGATACTCCAGGGGCAGCTTGAGGATTTGCGCCAGGATAGAGGCGATGATGCTGGCGATCAGAACTTTGTTGTGGATAATATCAATCAATGGCATTGATGTTACACTTCCGTTTCTGAAGGTTTTATTTCTTCCGATGAAAGCTGACGCACTTTTAATTCGGCCGCTTCCAACAGTCCGGCACAATGTATTGCTAATTCCTGTCCCTTTTCAAAAAGTGCAAGGGACTCCTCAAGTGATAGGTCTTCATTTTCAAGGCGGGACACATTCTCCTGTAAGGCGTTGAATGCGCTTTCAAAGTCCATTTGAGGAATATTATCTTTTTTCTTGTCCGTCATATATCAATTCTCCTGATCTTTCTTTGTAACTCGGGCTTTCAAGCTGCCCTCGCTGACCTGGATATGGAGTTGTTCATCCAACTGCACCTGTCCTGACCGTTTGACGGTGCTGCCGTCCTCTTCGCGAGTGACCACAGCATATCCCCGGTTCAGGACGGCTTGCGGATTGAGGCTTTTCAGGGAACGCTGCAGGTTCTCTAACCGGAGATGCTTGTTTTCCAATGTGGTTTGAATGGCGTGATTCAACCTCAAGTTGATCTCATCCAGGCGCTGCCGATAGGTATTGATGGCGTATTTTGGAGATGAACGTGACAGGGTGCTTTGCAGCTGTCCCAGTTCCCAGCGCAAGTCAGTAAGGTTTTCACGGAAGACTGTCGTATGCCGAGTTGCGAGTTCTATCACCACTGCCAGCAATTCCAATTTATCTGGTGTGGCGATCTCCGCGGCAGCCGTCGGCGTTGGCGCGCGGCGGTCGGCGGCGAAATCAGTCAGGGTGAAGTCTGTCTCATGACCGATACCAGAGATGACAGGCGATGCTGAGGCCCGCACTGCCCGGACTACGGCTTCATCGTTGAATGCCCATAGGTCTTCGATGGAACCACCACCTCTTCCGATCAGGATCACATCGGGGTGGATTTCTCGGTTCAACCGCTCAAGTGCAGCAATGATCCCGTGTGGTGCATTCGTTCCCTGGACGGGTGTGGGCGAGAGGATGACCTCTGCGATGGGGAATCGCCGGCGGAGCGTGTTGAGCATGTCCTGCAGGGCGGCGCCGGTTGGTGAGGTCACGATGCCGATCGTTCTTGGCAGGGTTGGCAGGGGTCGCTTGATTTCAGGGTCAAACAGTCCTTCTACCTCAAGCTTGGCTTTGAGACGCAGATACTCCTGAAAAAGTGCCCCTTCGCCTGCGGGTCGCATGGTGTCCACATAGAGCTGTACCTGGCCGCTGACATCATAGAGGCCCATACCGCCGTGGACTTCTACCGCCAGGCCTTCGTCAGGCGCGAAGTTCAGACGGGCAGCAGCGTTGCGCCACATCACGCAGCGGACAGCTGCATCGGAGTCCTTGAGGGTGAAGTAAAGATGACCGGAAGAGGGCTTGCCGACATTAGATAGTTCACCGCTGACCCACACATCCTGTAAGATATCATCGCTTTCGAGAAGGCTGCGCAGGTAACCGGTGAGCTGGCTGACGCTGAGGATATTGCTGGGTTGAAAGATGGTGTATTGTTCCATAAGTCTCATCTACTGACCGTTCTTAATTAAGTATATCAATGATTGGGGAGCAGGGAGTAGAAATCTGGTATCAGAAAACAGGAATCTGATACAATAATTCTCTAACGAAAAAGATTTAAAAGGAAGTTACCCTATTGGACCATATCTGGACACCCTGGCGCATGAAGTATATTCAAGAACAGCATGATTATAAAGGTTGCATTTTTTGCCTGGCAGCCGAAGCTGAAGATGGATTAGAGAATCTGATTTTCTTCCGCGGTGAACATAACTTTATGATCTTGAACCGTTATCCTTATACCAGCGGGCATTTGATGTGTGTGCCTTATGCTCATGAGGAACGGCTGCAGGACCTTTCCCGTGATGCCCGGGCTGAGATGATGGAATTGGCGACACGGGCTGTGGACGTTTTACAGGTGGTGTATCATCCGGAAGGTTTTAATATTGGGTTGAATCTAGGCGAGATGGCAGGGGCTGGTATTGCGGAACATTTACATTTGCATATCGTCCCGCGTTGGGGTGGGGATACAAACTTCATGTCCGCAGTGGGCAGTACTCGGATCCTTCCCGAGTCGCTGGAAGAAACCTATCAACGAGTCAAAGCAGCATGGGAGGGCTTTGCCTAAGGTTCTGCCTTCACCGGTACACAAAAAACAGGCTGATCATACTTTCTGACCAGCCTGTCTATTCTTAAACGGTGTTCGATATGGTTTATTTTGAATCACTTTGATTAGATTTACCCGAGAAGATTGTCCGGACGAGTGCGATGACACCCAACAAGATCAAGAGGACAGGCCAGTATTGACTTATGCTGGACTCCAGCCCAAGATGCGAGCCGAAAGCAAAGAAGAGAACGGCACTGATCAATATGAGGATCAAGCCTCCAGTAAACGCCTCTTTGAATTTCCGGTCAATTATCCCGCTGAGAATGATCCCAACGCCTACAAAGCCGGGGATAAGCGCCCAGATATATGCCCAGCTTTCCCAATCGTGACTGATATGCTGGTAGTATAGAATGCCGCCAATCCCCGAAAGGATAGCACCAGGTACTGCCAGACCGCCGATCCCACTGATGAGTGCCCAAAACAGGAAGACGCAGCCAACGCCTATAATGATGAAAGGCCACTCCCAAAAACTGAAGACCTGTGGGAAGATTTCGCTGGCGAGGAATAGACCGCCGAGTAGAATGAGAACGATTCCGCCTGCGATACTTGCTCTTCGATTCATGTTATTCTCCTTTATATTTTATTTCTCCATTTGAGACTGAATTATTGACCTCATTTTATCCTATTATTTGTCACCCAGATGAGTGATATCCCCAAGACCGCTGATCTCCTGGGAGAGCTCCGGCGAACCGTAATAGCTTACGGCACCGCTGCCGTTAATGGTGATCGTCAGGGTTTCAAAAGCCCAAACCCTGGCATTGCCTAAGCCCTGGACTTTGACTGACGCTGTGCTGCTTTGCAGGTCGCCGGCTTGATAATTGCCAGCACCATCAATATTGATAGTTTGACTGGATACCTGACCAGCCAACTCAATTGTGGCTGTTCCGGATATTTGTACAGAAAGCGTCTCGGCGGTCAGGTCGTCAATTTCAACCTGCCCGGCGCCATTAATCGTCATCGCCAGAGTATCTGTTTGCAGACTCTCTATATCCACGTCGCCTGCGCCATTGATGGTCAACTCGGTCAGGTCTGTTACGGTAAGGGTGTAAACGATCTCTTTTGTGGGGATGATGCTGGTTACCCAGAAGCTTTCCTGATATCCAAGTGTCAGTGTGCCGGCTTGTACTTCTGAAGAGAGCGCTTCCAAGATATTGTCCTCAGCTTCAATTTCAAGGGATTCCGAACTACCCTGGATGATATCCAACCGACCAACACCGTTCAATGTGATAGCATTGAACCCGCTTACATCGCGTGTTTCGGAGACCACAACACCAGAGCCCTTGACTACTCTAGTGAAAGGTAATTGGCAGGCGCTCAGCAGGAAGCTTGTCATCACCAACAGGGATAAGACCAAAATAAATTTTTTCTTCATCGAATGATTTGTCCTTTCATATCCTATGTACTTTCATTCTAATATACGAGGAAAAGTCTGGAAAGTTGCACGTATCAACCGTTTCTCTGCCATTGCTCTCTGAAAGGGGGGCGGTTAGAATCAAATTGCCAATTCGAGCTAATGAGGTGATATGCATGGGCGCAGAAAACGAACGACAAGCATTATTTGATGGTTGGTCAGACGACTATGACCACACTGTACAGGATGACGATGGATTCCCGTTCGCTGGCTATCAAGGGACTCTGAAGACATTGGTCCGTATGGCGAATGTCCAATCAACACATACCATTCTTGATCTAGGAGTTGGCACTGGCAATCTCTCCAGATTGTTACCGACAGCGGGGAATCAGATTTGGGGCATTGACTTTTCAAATAAAATGTTGACAAAAGCCAGGGAGGTTCTTCCGGATTCACATTTACTGCAAGCTGACCTTCTGAGTGAGGATTGGCCGGCTGCGCTTTTGCAGAGATATGACAGGATCATCTCTGGCTACACCCTCCATGAGTTCGATGATGCAGCAAAGCTCACGATACTTCAACGATTGGCACGCAATCATCTGGCACCGGATGGGCTAATTCTCCTGGCGGATATTTCTTTTGCTGACCGCAAAGTATTTATTCAGGCAAAGCATGACTTCCGGACAGCATGGGATGAGGATGAATACTACTGGTGCGCAGAGGACATGGTCCCTGTGCTCGAACACGCTGGGTTTGAAGTGGCGTATCGTCAAACCTCTGTTTGTGCTGGAATATATCAGTGCAGGTTCTTTCCGCACAAGGCGGGAGAAGCGGGATTTTATTAAAAGCGATTTTAAAATACCACTCCTTTCGACCAAATCAGCGCTTGCAGAATGATTAAGCGAGTATGATTGGGTAAGTTGATAATAGATTGATGACAGGCTGGTATATAATTATTTTATAATAGTGACTCAGGTTTTCATGGCTTAAAAGTGAGGTGCAAGATGACGATAGATCTGAATGATGAATCACAAGGCAAGAATAAGAAATCGACAAGATGGCTGGTTGGATGTTCTGTCAGCGCTGTGGTGGTCGTTTGTGTGACCTTGTTTTTCATTTTTGGTGGTTTTGCCGGTTTGGTTGCCCTTTTCGGCGGTGATCCTGAGGGACTCAACGTTGAAGTTGTTACGCCTGCTTCCAAGATCGCCGTTGGGGAATCGTTTACGATTGTCCTCACATTGACCAACGAAGGAACAAAGAACATCACGATCAGTGAGATTCAGCTTCCCAATGACCTGCTAGCAATCGCTCTGGTGACGGATGTGACTCCTGCGAGTGAACAAGGCCTGGATTATGGCGACCAAACAGCTTATGAGTTAGATATGATGATTGCGCCCAATGGGCAGGAAACTGTGGTATTTTACTTCAAGGCACTTGAAGTTGGCGATGTCAGCGGTGATATTGAAGTGAATGTTGGGACGAAATCAAAAGAATCCACGATCCGCGTTGTGGTTTCATCAGGAACCGCGTCGAATGGAGATAATGGGGGGGATATCATGATGGGGGATGTGATCCCCTACCGCTCTGTGGTGCAGATAATTGCCATTGTAGACATCGAAGGTGAACAGGTAATGGGTTGGACTGGTTCTGGAACGATCATTTCTGAGGATGGGCTGATTCTGACCAATGCCCACGTTGTCCTTTCTGATCGGTATTATGAGGTTGTCGATCTGGTCGTTTCCATCACTGTCGCAGAAGACCAACCCCCTGAGGCAATGTTCTATGCAGATGTCCTTCAAGCGGATGCCAGCCTGGACCTGGCTGTGATCAAGGTCAGCTCGACTTTGGACGGGGGCGAACCGAATTTCAGCTCATTGGGGATTAACCCTGTTCCATTAGGCGATTCAGACGCGCTGCAATTGGGAGATGAAATCATCATCATCGGCTATCCAGGGATCGGCGGCGAAACCATCACACTGACCCGTGGGGAAGTCAGCGGATTCACTTCAGAAGAGCCGTACGGAAACCGGGCGTTCATCAAAACCTCAGCGACCATCGCTGGCGGGAACAGCGGCGGCCTGGCGGCGACTGCTCAGGGTGAGATTATTGGGGTTCCGACTCAGGTCGGCTCTGGCGATTTACAGGATGCCGTTGTGGATTGCCGTCCTTTGGCGGACACCAACAGGGATGGGTACATCGACGACAGTGATAACTGTGTGCCGACGGGTGGTTTCATCAATGCTGTGCGCCCCATTGACCTTGCCCTGCCTATGATTGAAGCTGCAAAAGCTGGAGAAGTGGCGATTGTTGAAGAACAGACCATTGCTGAGAACCAGGAGGAATTCAGCCCCGAAGGGACTGTCATCTTGAGCGATGATTTCTCAAATAATGCGAATAATTGGGCTGAGGGTGATTCCTCGGATGGAGGCATACAGATCACTGGTGGTCAACTTGTGATCAACGTGAAACTCGATAATTATATTGTCTGGTCTACATTGCCGGATATCTATGATAGTGCCATTATTGAGGTGGACGCACAAGTACTGCAATCTGCTGTGGATGGCGATTTTGGATTGGTCTGCGGTTATCAAGATGCCGATAATTTTACTGTCCTGGAGATCACTGAGGATGGGTATTACGGCATTTGGAAATATAAGAATGATCAATTTACTCAACTGGTGGATTGGGCGTATTCTGAGATTGCGGCAGGAGGTGGACCTTACTCGCTGGCAGCCTACTGTGGTCCTGACCGGTTGACTTTAGCCGTGAACGGCAGACTTCTGGCTGAGACTGTTGATCTGGATTATATTCCCGGCGAAGTTGGATTGGTTGCCGGATGTTTCAATCACTCCAATATCATGATTGGATTTGATAATTTTACGATCTATCGACCTTAATGAAATTGATGTAATGACCATATCAAAAAACCCCCGACTTCAATCCGGGGGTTTTTACTTCAGTAAATTATTCAATCGAGAATCCTGTCTGGTCGATGAATTTATCTCGATTTGCCAGACGGGCGGTCTTTCCTGAACTTGTCTTGATGATCCAGCCTTCTCTAACCAGGAGCACATGGCGGAGGGCTACTGCAGAACCCTGGGTGACAGCCTGGCGGATTTCGTTGGTGATGCGCTCTTTTTCGTTCGGATCTTCCGTATCCACCTCAGCGACAATGACCACCTGTTCCGTCCCCATCCGTTTGGAGAAGATCCCAAATGCAACCACGCGTCCGGGATGGACGCCTGGGACGGTCATGGCGATCCGCTCAAGGTCCTGCGGATAGATATTTTTCCCGCCGACAATGATCAGGTCTTTTTTCCGTCCGGTGATATAGACTTCACCGTCCAGCATGTACCCATAGTCTCCAGTCAAATACCACCCGCCCATGAAGGCATCCTTTGTCGTTTTGGGGCGATGGTAATACTCTGTCAGCATACAATTGGATCGGAGGGCGATCTCGCCAATGTGGCGATCGGGCAGAGGCGTGCCATGCGGATCCATTACTTTGACCTCGGTGTTTGGAATGGGTAACCCGGCAGAGACCATATTGAAAAAAGGTTTTCCTTCTTCTGCAGGACGAGCGATGCGATCCACCTGAAGTGAATCTCGGTCAACCGGGTCAACGTTGACCGAGGTGTCGATCCCACCCTGGGTGACGGCAAAGGCATTCTCCGCCATTGCGTAGCTGGTCGCAATGGCTGTTTCAGGGAAACCATAGGGCTCGAAGGCTTTCAGGAAAAGTTGATGGCTGTCTTGGCGCATCGGCTCAGAGCAGTTAATCACTGCCCGCCAGGAGGAGAGGTCCACGCCTTCCATATGCCGTGGGCGGATCTTCTTGGCACAGAAGTTGTAAGCAAAGTTCGGCAGCCAGACAAGGGTGCCCTTATACTTGCTGACAGCATGCATCAATCGCTGCGGGGCACGCACCCAATCAAAGGGTGACATCAGCACCATTGGCAATCCATAGAGGATTGGCATGAGGAACCCAGCGATCAAACCCATATCATGGTAAAGGGGGAGCCAGCTGACAATCACATCATCATCTGTGATATGCAGAACATCAGCATAGGTCGTGATCTGGTTTAGGACGGATTGGTGTGAGAGTGCGACGCCTTTTTGCAGACCAGTCGTGCCTGAGGAATGCTGCAGGAGGACAATGTCTTCCGGCTTACGGCGATCCAGATCGAAGATAGGCTGGCTGCCTTCTCCTAGCTCTTCAGCGATCATTACGGTACGGACAGAGTCACTTTCTTTTAATGCGGATTTCACTTCTGGTTTAAAATCTCTATACGTGAAGATTGCGGAGGGCTGAGTCACCTCGATCAGCGCAGCTAGGTCCTTGCGGTAGCGCTCCGGCTGGAGTTTCTCGGTCAGGTAAGGCATGATAGATGGGATCGCGCCATGCAGGATGGTTCCGAAATAGGTATAGATCAGGTCTGCACCGTGTTGAAGGATCAAGAGGACAACCTCGCCAGGTTCAATCCCCTCGGCTTCGAGCATGTGCTGGGCACCGACTGCCCGGGTTAATAACTGGCGGACAGTGCTGGGCAAGTCTTCCTGCCCAGCATGTTGCAGATAGATTGCCACCTCATCCGGATGGTTCTCATAATGGGACTTTAATATATGATGGAAAGTTTGCATTGTTTATCCCTGACGTTCGAGGATCAAATCTGCAAGTTCGTTGAGGGTATCGAATGTCTCAGCATTCAACTCGGTGTCGTCAATCTGGACATCGAAAGTATCTTCGACAAACAGCGCTACGTCCACAAGGCTGAAGGAGTCAATCAGACCGCTTGAAATGAGGGGTTCCTCTGGTTTGATCTCACGGTCGGGGAGCTGCAGGATCTCTTCAGAGAGATAGGTTTCCATTTTTTTGATGATATCAACTTTCGGCATTCGTTAATACTCCTGATCAAATAATCAATTACGGGTCAAGACAACGTCCTATTTTACCATTTACCCGTCAATCAGGCATTCCAGGGTTGGTTTGAGGGCTTCATAGTATGTCTGTGAGCCTTCAGGTGTTACATGGACGGCAGAATTGGTGAATTCCGCTTCTGGAACGACATCCCATAGGTCAATATACGCCCAATCGGCATCGGTGGCGTTGTCTGCCATTGCCTGCTGGTATTGGTCGTATGCCCAACGCGGGTAGAAGTAGTTGTAGCGCACATCACTGTTCTCACCCTCACTGATCAGGATGGGCTCGTTCACCACAAGGATCGGTACATCACCCGCCAGTTCAACACCCGCAGTGATGATATCCATGGAAAGCTGGTCAAGCGGAAGCGTTCCTGAGAACCACTCCTGAAACCCGTCATCATCACCCTCGAAATCACGCTGAGCAGGCGTGATGTCTTTAAGATAGGTCTGGTCAATGCCGGTTGCAGCCCACATGACGCCGTAAAACTGAAGCTGCAGGGCGTCAAAGATGGCACGCCGGTGACCGATCAGGGTGAGGTCCCAGAATGTTTTGTGGATGAAGTCCTCACTGTCTGAATCCAGCGACAGGTCCAGCTCCTCAATCAGCGGCTGGACACGCTCAGGATTATTCGCAACCAATGGAGTCTTGATTTGGATATTAATGGGGAATGATTCAAGCGTGACAGGCCAGATGATCAGGTCGGGTTCGTAAGCGAGGGTTTTTTCCAGGATCATCAGGTCTTTAACGAGGGACATGGTCGGGTATGCCAGGTTGTAAGCACGGACTGTCTTTCCATCAGATGTAGAAAGTTTGTCCTGATTGATCAGCCCGCTGAGGGTATCATCTGGTTCAAGGAGGGTGCCCCAGGTGGCGCTGTCACCGAGCAAGATGACCCGGAACTCGTCCTCTGGTTTCTCGCCCGCATTGATCTCATGAGAGGCGAACATTGCTTCGAGATCATAAAGGCTTAGATTATATGCTTCCTCCGTATTTTCACCGAAGGGAAGGCGCTCCCTTCCGGGTAGAAGCAAATTATAAAGGGACAGGCGACCCAAAATCCCGTTTGCCGGGATCAAAGCGACTGTAAAATTTAATATCAGGAAAAGCATCATGCCTTTGATCAGCACATTCCTGATAAATTTCTTGATTTGTTTTTCTTGTGCATTGGTTTCTTCAGTCATCATAATGATTTCATTATTCTACTTGCTCCAACTGCCTGCGGACCGTGTCCAGGAGTTCCAACGCGGAAAGGTTGCGGACATCCCAACCTTTATAGTTCAGATAGACGTCTTCGCGCTCTTTATCCAAACCGTAATTAGGGAGTCCTTCCACCGCTGCCCAGAAGTTCCAAAGCGGTAA
>Ga0075124_10001434_pt1 | contig 11144 bp, 12 predicted proteins | sample AntAceMetag02UKS_FD_69809 | JGI IMG/M metagenome (GOLD analysis project Ga0075124, IMG submission 69809) | Saline lake microbial communities from Ace Lake, Antarctica - Antarctic Ace Lake Metagenome 02UKS | ecosystem: Environmental > Aquatic > Non-marine Saline and Alkaline > Saline | place... | reverse complement strand
TGCATGGACGCGAGCTGCTGGGGCGCCCAGTGGTTGTCAAACTTTTGCCGCTGGTTTGCGTTCAGATCCTTGATTGCCTCGGCGCGTATCTCATCCCATGCGGATTTGCCCCTGCCCTGCCCCGCAATCATCTCCTGGCCAAGTTCTACCGCGTCCATTCCCTTCTTTGCGTTGAGAGCAGCGCGGAGCTCGGCGTCCTTCCCCATCGCGGAAATGTACGCATCCTTTGACTTGATGACGTTCATCTCTTCCTGGTGCCGTATCGCCAGCTCTACCATCTGCGATCCCGCACCCGCGACCGCACGACCGACGCCTGCACCGAACGCGTCTGGCGTGGCACCAGCGGCACTTTGGCGTACACCTGGCGCCGCTCCCATCGGAGCCTGTTCTTGCAATGTCGGAACTATTGGCATGGTCAGAACTCCGTTAAGCGTGCATTGTCCCAGACGTGTTTTCTCAAGCGCGTAGATCAGCTCCGCCGCCGCTGCCTGGAGCTCCGCCGCCCCACCCGAATGTCTTCGCGGTCAACGCGCCCTGCGTCATCGCATTGCCGACGCCGGAGATCCCCGTTGCTATCATCTTCTGCTTAGCTGAGTACTTCGCCAGCTCGCCCTCGTCGCGTGAGTTCGCGGCTTGGTTTTCGAATCCCCACACGTCGAGCGCGGCGTTGTAGTCGATGTTGTCGTAGCTCAGTTGCGCAGTCTCGCTCAGGTCCGCCTCCCAGTCCATCACGCTACCGGAGCCAAGCGCCACGTTGCCCGCCGCGAAGCCTACAGTGCCCTGCCCGCGCGCCTTGCCGACATCGCGGCCAAGCTTGCGCTTCTCTTCGCGAGCGACATCAAGGCGCTGACCGGCCTGCATCTCGGCGACGGTAGCGTTGTTGTCAGCCACCTGTTTCTGATAATCGCCAGCCTCTTTTTGCGCCGCCATGGAATACGCGGTTCCTGCAATTCCCATGCCGATACCAGCAACGGCCAGAGCTGCGGTTGCGCCTACGGTCGCGCCAGCGCCAGCACTTGCCACGGCAGTGGTTGCGAGGATGGTAAGGGTAACCGGTTCACACATCTTTTGACCTCAACAGTATGCGATGGAATGGTAGCCAGTCCAAGCCGTATGGCTCGGCTGGAAAAATAGAGAACCCGCACCACTTGAGCCATCGCAGCGTGATCTTGTTTCGCGCGTCAACGTAGTTCTCAAGCCGGGGAAACATCGCCAGCATCTCATAGATGTAGCAGCGTGACTCGCGCAGAAAGCGGTGTTTGACCTCTGCGATTCGATCGGTCCCCAGGAGCCACGGCGAACCGGTGTCGTCAAGGACGGTGCGGCATCCGACGCCGAACATCACTATCGGCTCGTCATCGAGTAGCGCAGTCCACGCCTTCGCGCTGTTCTGGACGGACAGGCGCAGGGCGTCGGCTGGCGTGTGGTGCCCAGATGCCCAGACCTCGCGCATGTCAGTTGCCCGCATGTGCGGAGCCATCTTCCGTGCGTGCTGCCTCGTTGCTGTGACGACTTCAGCCTCCAATGACCATCTCCGGTATGATTGCGAGCACCGTGATTGGGAGCGGATCGGACTGCCGGATGAATAGCCGACCGTCGTAACCGTAAGAATTCACTACCTGCTGTTTCTTGTCGCCAGTAAAAAGCTCGGTCGGCTCGTAATAGTCCTCGTCTTCGCGGTATTTGATCTCGACGAGGTTGGGAACATTTGGCCCAACGAAGCCGCCGCGTGTGTTACGCAGCCGCATGAATGCGTTGCCGAGCTTGCGTTTGCGGTTCTGGATGGTCTGCGCGGGATTGATCTCTAGCTGAAGCGTTTCAAGGTCGCAAGTGTACGGTAGCCCGACCGTGACAAGAACGGCAGCATTCGGAAGTGTGACGGCGCCGGATGCTACGGTCAGCCCCGGCACCACGTTCCCGTCTGCCAACACGGCTACCGCTTTGCCTTCCAGATGATCGAGTCCGGAAATGACCGTCGAGCCCTTCTGAACTACGCCGCCGGACACATAAGCGGTGTACGAAGTGCCGTCGATGTCGTCGTCGTTGTAGGTGTTCAGTTCGAAGTCCGTAGCCGTCTTGTTCGCCACCTTGTAAAGCGTATCGCCGTTAAGCTCAGTCATGCCGACGACGTCTTTGATCTTGACCCGATCCCCGTCGCTGTAGCCATGCGCTGCCGCGGTCGCTATAACCACCGGGTTCGCCTGTGTGGCGCCAGATATGACGACCTCGGTCGCGCTGAACTGCAAGCCGGAGTCCACAAACCATGAGTCGCGCACATTGAAATCACCCGGCAGGCGCTCGGCAAGCTGCTCTACATACCGGACCGTGCTGCCGTCGATGGTGCGGTTGACGAGCATATAGGCCTCGTCGGCATCGTCGCCCTCGATGGAGCAGATGGACTCAAATGTGCCGTCTGTCGTGTGCCGGTGCCATGCCCAAACCTCATGCTCGCGCAGGTACGTGAACCCAAGCATGATGCCGTCGCTGGTGACGCACCAGATGGTCGAGTCGGGGTCTTGCTGGTACGCCCAGTCTATGATGTGTCGGGCTTCGAATAGGTGGCCAGCGAGTACCGTATAGTCGGCCCCGGTATAGCCCTCGTCCGTGATCGCATAGGCGAGATTTCTAACCACCGTTCCGTTGCGCTGGAGGAACAGCACCTCGTTCCCGATGGTCAACGGCGGAACCTGTGACGAGCCCCTGTAGCCCTGGACATCAAACCGTATGCTCGTCGGCGTGACGGCATCGGAGTTTGTCCCCGAAGACATGGTCCACTCGGAACCACTGGTCAGGACCAGCAGGGCGCGGAGCGGGACAAGATGCCGTATCTCGTTCGTCTGGCGGCTGGCGATGGTCACGCTGATTGCATCGCTGTCGCGGATCGGGGAGGAGATTGAAGCGTTCTCAAAAAGGCCGGTCTGGCTCGTCTGAATGGTCTGCGGTGCGTTGTTCGTGCGCCCCCATACCAGTCTCTGCTCGTAGATCCCAACCGCCCCTGGGTAGTTGTCGGCGCTCGGGAACGGGTCGGCTTCCTGCTGCGGCCCCAGCGACACGTCAGGGTCGATGTTGTCGTCGATGAACCATGGCGTGGAGACCGTTCCGGCCCAGCCAAAGAACCCGCGCTGGCTCTTGTAGACGTTGTATTCGTAGTCGTCAACGGCCTTGTAGGTCAGGTATCCGGCCGGGTACGTGACAGACAGGTTTGGGTCTGCGCTGGTGCTGATGCGAACGAAGATCGTAAAGAACGTGGCCCCGACCTGGGCATACGCATACTCGCCTGCTGCCAGGGATGTGACCGTTCCCTCAGTCATTGCCTCTGGCGTGTTGTTTGGGGTGCCCGTAGCTGTACGTTCATACACCGCTTGGGGCTCCGCGATACTGGGGTCGCCGGTTGCCGCGAGCTCCAGATACCATTCGTCAGTAGCGCCCACCTGAGTCCATTTGTACGCCGCCGCCTGTAGGTCGTTCCAGAATACCTCCACCCACGTCCCAGATATCCACGTCGAGCTGACTATCTGCGGCACCTCGTCAGTCGGCAAAGACTCCTCACCCCCGGCGCTTATGTTCCCGACCTTGTACGCCACTTCGCGATTAGGTGCGATCGATGCGCCTGCCAGGAGTGTTCCCAGCCCGCTCGGCGCGGTGGTTACTGGTGCGAACGTGATGGTGGAGAACGTCCAAGCATCGTGGTCAGTGCGCGTCATCTTTCGCGGAGCGTAGGAAGGATGCGCGAAATACATCGTATCTGCGCTCTGCGTAAACTTCAGCTCTGCGAGGTCCGCGTAGGCATACGGACTAACGGCCTGGTAGATCGACTGAACGTAACCTGCGGCCTGTGCGTCAGGGTCGCCGCCTACGGTCAAGCGAACGTATACCGTGTTGAATCCAAGCGTGTCGTTGTCGCCCCAATCCCAGCCGCCAGCCGCCAAACTGCCGACCGTGCCTTCGGCCATAGCTGTGCCATCGTCCTCGTAGACGTCGGTGACTTCGACCAGCCCGGGGTCTCCGCCTGCCGCAAGTTCCAGATACCATTCTGTGGTAACCGCGCTTTGAGTCCATTTATACACAGCGGCATCTACGAAGTCGGTCAGCACAAAGCCGCCGTCCTTCAGCACGCGCATTACGTACTCGCTGAACTCCAGCGCATACGCCTGCTCGACGGAGAACGTAAACGGGATCAGGCGGGATGGCCCAAGGGCCTCCCCGATGTACCGCGTGCCGGGTCGGTTCGAGGCTCCCCCGTGCGGATGCACAAGGAAGTTCAGCATCGTCTTGGCGCCGGAATTGAACTTGGCCAGGTCAACCCGGCCAGCCAGCGACGGCGACAGCTCGCCAGCCACAAACGACGGTTGCATTTTGGGAAGCTTGGTCATGCGCGGGCACTCACAATATCGCTGTACCGTGTGCTTGTCTTCTTGCCGACCTGAGCATCTGAAGCCTTGGCCTCGTTGACCGCGCCGGTCGCAAGCTGGATCATGCGAGATTGAAGATCGAGGTCGGACGCCAGGGCAATGGCAAGGTCAGACGCCAGCAGGTAGCTGAACGACTGAGCGAAGAGCGCGGTGTACTCTGCGGGATTGTCCACATACGAAGTGTATGCGAGCTGCGCATCTTCGGCGTCGGTGTAGAGCGTAGACCCTCGGCGCCGAAAAACGATGGGCGGATCTTGCTCCGGCAGGATGTACAGGGGACGCACGCAGTCACTCGGGATGGTATACGCGTAGTCGTAGTCGTCCGGAGTCTCCGAGAGCAGGGCGAGGTCTACAATGACCCTCGCAAAGTCCCACGGAAACGCCTCAAGCGCAGCGCGCAGGGACGGGTCGTATAGACGGTTGCAGTTGTATGCCGCCTCGCTCTTTTCAGTGAGGACCTGTATGACCTCGGTATGCCCCATGCGGGTCAGGGCGAGGTTGCAAATCTGCACTTGCGTATAGCTCATCGCGTGCGTCCCCTGTCGATGGATTAGGCTCCGTAATCGCCGGATGCTAGGACGGCGCTGACATACGCCTTGCCGTCGATCGCCGCACAGACATAGAACGCCGTCTTGGCTGAGTCGGTGATCTCCAGCACGTAAGTTCCCGCTGATGCCTTGGTCTGCACCCGCGTGTACTTCTTGGCCGTGTGGACGATGAGGTCGGTGCCTTCTCCACTCTTAACTGCAACGGTGCTTGATGCCGACGTGCCAGTAAGCCCGACGCCGGTCGCCGCGTCACTGAGCCACCACTCCAGCATGAAGCACGCGGGAGAGGCCGCAATGGCAACCCCCGCCGCGTTGAGGACCGTGATGGTTACCTCGCAGACGTTGGCGCCCCCGGCAGCGGCGGCAAACGAAATGCTTGCCGGTGCGTTGTCGAGGATGTTGAGCTCGGCTGGTGTCGCCGTCACCCCGCCCATCTTGTTCAACTCTACCGCAGTTGCGGTTACCCGTACCCCATTCAGGTCCAACCTCGCAAGGTCGAGCCCATCTGCTACAAATGTAGGCATTGTCATGCCTCCTTATTCTCGTCCGGCGCTGCTGTGTTAGCTGCCGGAGCCTTTCTTGTTCTCGGCTTGCGCTTCGATGGGCCTCTGGGCCTGCCGCGCTTGGCCTTTGGCGGTGCCTCCGGAGCAGGTTCGGCGGCTGGCGTGTGCTTGCTCGGCCTTTCAGGCTCCGGGACAACGCCCTCAGTCTCCACCGGTCGGTGCTTCTTGGGGGCGTCCTTGATTGTTGGCTCCGGTTGGATCTCGGCCACGGGCTTGAAGTGGGATTTCGCCGCAGATGAATCCATCTCGGATGGGGTCATCATTGTCGTCTCACCCTCTTCCCAGTAGTAGCCACGGAATCCGTAGCTATCGCGAATTGCTATCATCTCTACTGTCTGGCTCATGGTCGAGACCTTTCCGGTTGCTCAATTAGATCGTGGGATTCTCGTTGGTCTGCACGTCCATCGTCAGGAACGCGTCGATGTTGCCCGACGTGAAGTCTTCGGTTCCGACCGTGTAGTACACGCGGAGGTAACGCTTGGCGCCTGCGGGGATACGAATATCCCAGCAGCGGTAGCCAGCGACGAGGGTCGCCTCGGCAATCTGCGCGAGGGTCGCGAGGGTCGTAACCGTTCCCATGCCAACGGCGCTGTCGTGCTGGAGGATGATGTCGAGCGTAGCAGTCTTCCCGCTACTGGCGAGCTTGGACGAAACCTGCACGACGAGATGGAGCTCGTCGTTGGCATCGCCCTTGACGACGGTGTCGATGATGTTCGTGCTTGCAGCAGTCCCAGTCAGGGCCTGTGCGTCGCTGAATTCGTTCTTTTTCTCAAGGTACATTGTAGAATCTCCTTTCAGCTCTCCGGTTGAGAGCGGTTAGCCAAATTATGCCACGGTCTCTTCGGCACTGATGATCTTGTCAGTGCGGCGGACGGGCACCTCGTCGAAGTTCATCACTTTCTTGCCCGCGACCTCGTCGAAGGACAGATTGACGTTGTTCCGGTTGCTGATCTGACGACGCAGGAAACTGCGAACCGTGCGGTTGCAGTAGAACGCCGGGCGCACGGACTGGAGCTCTTCGATCTGTTCCAGGGATTGGACCATCAGGTCGATGAGGTCGGAGCCAGTGGACGCGTTCTTGGTCAGATTGTCCACGTCGATGTTCGCGATGCGCACGATATACTTCCAGTTCTTGACGCTCAAGCCAGCCTTGAACTGGTAATGAGACCGCAGGACTTCGTGCATCAGCCCGTTAGAGTCCGTGGACGTGTCTTGGCCCAGGTCTTCGTGCATCAGTCCAGCCTGCGAGCCCTTGGGATAGATGCCACAGACGGTGTCGTCGCCCCAGCCTACCAGCCAGACAGACGTGTTGGCCGATGCCGCGCCGTCGCCCAGAAGGATGTTGTCGCCGTTGGCGGCGGTGGTGTCATCGAAGCGCGGAGCGAATCCCAGGAAACGCTCGGGATGCAGGTCGGTGTCACCGTACACAAGCGTGCTGGCGAGGGTCTGACTCATGCCTTCGATGAACGCCTTGTCTTCGGAAAGACGGTATTCAGCCGTGTTGCCGTTGATCATGGCCTCGTCTTTGTCGATCTCCGCATACGATTCGAGCATTCCACAAGTGTCCGTGACTTGTTGGGTCGTGCTCTTTTCCTGCGCCACGCCGTAGTTCAGCTTGCGCCATGCCCCGGCAGGCAGTCCGTTGCGAATCGTGACAAGGTGGCCGGTCGGCAGGTTGCCTTCCTTCCAGACCATGTCCTCCAGCATCTCATTGCGCTGGGCGAGGATTTCGACGATCTTGTCGATCTTTCCCTGCGGATCAAGGCGCCTGGCGATGTCCATGAGCGTTACATTGGTTGTTCCGATAGTTGCCATCTCTCAATACTCCTTGGGGTAGTCACCCCTTGCTGTGCTTCGTGTTCGGGTAGAACATTGCGGCAGTGGATTTCTCCACGCCTTTGGTTTTGCCGTCGAGGAAGCTGTCTTCCTTGATCAGCGGTGCGACATTCGCCAGGAATCTCACGACGTCGGGATGGTTTCCCAGCCACGAATCGGGGGCTCCGTTGACGAGTTGCCGGAAGCCCTCGGGGGCCAGGTCACTCTCTAGCACCTTCTTGGCGTCTGCGATGACCTTCGCGGACTCGGGCCATGCGTTCATCGTCTCCTGCCAGCCCTTCTGAGTCTCTGAGAAGTTGTCCATGAACGCCTTGCTTGACGCCTGCTGGTGCTCAGCAAACATGGTGGCGAGCCGCTGGGCATTCTCTTGTGAGATGTTCAGCTCTTTGGCGATAGGCACGAATGCGTCAACCAGTGGCTGGTCTACCTGCATCCCCTCGGGCATCGTGAACGCTTCGTAGGTCTCCGGTGCTCCAGTCTGCTCCGTCTCGCCTGTCTCGTCGCCGCTGTCTGCCTCTGTGGTCGTCTCGCCGTCCGCCTGTACTGCCGCCACGTCTTCGACCACAGTCGCGTCGTCGCTCGCAGTCGCTTCAGTGGTTGCGGCCGATGAATCAGCCGTGGTTTCCTCGGTGGACGTCGCTCCGGCCTCTGCTGTTGCTGCTGTCGCTCCAACATCGGTGTTAATCTGAGTTGATGCGGTTGCCTCGTTAGCCATGATTCGAGCCTTTCGATTGGGTCTGTTTCTTGTGTTCTTCGCGTATCTTCTTCTTATTCAGCTCTGCGTTTTGCTCCTGTTTCATCGTGAGATACTTATCAGGGCAAAACCTTTCAACGCCACGGAAGTACACGAGGGCGAGACGCCTCGCGCCTTCCTGGGCATACGTTTCAGAGTTGCCGGTGAACGTCGTCGTGTCTATGTGCCCTCTGCCAAGCAAGCCCGCCATTAGGCGCCGGCCACGGGGGTCCGACATGAGCCATATCAGGTCGGACTTTTCGGTCGCGTCCTCGTTCAGTTGTGCTTCAGTCTTTGGCATTATGAGCCTTTCATGATTTTCATCATTCGGCGTGCTTCGGTTCGGTCTGATTCTTTTTCGCTCTCAGGGAGATCACTGTAAGACGTGGCGCATTGGCGTTTCCAGCGCTTAACTGCCCACTTGGGGATGGTAACAGTGCCATCTGGATTGGTGGTTGATTTATCAAACAAATACTCCATCCATCCTAACCATGCTGTATGCGCGTATTCTGCAAGTTCTTCTGCCATTATGCTTTATGCGTCCCTTCAACGCCGCGCTTCATGCGGTCCATCGTGCGCTTCTGCAACCACATCTGGGCCTCTTGGAGCTTCGTCAGAGCAATGTCATTCTCCCGGCACCGGAACTGGCCAGACTGGAATCCCTCCAAGCGGTCGATGCAGATAGCAATCAAGGCCTCTTGCGTCAACCCGTTGAAGCCAGCCTCCTTGATTGGACCGTTCTGAAAAGAGACTCGGCAGAGACCCCGGCGACCGTGCCCGTCAGGATCAGGCAAGCTCAAATCGTATTCATGGCACGCGCCGCCGTCGCCGGGCTCGTCCAGTACGGAGATTTGGATCGCCTCGTTCAGCCCGTTCACCTTGTGGCTCGTCAATACTCGCTCTTTCATCGTTCTGTCCTTTCTGTGGTTTGCGCTTACCTTCCAAGCATCTGGTTAAGTGCGCTGTCTGACGCCATATCCGTCTCGCTGAGAGTCTTCGCCCCGTCTGCCGCTGCGAGCATGGAGGCACCTTGCTGTTCGGCTTGCTGCTTCTGCGCTCGAGCCTCTCGTATAGCCTGCACCTCGGCATCTGGCCTGAGTATCGTGGGAGATATGCCGAGCCCGTCCGCATACAGCTCCAGCGTCTCGTCGAAATCCACCTTGTCTAACACGTCTGGAGCAACTGCTGAGACGCTGCCGACGAACCCGGCAAAGGTCTCGACCGCGCCCAGGCTGACGATCTTCTGCGCCTGCGCCAGCAGTCCGACGTACTCGACTTTGATCGGGCGACCCTGGATCTCAGGAGGAGGAGGAGGAATGGAGCCGAGGCGGAGCATAATCGCGAATGTCCGGTCGATAGATGGATTAAGCATCTCCGACTGGATGCGCTCCAGAACCGGCCCCAAGATCAAAAGCTTCTCTTCGTGGCGCTCTGCGATCTCGGTCGCCGTCGTGCCCGACCGCAGCGGCATGCTTGAAATCATGCGGAAGAGGTCAACGTAGAATTTGCGTTCGACGCTAACGCGGTCCTGCATCATCGCAGTCTGGATTTTCTCGGGATTTACCTCGACCTCATGTAGGGGCTGGATGCCGGGGCGCTGGCCGTTCATGTTGTTGACGTAGGACATGCCGCCAGGTATGTCGTTGATCTCCTCGTAGCGCATGTCGCTAGGCGCTTGGAGCGGTGGATTAATCGCCATATCAGTGGCGATGTAATAATTCTCGCGCATCTTCTGGAGGCCCTTTACATCCGGCAACGCGTCCATGCCTGGCCCACCGGTCCCGTAGACGGCGTTGCCGACCACGTCCCACCTTGGGCACATGACGGGGAACTCATCGAAGCCACGGACACGGAGGGGCTTGCCGTCGTTGCCGCTGGCCTCATACCAGATGGATCGGTACATGCGGGCACGGGCGTCCTTGAGATCGATCCTATCGTCGTTGGGCTCAATAAAATGGATGACTTGGTACTGCGTCTCGCTGTTGCCCTGTGTGTCGTATGCGTTCTTCACCTGCGCGCTGACTGCCTCCCTTCCGAACTCCTCGACCATCTGGATGGCGGTCATCCAGGGCTTGCGCACAAACGTGTTCACGTTGCCGCGAGGGCCGGTCGCGAGGTAGTACTCGCCAATCGTGAACGGGCGGCAGTGGATGACGGTGTCGAAGTCTTCGACGATGGAGAACGCGGCGGTTTGGAACGCGGCGAGCTCTGAATACGTATTGAAACAGGCGTTGTAGAAGTTGCTGCCGGCGAATACTGCGCGCATGCGGCGCTCTACCTCGGAAAGCCATGTCCTGACGGCATACGAATCTGAGACGTCGAAGTCGCTGAAGCCGAGCCGGAACCACGGTCGCGACTGCGGGGTGAGCCCTGACTGCATTCCCGCCGCTGTGGTCTTTACTGCGTCGAGGCCGGTCGTGTCGTATATCTGGCCCCCCTTCTCGGAGCCGTCCGTGTCCTCGCTTGCGCTATTGCCGGAGAGTCCACGCCCACGGTGCGGGGCGATCAGGTCGCGGATATCGGACCAGTGCGAATCAAACGAGTCGCGGTCGATCTGCATCGCCTTCATTCGTGCGTCGAGTTTCTGGATTGCGGCTCTGGTATCGGCCATGTCTATGTCCCCAAAAGGCGCTTCTGAGTGGACTTGTTGAGCATGCTCAAACCGAGCGGCCCCGTGAGTATGGTGTTGCTGATGCCGCCAGCGTAGCGTCGCTGCTGGGCTCCTGACGTGAGAGAGATGCCTGATGGCTTCTGTGCCTTGATGCTGCCGGCTGGCGTGCCGAACAGGGTCGCGGTGGAAACGCCTGGGATCCACGACGCTAGAGCCGGGTTCTTGGCCTTGTAGTCCTGGATCGTGTCGTATGCCGAGTCCCCCGGCTTCAAATCAATGGTCTGGTCTGCCCGCCCTGCGCCGACGCCGATAATCCGCTGAATCGCGCTGCCGCTGGTCTCTTCGTTGCCGGGACCACTGAGCGCACCGCTGTTACGGATCTTGAAGGCCCCGTATGCAAATGGGTTGAAATTCGTCGGCATCTGCTCAACCTCCGAGTGC
>Ga0075124_10001433_pt1 | contig 11147 bp, 6 predicted proteins | sample AntAceMetag02UKS_FD_69809 | JGI IMG/M metagenome (GOLD analysis project Ga0075124, IMG submission 69809) | Saline lake microbial communities from Ace Lake, Antarctica - Antarctic Ace Lake Metagenome 02UKS | ecosystem: Environmental > Aquatic > Non-marine Saline and Alkaline > Saline | place... | reverse complement strand
GCTGCCTGTTCATCAATGGTAACAGTGGCATAAACCGTTGTATAATCCTCATATATATCTACTGGTATCCAACCGGGACCAGGAACTGAGTAAGCTGCCAAGGGTATCAGGTTATCAGGAGGATATCCAAGATCTCCACCAGGATTGGTTTGAGCAGTATAGATCACATCATATATTGCTTCACTATCGGCGGAATATATCTTGAAATTCACTGTTTCTACTGCTTCACCCTGAATCAGGAAAGAGGAATATGAATTATTACCATCAATTACTATTTCACCTATACCGCGGCATTCTTCATCTACAAATGCACCCACGAGGTCATTTTCTTCAGCCAGTGCATTATCAATTGTCACCTGCGAATAGATCACAGTGGAATTAGTGTAGATCATCACATTCCAGCCGGGACCTGAGTAAATTGTCACCAACCATTGTTGACTGAGCTGATATTCTTCATCACTAATTTCTACACTGACAATATATTCACCATTCTGGATGAAATTATATTCCAAATTATCAGCATTTATCCCCTGATCAATATCGTTCACATACCAGACGTAATTAAGGTCGCTGTCATTATCATAGACATTTACAGAAAATTCCAGAACTGTCTCGCCATAAAAAAGCAGCTCTGTCTCTACTGGCAGAAAACTGGATAAAACAGGCATATCATTCACTGCTTCCACGATTATTTCCACGTCATCACTGTCAGCAAGCAGTCCATCACTTACGGTAAAGGTCATTTCTGCTGAGCCATTCCAATTATTCAGTGTCTCCAGCTCTACAATTGTCCCCGAGATATCCACAAATATAAAAAAAGGTCCCGTAGAACTTATCAGCAGATTATCTCCATCAACATCACTGGCATAATCACTGATATCAAAAGAGAACATCTCATCTTCAAGAAAATTGAAACTATCAGGAAGATCAATGACCGGAGCATCATTCACTGGATATATAATTACATCAATCTGATCAGAAAGGGTTTCTATCCCATCTGAGACTTCGACAGTAATAACACCATCACCAAAATAATCTGCCGGTGGAATAATATTTACTATTTCCTCTACCTGGTTAAATTCACAATTGAAATTACTGGTGAAACTCACCTGAAGTGAATCTTCATCTGCATCACTTATACATTCAAATACATTGAATTCATATATCTCATCTTCATTAAATATAATCTCTGCTGGTAAATTAAGAACTGGGATATCATTTACTGGCTCCACAATTACATTAAGAGTATCTGAATCAATGGCTCTGCCGGAATTATCATTTACTATGACAGTAAGCTGTTCTGTACCAAAATAATTAGTTATACTTTCAAAATTGAGCACTAAGTCATCAATTCCCACCAGTATCATTTGATTACCTGTAACAGATAAAAGGAATTCAGAATTATCTATATCAGTGATATATTCAGCGCAATCAAGGGAAGTGCTGTTATCCTCAAGGAAGCTGATCTCATCTGGCAGATTCAATTGTGGAGCATCATTAACAGGATTCACATTCACTATCACACTGTCAGAAGCTTCAAATCCGGCATTAGTATCACTTATCATGAAACTGAGCTCTTCCATTCCATTCCAGTCTGATGGTGCGGAAAAACTCACTTCAAAGCCATTGATATCAATCATTATCTGATCATTGCCTGAGCTGGTTAATTCCAGATCAAAACTCCCAATATTGAAAATATAAGCAGAAAAATCTCGAGTTAATACTGTATCCTCTGCAAAACTGATTGTTTCCGGTAATATAAGGTCAGGAATCTCGCTGGGCTCTAATACTTCCACATTGATAATACTCTCGGTACTAAGTTCTCCATCACTTGCTGTAAAAGTTATGTCCTCGCTGCCAGTCCATCCAGGATCAGCAGAGAATGTAACATTCAGATCAGCTATCTCCACAACGATGTTTTCATTACCTTCTGCAGATAATGAAATTTCATCATTCTCAGGGTCTGTGATATGTTCAGAAAAGTCTTCTGTTACCTGGCTGTAGGAATAGAAACTGAGTTCTTCTGGCAAATCCATTATCGGTGGGTCATTAACTGGATTGACAATTATCTGTACCTGGTCACTGGCAGTAGCCCTGATCTGACCATCATTTACCGTAAATTGCAGTTGCTCTTCTCCCCACCAGTTTTCAGAGGCATTCAGAACTACATCAAGTCCCGTTATCTGCACATTGATATAGGAATTACCAGATACAAGCAGGCTTAAGTCATTACCATCTATATCATCTACAAATTGCGAAAAATCAATATTTATCTGAGTATCTTCATTGAAGCTAAAGCTGTCTGGAAGCTCAATTACTGGAGCATCATTAACTGGCGTAACTGTTACCAGCAAAGAATCGGTAACTTCTACCAGATTATCATCTGCTGCTGTTATGATCAGATATTCACTGCCATTGAAGTTTTCCTGAGCATTGATGATAATATAGCTTCCCGTTATGGAAGTAGTGAGATTTTCACTATCCTGACAGGTATAATTCAAGGGATCTCCATCAGGATCAAAACAATAATTATTTAGATTAATGATCAATTGACCATCTTCAGCAAAACTTACTTCCTGAGGAAGGTAAATATCGGGAGGATCGTTTACGGGTGTGACAATTACAATAAAATCATCAGAATCTGAAGCTTCTCCGTCACTGGCAGTAAGAGTGAGATTTTCCATCCCATTCCAATTCTCTTCAGCACTCAAAGTCAATTGCATGTCTTCAATAGACCAGGAAGTATGATAATTATTACTGATAGTTATTTCCAGATCATCGTTATCCACTTCAATTATATATTCTGTGAGGTCTATGATCAATTGCATGTCTTCTTCAAAAAAGAAATTATCACTTATAAATACTATCGGTTCATCATTCACAGAGATAATAGTCACCAGCAAAGTATCAAGAGAAAGGTTTTCTCCGTCGCTCGCAGAAAATACGACCTCACTTGTTCCATAATAATTATCATCAGGTATCATTTGGGCATTACCCGAATTTAGATTTATCGTCAAATCTCCACTTTCTACGCAATCAAAGCTGAGATTCGCTCCCTCCGGGTCATTTGCATATTGAGCAAGATCAATAGTATATGAATTATCTTCTTCCCAACTCAATTCCGGTGGCAGCGTCCAGACCGGGGCAAGGTTCTGACTCGGGTCACTAACTGCATTTATAGGCAACAGGTTGGGCGGATAACCAATATCTCCACCAGGAAGTGAATTAGTAGTATAATTTACTACGCAAACCTGATCTTCACTGGCATCCCAGACGGCAAATTCCACTTCTTCCACAACATTGCCCTGAATGTTCATAGATGAAATAGCTAAATCTCCAGAAATTGTTACAATGCCTACACCACGGCATTCATCTTCCACAAATACGCCCACTTCATCATCGGAAGCTGCCGGCATTCCATCAATGGTAACCTGACAATAGGCTACAGTGGAATTGGTGTAAAATACTATATCCCACGGACGGGGAAAATCTGCATATAAGGCTAACGCTAATAATAAAATCAATATGACAATTGCTCTTTTCACTTCTTTATCCTCAATAATTTATTTTATTAATTTAATTCTTTGAATATTCAAACCACTGCTCTCTACACGTTGAATTCCAAATACATGCTCCAGTAAATCATAAATACTGGCTCCTGTTATCTTTTTTATTAGATTGAGTGAACTTCCTTCTATCTTCATTTCGCTGATGATATCTTTCAAGTCCACTACCTTTTCTTTCCCCTTTCTGATTCTGGTAAATTGCCACTTTTTTTCTGATTGGAAATTTATTAATTTTGCCTGAAAAATGTCAATCATATTTTCAGGAAATTCCAACTTTATTTCTTCTTTCTGGTAATATTCCATTGATCTCATAGCTTTGATTACAGGGGAGATCACTTCCACGATCTGCATTCCTGGCGGAAATACACGTTTTAAAGTCTTTTCCACATAATCATCAGTTAGTGATGTATCTGATAATTTCAGATCAAAATACTCATATTTACTGATCATCCCAAGCGGTAAAGGCGGTCCAAAACTTACCTGCGGATGCTGATTATAACCTTCACTATAGACTACGGGCAAGCCGCTGGCTCGAACAAGGCGATAGGTCATTCGCAGCATATCAAGATGTCCTATATATCTCACCTGACTGCCTTTTTCGTAGAATATCCTGAATACCTTCGTATCGATTGATTGATTTTTAACCGGCTTTTCAACATCCTCCGGCAAAATCTGATCATGATATACCGGCTTAACATCATCAATACACAAACCACAACCCGTACATTCATCACGACAATCACCTGTAGTCTGCTGTGCTTCTGCTTTTTTATATTCAGCAGCAAAATATGCTTTCCTAACACCAATGGAAATATGATCCCAGGGTAAAACAGCGCTCAGATCAATTTCCTTCTGATAATCACTGATGATCACTCCACTTTCAGATTCGGCTTTCTTCCATTTATCATAATCAAAATATTCATACCAGCCATCATAAAAAGCATCATTTTGATAGGCAGCATAAAGCAGCTTTCCAACTTTTCGGTCTCCCCTGCCCAGCACGCATTCCAGCGCCTGGTACTCCAGAGTGTGATATTTCATCTTCACAAACTTATATTGTTTCAAGCTGTTCTTAAGATAATGCACTTTCTCCAGAAGCAATGCCTGATCCTCTGCTTTTGCCCATTGAAAGGGCGTAAAAGGTTTGGGCACAAAAGGTGACACGGCAATATTTATCTGAAGTTGCTTACCAGAGACGGTTATGACCTTATCTATTAATACAATAATAGCTTCAATATCACTCCATTCCTCAAAAGGCAAACCTATCATAAAATAGAGTTTTAGAACTCTCCATCCGTTGCTTAATGCTATTCTGATACCTTCCAGTATCTCATCTTCACTTATATTTTTATTGATTATATTTCTCAGACGTTGACTGCCGGCTTCCGGGGCAATGGTAATACTCTTCTGCTGCATGTCATTCATCAGATTGATCAGATTCTCATCAAGGCTATCCACCCGTAAAGATGGCAATGAGAGCCGTGTCTGTCTGCATCCCGTAAGACCAGAAAGCTGCAACACTAATTCCCTGATCACACTATAATCACTCGATGATAATGACGTTAATGCCACTTCTTCCCAGCCGTTATGATCCACTGCTCTTTGAATCTGCTGTTTAATTACTTCGGGTGATTTTTCACGAACCGGACGGTAAAAAAATCCCGCATGACAAAATCTGCATCCTCTACTGCAGCCTCGCATTATCTCCACTGCATATCGATCATGAGTAGGTTGCAGCCAGGGTACCAATTGTTCGTCTCCGGTTGAAAGTTCAACATCGAAATTCATATATTTCCGGGCTTTCACTAATCCGATTGATGACTCATAAACTGCAGGAACATACACTCCTGCAATCTTGCTCAAAGCGTTAAGTTTTTCTTTTCGGCTGGCTGATAAGTTTTCCTTCAGGCAGTTCTTGATTTCCAGAATAGCTTCTTCCCCATCACCGATTAGAAAAGCATCGATAAAATCTGCTAAGGGCTCAGGATTACTGGCACATGGTCCCCCAGCTATGATCAAAGGTTCATCATCTAACCTGTCTTCACTTAATATGGATATCCCAGCCAGTTCCAGCATAAAAAGGATATTAGTATAGGTTAATTCAGATTGGAGAGTAAATCCCAGCACATCAAAATCTCTGACAGCAGCTCTGGATTCCAGTGAAGGAAGCAATATTCCTCCCTTTTTTAGTTCTCTGCCCATATCTGGCCAAGGAGCAAATACCCGGTCTGCTACCGTGTCAGATTCTTTGTTTAATATCGCATATAATATTTTGATGCCCTGATGAGAAAAGCCCACTTCATATACATCTGGATAGGCAAAACAAAAACATACTTTTTCTATTGATGGTTCCTTATGAAAGGCATTAACTTCAGAATTTGTATAGCGCCCCGGTTTTTCCACCCGCTCCAGCAGATGGTCATAATTAATTTTGTGATAGCGCATTATTCTTTTACATTAAAGGGAGATTCTTCTCCTTCAAAAAGATACTTATCCGCATAATCAGTACTATCACGCAAAGCAGAAAGATCAAGCTGAACGGATTTTACACTACTTAAATTTGAATTTTTCAGCTGTTCTTCAGATTTCTCGTCTTTTAGACTATCGTAGATGCTGACGCTCTTTTTCTCCGGTTGAGGAATAATGCTTGCTTTCTCCACTTTTGTAGTTTCTCCCTTGTTCCGGAATGGAAAACTGATATCCTCATTTTTATATAACTTTGTGATTATTAGAGTAAGAACCACGATCAGGATTATAAGGATCAAAATGGAGAACACACTGGTGGGGATCATAAATTTTTTCGGTTGCTGCTCCCTTTTATATAAAGTGCGTGGTACTGGTTTTACATATTTGCTGTTAAATAAATGCAATACCAGCTTGTCATTAGCACCCAGAGCTTTGGCATAAGAAATTGTAATAGCCTTAGCATATCCCAATCCTCCCATATCATCAAAATAGTCCGCTTCCACGTCCATAAGTAATTTCTCACTGATACAGGTCTTTTTAGCTATTTTACTTAAGGTAACTTCTTTTTCTTCACGTACGGATTTCAGGTATTGCCCAATACTTTTCTCAGTTTTAATTATCTTTTCTTCCATTACTTTCCTCGTCTATTCAATTATCTGATTATTTATCAATATCAAACCGCAGGTGATCCCTGCCATATCCCAGACAAGATCTTCCCAGCTCCATTTCTTCTTCTGAATATAGCAATCATATCCTTCCTTTACTAATCCCAGGCTCAAAGTAAATCCTGCTCCCATGAACCTGCTGTTAGCTTTACTCTCACCAAAAATATCATCACTCATACCCGCTGACCAGCAGGTGATTACCACACTCGAACTGAAATGCGCTATCTTATCTTTACCCAGCCAGTCATTGCCGTATAATATACTGCCAGCCAGCAGTATTAAAAATAAAATTAACACTTTATACTTCAATGATACCTCTAAAAACTATTTTTACTATTCCCGTCAAATAGATTTCTTCAGAATCAAAACTTACTGTCACTTCTCCACCGGGCATACTCACCTTGATCTCATCTCCAGCAACCTGACCTTCCTGACGGCTGGAGTAGGCAGATGCTACGGCACCTGTTCCGCAGGCAAGAGTAAAACCACTTCCTAACTCATAAACCTGCATATTAATACTGTCACCACCAGTGATTTCCACAAATTCATGGTTTACTGCCTTATCGCTCAGAAAATTCTCCTGCCTTTTTATTTCTGCCGATAAATCCAATTCACTTATATCATCAAAGATCTTCACTACATGACGACTACCAACATCTACTAGAAAGAGATAGTCATCTTCATCCTCTATCTGGTCATACTGCATTACTTTTCCCATTTCCACTTTCACTAATCCATCATCGCTTATCAGCCAGCCCTTGCGCAGACCGCTATCTGTAGAAATTACATACTCCTGCTTGCTCTTTTCCTTTGAAAGCAGATAGATCATTGACCTGAGGGCACTTCCGCACATCTTTCCACGGCTGCCATCGGAATTATACATTTCCATCCTGAGGTCAACATCAGAACTTTCATTTAAAAACACTACTCCATCGCTGCCAATCCCAAAATGCCGGTCACTTAATCTGATCACCAAGTCATTTATATCCGAATCATTTATCATTGTTTTACGTCTATCAATATAAATGTAATCATTGCCCTGAGCGGTTATTTTGATGAAATCAAGCTTCATTGATCCTTTCCCCTGGCTAAAACTTCGCTGAAATCAAATATACCCTGCTTATTGCTCAGCCACACCGCTGCCATTAATGCTCCTACTGCCAGTCCTTCCCTGCTGCGAGCAGTGTGACGCAATTCAATGCTTTCATATTCACTATCAAAACCGATGCGATGTTCACCCGGAATATTTCCGCCCCGCACGCTGGCAAAATGAAGCTCATTATCAGCTTTTATCCGCTGCAGACTATCATAGATGATCTTATCTTTCTGCGGCAGCTCATCGATCAATATCTTTGCCAGATTCTTTGCTGTACCGGAAGGACAATCCTTTTTATATTTATGATGCATTTCATAGCCATACACATCATAATCTTTCATATCTTTCATGATTTGGGCTGCTGCACGTACTATTTCATAAAATTTGTTCATCCCCGGTGAGAAATTTGAACCATATACCACACTGCCAGCCTGATCTGCCACAAGCTTCTTAAGCTCCGGCAGATGCTCATGCCAGCCGGTTGTACCACTCACCACTTTTACACCCAGTTCCACACATTTGCAGATATTGGCAAAAGCTGTATCCGGCTGAGTAAATTCCACTGCGATTTCAGCATCATTTAAGTCTCTTTCACATATTTCGGTACCCAGACGCGGGTCTATTCTGCTTACTACTTCAAGATCATAGCTGGCTGCCAGCTTCTCGATCATTTTGCCCATTTGACCATAACCAATTATTGCCAGTTTGATCATCTTCTGCTCCACAATTCTATTACATTTTTCAACCAGACTCTGCCCCGCTTAAGGTCATCTAACATAATGTATTCATTTATTGAGTGTATTTTCTGCATCCCTATTCCCACTACGATTCCCTGTAAGCCCTTGCGGGAAAACACATTCGCATCACTTCCACCACCATTTATAACCAGCTTCTGCGTAATCCCTGCCGCCTTAAATGCCTGCTCGCTTAGCTTCACCAGTTCATCGTTTTCATCTATCAGGGTTGATTGGAACGAGATATTCAGGTCAAATTCCAGGGTGCATTTATATTCACGGGCTGTAGCCTGAAACTGCTCCTTGACTTCCTCTCCCAGATTGAACATTTTATTTTCATTATGACTTCTGATCTCACCTGCAATTTTCACTTCATCGCAGACGATGTTCGTAGCTATTCCTCCACAAATCTTTCCGCAGTTTATGGTTGTCTCTTCATCTATTCTGCCATCTTTGATAGCCAGTATTGCAGCAGCGGCAGCCCTGATGGCATTATTACCTTTTTCAGGTTCTACTCCGGCATGGGCACTTTTCCCTCTGATGATCGCCTTCCAGTTAGCTTGATTAGGTGATGCTTTCACCACTTCGCCGATTTTATTACCATCAAGAACATAACCTTTTTTTGACCGTAATCTGGATAGATCAAGTGCCTTTGCTCCCAGAAGTCCTATTTCTTCACTTACAGTAAAGACTATCTCCAGTGGCGCATGCTCTTCCCCACTTTCCCTGTATTCATCAAGAACCGTTAGGATCATGGCTATGCCGCTTTTATCATCAGCACCTAAAATAGTATTACTTTCTGAGCGGATAATTTCTCCATCAATTATTGGCTTAACTCCCTTGCCAGGCTGCACAGTATCCATATGAGCACATAAAAATAAGGGTTCCATATCTTTGTTACCTGGCAGCCAGCCGATCACATTACCGATCTCACCACCCGTAACTTCACCAGCCTTATCTATATACACCTCAGCACCCAGCCTTTCCAGCTCGGTTTGGAGCCATAATGCTATTGCCCCTTCATATAGAGATTCGCTGTCTATCTGCACCAGCTCGATAAAGTAATCCAATACACTTCTGCTCATCGTTTATCCTTAGTTTTATTCCTTAATTCACTTTCCCTATTCCGCTTTACATGTCAAGCTCAATCCCATTTACCACCCTCCTCTCGTTTTATTATTTTCCCACACCAGAATATTTGATTAACATACTGGCTTCATAGATCCTCGCTTTTTATCCTATCAGTGAACCAAATCCAGTTATTTTTATAAATCCTTAGCCTTACATTACATTCTCTCTGTGTTCTCTGTGTCCTCTGTGGTTAAAAAATCTTCTGCCCTCTGCCGGATTCCAGAAGTCTTGCTCTGAGTACAGTTCAAAACTCCTGATCCTTACTTTGGCATTAAAATTGATTTTATTACTTACGTACATCTGTTATTTTTCAAGTATGGACTTAATGGACATAATGGACATAATGGACATAATGGACGAAGTGGGATTGCTGGTGTACTTTATTTACTTGACACAAATATTATAAGTTAATAATGGAAATAATCGTGGAGGGACATTTAATGAAAAAGCTGATTTTAATAATTTGGGCAATGATATTATTTGTATTGCTTTTTGCTGATGGATCAGGATTATGGGGATAAAAATCGTCGGGATCAGGATTTTCGGGATTTACAGGATGAAGAGGATGAAGAAATTTAAGAGGATTAAGAGGTGGTTGTTATGAAGGTGGCACTTTGCGTGAAGTAAAGAAGATTACTCTTTTAAAGTATAGTAGCTACTAAAATTAAGTTATAAATCGCTCTCAAGTCAATCTGACGGGTACATCATCTTAACTCGATAGCTTAATTGTGTGGTCAGGTTTTGATTGACAGGTGAGTGGTTGGAATAAAATTTTACAATTCAAATATTTATAGTACAGGAGAGATGCGATGGCTAATGAGATCAGAGTAAGATTTGCACCCAGCCCCACGGGTTACCTGCATGTAGGTGGCTTAAGGACGGCTTTATATAATTATCTTTATGCCCGTAAGGTTGGTGGGAAATTCATTTTACGGATAGAAGACACAGATCAAACCCGGTATGTGGAAGGGGCAGTGGAAAACCTGCTGGCGACTATGAAACTGGTAGGTTTGCAGGCAGATGAAGGACCCGAAGCGGGGGGAGACTATGGACCCTATTATCAAAGTCAACGAACCGAATTATATAGGAAATATGCTCTTGAACTGATAGAAAAAGGAGCCGCATATTACTGTTTCTGCAGCACAGAAGATTTGGATAAAATGCGTAAGGAACAGCAGAAAGATGGCTATGTGACGGGATATGATGGTCGTTGCCGTAATATACCGCCCGCGGAAGCAGCAGCAAGAGCTCATGCCGGTGAAGATCATGTGATCAGATTAAAAACTCCTGATGAGGGTGAGGTGTTTTTTTATGATGTTGTGCGGGAAAAGGTAACTTTTGACTGGAATATGGTTGATGATCAGGTGCTGATCAAGAGTGACGGATTTCCTACCTATCATCTGGCAAACGTGGTTGATGATCATCTGATGGAGATCAGTCACGTGATCAGGGGTGAGGAATGGCTTTCCAGTGTGCCTAAGCATTTATT
>Ga0075124_10001428_pt1 | contig 11151 bp, 11 predicted proteins | sample AntAceMetag02UKS_FD_69809 | JGI IMG/M metagenome (GOLD analysis project Ga0075124, IMG submission 69809) | Saline lake microbial communities from Ace Lake, Antarctica - Antarctic Ace Lake Metagenome 02UKS | ecosystem: Environmental > Aquatic > Non-marine Saline and Alkaline > Saline | place... | reverse complement strand
TTTGAATTGGAATATAATCCAGAGAACAAGACGTTAATTGTTGATTATTCCTTACCTCTCATTGACGATATACCGCATGTTTCTGAAGTCAAGTATGTAATAAGTCGGAATACATTCAATGAAAAAAATCTCTCAAAATCTGAATTAAACAGATTGTATGATCATTCAATATACAGTATAATATTAAGGAGTCTTTTTGAACTATATGATTCTGACAAACCAGATTTTGTAAAATCGATCGTTTTCAATGGCTGGGTTAATTCTATCGATAAAGCAACTGGCAAGGATAAAACGTCATGCATTGCTTCAATACAAACAACAAAATCTGAATTTTTGGGTTACAATCTTGAATATGTCGATTCTAAGGAATGCTTTAAAAGTTTAAAGGGAATTTGTAGTTCTAAATTGCATACATTAACTCCAATTGCTCCAATTATAAAAATCGATAGAAATGATAAAAGATTTGTAGATTCCTACGATGTTGCAGAAAGTATTGATAATTCTACGAATTTGGCATCAATGGATTGGAAGGATTTTGAGCATTTAATTCGAGAGTTGTTTGAAAAGGAATTTTCTGTTAATGGGGGAGAAGTGAAAATCACCCAGGCAAGTAGAGATGGAGGGGTAGATGCTATAGCCTTTGATCCAGATCCAATCAGAGGTGGAAAAATCGTCATTCAGGCTAAAAGATATACAAATACTGTAGGTGTTTCTGCGGTCAGAGATTTGTTTGGCACTATTCATAATGAGGGAGCAATGAAAGGAATTTTAGTTACAACTGCGGATTATGGGCCTGATGCTTACAACTTTGCTAAAGACAAGCCTATCACCCTTCTTAACGGAAATAATCTATTACATCTCATTGGTAAACATGGCAGGAAGGCAAAAATTGATTTGATTGAAGCCAAGAAGAACATGAAATAAAAGACCTGAAGGAAAAATGCATGAATATGCCTTAATAAAAAGATTTGCCGTCCTTTAAGGATTGTCATTGGGCAGAAGAAATGAAGTCAAATAAAACTGAGGCTACCGACAAGGAAAGAGAGATCATACTGCAGAATCTCTCTCGTTATCAAAATTTAAGCAGCATCATTCCCAATGGGCCTAAACTTTACCGGATAGTTTTCGACCAGTATGGGGGGAGGATACCTTCAGAGAGATTCGAAGAAGTTTCTGAATTATCTATTGGCGGAATTCTGTTACATTCGATTCAGGAAAAGGATTTTCAGAGGTTACTTGAAGATTTGGAGGGCTGGCTTGGACTCTATCCAGAGTATGCGAATGAAGACTTTGGTAAAAAACTCCAGAACAACTTATTCAATTTCTTCTCCGAGCTCGAGGTCTACGATGCACTGAAACGAGCAGGCTGTTCTCCAGAAAGGGATGTGTCACAGAAGGGTATAGCAAAGAATCTTGATTTTAAAGCTCGCCCGGATGGCAGGGACATTCTCATCGAGGTCACGACGCCCCGGATGAACCTAGAAACCGAATTGATATACGATGAAACACCCCATTCTGGCTTTTTCGATCCTAAGAGGGGTATTGAGAGAGATGGATACACCGGCCCGACAAGGGTAGAGGTTGTAGTGGAAAGTAAAGTTAAGGAACAGATCCAAGAGGCCGCAAGTGGTATCGACTGCCCCGTGATCCTCATTATCAATTGCAAGTATGCTTATCCAGAAATAATGGGATATGGCCAGAATACTTCAGGATTTATCTCAGGTATTATCCATTACCAAAAGGGCACGTCGAGATTCAACCCAACAAAGAGCTGCCAACTATCGGAAAAGGAAAAACGTTTTTTTGCACGCCTGATGGGGCCAACCCGAGAAGAGCAGTTACAGCAGATGTTCTCTAAGGAAAATGAGAAATGAATTCACCTATCAAAACATACAGCGGGCCTGTGTTGCATGTTGTAATCGTCTTGAATTTAAACCTGTAATAGATGGGTAATTCTGATATTATGCCGCTGTGTGTGGTATCTGGCGAACCCGTTCCCGAATAACGTGAAAGACTGGCAGGCTGAGGTCTGGCAGGACATTCTACGTCTGCACTATGGTTTTGTTTCAGCGATGGAGATATATGAGAAGTATTCAAAATATTATGCAGTCTCCCGTCTTTCGGTCTCCACCTCTCATGTCTGGAAGCGGTTTGATAGCTTCAATGAAGGGAAGAGCTGGGGTGAACAGATAAAGCCGTTCAATTTCTATCTTGTCGGTTTTAAGATGAAGAATGAGAATGGGGTGTCTGTTAAACCGCTATGTCCGTTATCCAAAGATCCGCAGACAATTGTTCACAGGGAGTTCATCGATTACCAGACGGGAGAGATAAAGCAGGGATTGCATTACTTCAGAGCACTCTGCCAGACCATTCTGCCAGACCATTCTTGATTATGCCAATCACCCGGAACACAAATTTGTCGGGGATGTCGGTCTGCTTGAGAGGAGACATATTGTGGCTGATGATGTGGCTCACATCGGGAAGGAGGCGAACAATATCGATGAACAGGCACTGGAAGTTCGGAAGGCTCAGAGGTTTTTGGATAAGATTGAGATTATGAAGAAGATTCTTGATCTGCCTCAGAAGAAGGCTGAGGAGTATGGGGTGGACAGGAAGACGTTCCAGAGTATTAAGAAGAGGATTCGGGAAAATGGGGATTTAAATTTGAAGACTCCGGGTGTTAACAGGATATTAATAGGGATTTAAAGGATAATTCCCATTATTATTCTTAATCTTGCATGCGGTGGGAAAAACATATATAACTACTGATCATTCGTTTTTTTGATAACAATGACTGGTATTGGAGCAAGATTTGATATATTTTTAAAAAATATTCAATTAAATTCAGATCATATACAAGACGCTAAAACAAAATATGATGGGGTTTGTAAGAAATTACATGATAATTATTACTATTTTGGATATACCGGCGACTCTAAAGTACTAATAGGATCTTATGGTAAAAAAAATGCAATAGCACCTCCAACTGATATTGATCTAATCTTCAAAGTACCTGGTGACAGATATCAAAAATATAATGATTACAAAGGAAACGGACAATCGCAATTACTCCAAGATGTTAGAAGCATTCTATTGGAAAAATACCCAAATACATCAATCCATGGAGATAGAAATGTCGTTGCTGTAGATTTTCGATCATATTCAATTGAAGTTGTTCCTGGATTTATTCTAAAGAATGGTAATTACTATATTCCTGATTCTTATGGCAATGGGACTTGGAAAATATCAAGTCCTACTTCTGAAAAAGAATTGATAACGGCATCTAATAAAAAAACGAATGGAAATACAATAAAATTAATAAAAATTATGAAAGCTTGGAAAAATAATTCAACAGTTCCAATTAAATCAGTTATCATTGAATTAGCTGCAATATCTTTCTTGAATCAATGGAAATACGCCAATAGTACCTTTAGTTCTTACATGTATGATTGGATGGTAAGAGATTTCATAGAATATCTCATTCAAAATCAAAATAATTCTATATCTATGGCTGGAACTGGCGAATTGATTAATTTTGGAAATAAATGGGTTTCTAAGGCGCAAAGTGCACATTCACATGCAATAAAAGCCTGCGATTATGAATCAAAAAACATGGCATATTTAAGTTCTACAGAATGGCAAAAGGTATTTGGAGATCGTTTCCCATACAAATCATCATAAGGAATAATTATATGGATAATATTAACTTACACGTAACCCGCGAACGCTTTGGCAGAATTGTGTATACGCATAAAACTTATGAAAAAGCTGCGGAAATGTGCTTTAAAAGAGCACAAATAATAAAATTATTAAATGTCTTATTGCTTTCACTTACATCTGGTAGTGCAATAGGATCATTTTTTTCAGATCAATATTTGATACAATTATCATCATTATTAGCGACTATCTCACTGTTTTTCTTAGTTTATCAGTTAAACACGAATGATGAGAGTATTGGACTGGAATATAAGTTAACAGCTAATAAATTATGGTTTATTCGAGAAAAACATCAAAATTTTATCGCTGATATAATGAACGATTTTTTCAACGATGATCAAATCCAACAAAAACGGGATGAATTGTTAATTGAATTAAATAATCTTCTAGAAAGTGCTCCTCCAACGAATAATAAGGCATATTTGAAGGCTCAAAAATCATTGAAGTTTAATGAGGAAATGACTTTTAGTGACGATGAAATTGATCAATTTTTACCAAATGAATTGAGAATTGGAACCATTTGATTTCACACAATATTATTTTACGACGAAAATAATTGAAAGTGGCGTTTTTCACAACTAACTATAACCCCGCCCTTGTGTTCGAGGGTTATGATTCGAACCTTGTTTTCAGAGGTTCAATAATAACAAGATAACGATAACCCATTATCCAAACGCGAGGGAAGGGATTCCAACCCGTGAACTCCTACAAAAATGGACTCAGATCCTGATGCGATGCGGGCCGTCTGCGAAAACCCCACAGCCACACCACCATCACGGCAAAAAAACCAAAAAAAAAACCAAAAAAAAAACCAAAAAAAACCTAAAAAAACAACCTACACAATTTCATCAATATGAACCAGCCTGGACGCAGAGATCAACCCCTTCATCGCGGTTGTATCTGCCCATCGTCCTGATTCAATAAATGCCCCGATCGGATTTGCTCCGCCTATCATCACAATGCCCTGATAATTGGTCGTGATGGGAACGCCGAACATGGACTTGTTCGGACTGCTGACATCCAGAATGCCGGTAAACCCAACCGCCGCAAACTGGTCAAGCAGTTCAAAGAGGAGGGGCTCTGCCTCCATATGGGATTCCCGGATATTGGCGAGGATGCTGCCATTTCCTGACTGCATCACGCCCATGATGGCAGTGGAGCCCTGGTCTATTAACACCTGTGTCGGGTCAATCGTTGTCGCATCATATCGTATCAGGGAGGTAAACCTGCGGGGGTTGTGATCTTTTATTTCCAGCAGACCGCCGCCGATGGGATTAATCGGGATGCCGTTTCTCAAAAGGATTGCATCAAGAGTGATGCTGCACATGGTGACAATACCGCAGTGGCCGTGTGGTATTGTTTTTCCCCCAATCTGATCGCCGGATTCGGCAATGAGCATCCGGTCACTTACGCAGATTCCCGCTTTAAATGACTGGTGAATTATTTCAACGGCATAATCCCGGTCCTCTTCTTTAATCAGCGTGAGATTGAAGATCACTTCCCCCTTCTCTGTTAATGGGTCGTATGTTACCTGAAGTGCATATTCATCGATGCGATGATTGACAAATTTAAGTTGTTCCATGGTATTTTCCTCTGGTTGATACCGGGTGGATCACGTTATCCTATTGTGGTATCACACTGTCCGGAACCCGTATGCTGTTCTTAATTAGGATTTTTATATATAAAAAAAGAGGTTATTTGTGGATGCGTTCGGATTTTTTCTGTGACAGTTTTTCGATGAGATGAAGATCAGAGACTTCCCTGTCAATGATCAGTCTGCCGGTCTCTGTTGCATGACTGACAAACCCATCTCCTGCAGGTGTCCTGACGATGATGGTGGTCTCCCCATTGGGGCTGCCGATGGAACCGGCGGATATGTCTGCATCAACGGCCGTCATGTCACCACATGCGTGGCATCCTGTCCGGACACAGTCTTCAAGGGCATCCAGGGGGATCTCCCTGATGGTCTTGTCGGTGCACTCAATGACCAGTTTTCCCCGGACGTCAAGCTTTGCTATCTGCCATGGCTCAATGGCCATTTCATGAACAATCCTGTCCTTGATGAGCATGTCATAATCGAATGTCTCTGTGCAGAACAGACCGATTGTCAGGCGGATTGCTCTTCCGAACGGTTTGAGCAGGTCATGGTCTGACGACGTCATGATCCGTGCGGCGGATATGGCACAGGGGACGCCGACGATCGCGATATTCTCCATCTTCCGGGTGACCACCGCGGATTTCAGGGCCGCAAGCGTGGGAACCCACCAGGCGTATCTGCTGCCTGCCGTTGCTATCAGGGCGTCTTTTTTGGTGATAACAATGGATCGGGGTTTCTGCGTCCACGGATCGGCCGTCACGGTTACGACGGCATCTATCAGTCCCTCTTCGAGGGCGTTTGCAAGGATTGCGGTTACTGCCCCTCCGCTCTGTTTTCGTTCCACATCAAATCCGGAGTGGGCAGCGATGATCCGGGTATATTCGCCAATACCCGTCTTTTTCATCCTGGATTCCTGCTGTGCCTCCGTCCGGGGGCAGACCGCGTAACATGCCCCGCATGGCACATTGTCTGATACTTCCTTACAGTATCCTGTCTGGATGGGGGATGTACTGCTTTTGTCCCGGGGAAATATGATGGCATCTGCCGGACAGACGGCAACACATGCACCACATCCCGAACAGATATCCCTGTCCCAGACCTCTTCTTTCAGGTTCTGATAATTTTTTCCTGACATTCCTTTTCACCAACAATATTTTCCTGCAAACGGCCGGGCACTGGAAGGCCCGATATGCACGTAATCATCACTGAACAGTTCCGGCTCATCCACATCAAATTCCCGGCAGTAGTTTTCAATATACGGCCGGATTTTTTCCCGGTCATCTTCGGTGAAGGGTTTTTTTGCTGCGCCGATTCCGAGGAGGTGATCCGGCACCTCTCCCCGTATAAAGAGTTCCCCACCGTGGATGCCTGTTCCTATTCCCCGTTCATCGACAGGAATGGTATCCGTTCCCCGCCCGAGAACCAGGAGAATTCCTCCGGCCATGTATTCTCCCAGGAATGCCCGTGTGCCTCCGCCAACGACAAGTGCTGGATATTTTTCCTTGTATGCCTTCATGTGGATGCCCCCACGGTATCCGATGCTGTCACGCACATACACTTCCCCGCCCCGCATTGAATGGGCAACCGCATCACCTGCGGTTCCATGGATGAATATTTTTCCGCTGTCCATGGTATTTCCCGGGGCATGTTCCGCGTTTGCATGCACAATACAGGTCGGGCCTGACATGAACATGGCAAGGTCTCCGCCGGGCACACCATTGATGATGATGGTGACATCATCACCACGGAGTCCGTTTGCGATAAAGCGCTGTCCATTGATATTATCCAGAATGATCTCTTTTACGCCATCCTTTACGGCTGCACGTATCTCTATGTTGAGGGGGGTGTAATGCTTCCCTTTTGCATCGATTGTCAGGGTTTTTTTCGTCATGCGCCAGCTCCGACGGTCTTCACATCAAGGACCGAGAGGATGTTTTCATCAAGCATGTATCCCCTGAGGCGGTCCCGGTTGCCCCGCAGGCTTTCAATGGAATTAATGCCGGCAGCACCCATCAGCTCTGCGATTTCAAGGGTCCATCCGTTGATCAGGTTTGACACGTTTTTATACATGATATCAGGATCAATGCGTGAGGTGAGTTCTTCACGCTGGGTTGCAATTCCCCATGGACAGAGGCCACGGTAACAGCTTCCGCATACCCTGCACCCGAGGGAGACCAGTGCTGCGGTCCCGATGTATACCGAATCCGCACCAAGGGCAATGGCTTTGGTCACATCCGCACTGTCACGGATGCCACCGGATGCAATGATGGAGATCTCATTTCTGATGCCCTGTTTGTTGAGTTTTTCATCAACGGCGGCAATGGCTGCTTCAATGGGTATGCCGACATGGTCACGGAATACCCGTGGTGCTGACCCTGTCCCGCCGCGGAATCCGTCAATGACGACCGCATCGGCAGATGAACGTGCAATGCCTGCAGCAATTGCAACGACATTGTGGACTGCTGCAATCTTTACAAACACGGGTTTCTTCCATTCCGTTGCTTCCTTCAGGCTTCGGACAAGCTGAGATAAGTCTTCAATGGAATAAATATCATGGTGCGGTGCCGGGCTGATGGCATCACTGTAGAGCGGAATCATCCGTGTTTTCGACACTTCTTCGTCTACTTTCTCTCCCGGAAGGTGACCGCCGATTCCCGGTTTTGCCCCCTGTCCGATTTTAATTTCAATGGCGGCGCCACGTTCGAGATAATCGATGTTCACACCGAAACGGCCGGATGCGATCTGAACGATCATATTGTTCTGGTATGGGTAGAGGGATTTATGCAGTCCGCCCTCTCCCGTTCCCATGAACGTTCCCATTTCAGATGCACCGCGGGCCAGTGAAAGCTGTGCATTGAGGGAGATGGCACCATAGCTCATGTGCGCGATCATAATGGGAGTTTCACATTTCAGGTTCGGTGCCAGTTTGGTAACAAGGTCGATATCTCCCTGAGCGTTCTTTTTGATCTCAAGCTTGCGGGGTTTTTTCCCGATATATGTCCTGAGCTCTATCGGTTCGCGGAGCGGGTCAATCGACGGATTCGTCACCTGGCATGCATCAAGAAGGAGCCGATCAAAGATCGGGGGTACCTCAAGGGTATTTCCCATTCCGGTCAGGATAATCTTTCCCGATTCTGCCTGTTTATAGATTGCTTCACGGGCTTCCCGTGACCATATCGGGTGTGAGCGGTAATCAACCGGTTTCTCTTCAAGGTCAATGGCATCACGGGGACACATTGCCACGCATCGGTGACAGCCGGTGCATGCACGGGAATTTATCAGTATTTTGTTGCCTTCACGGCGGAACGCTCCGTAGGAGCAGTTTTCAATGCACCGTTCACAGAGCATACAGAGATCGTTGTCAATTGTCACTTTATATTTGGGCGGAACACTTCCAATGGGCATTATATGATCCTCCCGATGACCGGTTCTCCGGCACGTGGCATCCATACCCGTTCAGGGGCAGGTTCCATAACGCGGATTGCTGCCTCTTCACTGGAGAGATACAGGCGGTCTCCTGCTTCCGCAGCAACAAGCGGACGGAGTTTGATTCTGTCGGTAATTCCTGCAATTCCTTCTGAATTTGCTACAACAATTGCAAACGGTCCGTTCATCATGGCAGGGCCGTATGTCATTCTCAGGGCAGAATAGAGAATCCGTTCCTTTTCCGGCATCCTGTCAATCTCGTCCCAGAATGGTGGTGCCAGTGCCTTGAATGCCAGTTCTGCCGGAAGGTTATGCTGTCTCTGGAGAAGATCCGTTAAGTATGCAACCACCTCGGTATCGGTATGCATGGTGCATACGTAGCCATGCCCCTCCAGATACCGTTTGTTTGTCCCGTATGATGTGATTTCACCATTATGTACGACCGTCCAGTCGAGCAGATTGAATGGATGGGCTCCACCCCACCACCCGGCGGTATTGGTTGGATACCGGTTGTGGGAGAGCCAGATGTATCCTTCATAATCCTGAATGCGATAGAAATCAGCGACCTCTTCGGGCCATCCGGCAGCTTTGAATATCGCAATATTTTTTCCGGTAGAATATATGAGGGCACCGGGAATGGTGGTATTGACCTTTTTCATCAGGTACACCAGAATATCTTCTTCGGACGCGGTCGTCCCGAGAGCCATCACATTTGGCTTAAAGAAGTATCTCCAGGGGATATGCCGTTTTTTGAGGTTGGGCTGTTCAAACGTCGGAATCTCTTCCTCATGTTTTACCATGCCCAGTTTCTCCAGTTCTTCTTCAACTGCGGTCTTTGGCTCGATGAGATTGTCGTAAAAGACGTGGATGGCATAGTAATCTGCAAATTCGGGAAATGCTCCGTAGACTGCATACCCTGACCCTTCGCCATTCCCCCGTTCATTCATTATGGACAGTGCTTCCCTGATTGCCGAACCGTCCATTGGATTTTTCTTTCTATCAATGACGCTGATTATTCCGCACATAATGATCACAAATTGTTGTAGAGATCTGTGGTATCTGATTTGAATCTTCCTCTCACATGGTAGATTGGTCAATTATATATGTTGTTTATCATAAATAATTGCATACCTTTATAAAATGTGGGGGGAATATGCCTTCATACATATTGTCAATGCCAATTCCATGGTGTTTAAGGATGGCAGAATACGATTTTATGTTTTATTTTTCATGAAATCAAAATGGGAATAAATGAGTAATCGCTGTTTCAGGTGGGAGCTTACAAAAACAAAACAGAGCTGAATCAGTTATTACTGTACGTCATTGTCCTGTCAATGACTTCGCCCTTTTTATGATATCCTCTCTGGCTACGACCATTGGAGGGGACTCACCCTTCCTGCATTCCTCCCCTGTCTGTTCGACAGGTCACAGGAAGGATGGAAAAACAGTCTCATCCTTTCTGTTCTGCACATGCATCCTACCGATGAAAGGGAGAACATGATTGCGGACGAAAGGTAAGAATAACCGGGATAATTTGTATACGAATATTTGATATGTTTAATCACATACAGTTGAGAGAAAAGCCGATATGTGTTCTTTTCTTCGGAAAAAAATGGTTTGATATGGAAACCGTGAACGGTTTTATTCGCGATATTTTTTGAGGCTTGCCGTTTTTGTGTGTGTCACATTACTCTTATTTCGGGGATATTTTATAGCATCCTGTTTCTTCGCATTCTGTTTTTTAGCACTCTGTATCTTTGCGGTGATGTCCCCGGTGACGATTTTGTATTTCCTCTCTTCCAGGACTTTGATATCACGTTCGGCGGGGGCAATTTCCCCGGTAATAGGGTCATATCCCAGATAATACATCGCCGTGGAACGGGTCAGGGGAGTGGGGGTGAATATCTGAACCAGATTTCCAAATAATTTGTTTGTATTGAGGAACTGGATGGTCTGCTCCGTTTCAGCCTTTCCTTCTCCGGGATGTCCGGCAATGATATAGGGCGTTACTTTCAGTGGTATCCCTTCTTTTTCGGATATCTTTTTGGTCCGTTTCAGAAATTCAGTGACGATTTTCGTTGACGGTTTGCGCATCAGGTGCAGTACCCGGTTACTGCCTGATTCCGGTGCGATCTTTATTCTTCCCGGAGTGTGGTATTTGATACATGCACGGATGAGTTCGTCATCCATGATTGCCGGATCAAACCGAAGCCCTGAACTGATGAACACATGGTTTACGCCCTTGATATGTGCCGCATCCTTCAGGAGTTTAACATAATCCTGTGTGCCTGAAATGAGATGTTTGCATGCAATCCCTTCTTTCAGGCAGTCATGGTCACGGCATCCTCCAATTTCACAGGATGATGCATACATATTTGCCGATGGGCCACCGATATCGGTAATCGTCCCGG
>Ga0075124_10001427_pt1 | contig 11155 bp, 3 predicted proteins | sample AntAceMetag02UKS_FD_69809 | JGI IMG/M metagenome (GOLD analysis project Ga0075124, IMG submission 69809) | Saline lake microbial communities from Ace Lake, Antarctica - Antarctic Ace Lake Metagenome 02UKS | ecosystem: Environmental > Aquatic > Non-marine Saline and Alkaline > Saline | place... | reverse complement strand
TTATGGAGATATTGCAAAAGGACAACAATTTCTTGTAACTACTGGTTATAAAATTGAAGGAGCACTTTACTGGTTTGGTGCTAAAGAAGCGGTCTCTGGCAGTGGTAATGTTGCTTTCAAAGTATGGGATATGGATGGAACTACCGGTACTACTACAGCAGGTACTGGTCAGACATGCCCAGGAACAGTTTTAGGAACTGTATCTGCTTCTATAGGAAATATTGATACAGCTGCTTATACTGTTGCAACTTTTGCAACTCCAATAACAATATCAGGTGATTATGTTATTGGATTTGATGTATCAGGGATAAGTACTGATACTGTTGGCTTAGTTAGCTCAGCTGATGGCGAAGGCGGTAGCGGAGAACTTACATGGGAACAATGGAGCGATGATACCTGGTACACACTACTGCAAGCATGGCCTTTAGATTTTGACCTTGCCATTTTCCCAATTGTTGATATGACTGTAGGTTGTGTTGATGGTAATAATTTCATTTTCGGAATGAAATTAAGTCAAAACTATCCAAATCCAACTTCAAATCAATGTTTGATAGAATATGAACTTAAAAATAATGCCAGTGATGTTAGTTTGGATATTATAGATGCTAACGGAAGAACAGTTCTTACAAAAGAACAGGGAAATAAAACAGCAGGAATATATTCAATAAATTTAGATGTAACAAATCTTGCAAACGGAACTTACTATTACTCTTTAAATGCTAATGATCAAAAATTAATAAAGAGAATGACTATTGTTAAATAAATTTTTCCCTAAAAAGAATTCTCTAATTTAAAAAAGCCCCTAAAATTTAGGGGCTTTTTTTTTGTAAAAGGCAACAGGTCTATAAAACAGACATGGCAACATCACCAAGGCAAGTCGTCTTTTAACCTACTTTATTATATCACTTTGCAAAACCTGTAATCTGCATGAGGCGGACAAGAAATGAAATATAAATGTAATCCCAAAAGTCAAATTTTTGTGTTTAGTAATAATATCACCTTTCCCTCTAATTGATATACAGCATTTCATACAGTCAACCACGGATTAAATAAATATAGTAATAGTAAATACTATCACTTTTTAGAATAATCTTAAATATATTTTTAAATAAAAAACCCCTAAAAATTTTTTAGGGGTTTTTTTTAATCTTATTTTTATAAAAATAATTTCTATTTATCTGTTGACAATCATTTTTTTGGTTAATCGTTTGCCATCAGCTATTAAGGAATAATAATAAACCCCATTGGATAATTCATTAGCATTTATTGTTATTGTATATTTTCCGGCTAATTGTTTTCCTTGTTGTTTTACAAAGACCTTTCTTCCTGTTACATCATAGATTTCAAGAGTAACATCAGAATTATTTTCAACTTCATATTGAATTAAAGTAGAGTTATTAGCAGGATTAGGTTGATTTTGGCTTAATTTCATCCCTGAGATAAAATAATTGCCATCAATACCAGCTCCGGAGGCATCAACAACAGGAAAGAAAGCAATTGAATTATCTACACCATAAACATGGTCTGCTTCGGTCCAAAAAGCTGGAGCAGCAGGATATTTCCACCATGTATATTCTACACCCATAATTCCACTTGCGCCACCATCAGCACTAGATACAAACCCAATAGTATCATTATTTGTATAAAAATCCTCAACATTTACAACAACAGCATAGTCAGTAGTAACATTAATTGGAGTTGCAAAAGTTGCAACAGTAAAATCAGTTGTATCAATATCAGCCCATGGAACTGTTGTAGTTCCTAAAACTGTTCCAGGACATATAATATCATAGTCTGTTCCACCGCCACCATAATGACTTGAATCGTCAAGTGCATTAACAGTAACAGTTAAAGAAGACCCATTGGCAGAATTTTTGTATATATCGCCTACCCATATTAATACTTGTTCTACCTCATATCCTAATCCTGTAATGATATAACCCTGAGCACATTCAGGTGACCCAACTACAGCTGGAGTACCAGACCAATTGCTGCCAAAAACAAATCCGCCACCTGTATTTCCATAAATTGTAGCTTGTCCAAAATTAAAAAAATCATCAATAAAGATTGTGTCTGTTGGAGTTTTTGTGTCAGAAGCATTAAAATGTGTCTTTTGCATAGGAGTTACTCCTTTAACCTTTTGCTGCACAATTTGATTTTGTGCATACGAGAAACCTGCAATAAAAAGTATTGCAAACAAAATGTAAATTTTTTTCATAAGTTTTTAAATTTTTAGTTAATAATTAGATTAATTTTTTAATTAATTGCAAAGATAAAAAAATAATTAATAAAAAAAATTTTTTTTTTGCATAAAATACAATAAATTTGATTTAACTTTTTTTTGATTTAAATAATCACTACTGATAAAAGATTAATAAAGATTCGTATAAAGCTAAACTCTGACAGAATTAATCCGTCTAAGGCGTAACAACATTACAAAATTGATAAGACATTAGTGAAAAATAATGATAACTTTTTACTATTATCCGACTAAAAATTTTTTTTTCTAATATTTAATTTGTATTGCTTATAAACAGGGCTATCTATTTTATTTAAAAAAACGACCTCTCCATATTTATCTGTTAAATAAACTTAATTGCATTGAACAAGGAGGTGATTTCATTGTTATATATCCGATTTTGTGCTTCTAAGCAATTCAAACATTAATGGTTAAAAATAAAACTACTCAGTTTAAAATATTTTTCCTGAAAGGAAAAAATATGAATAACTCCATATAAACTAAGCGAAGCGTTCTCACGAACACCTTAAAAATAAACAATTTTGTGAGTAAATGCGGAGTAAGTAAATGATAATCAACTAAACAATTTGATACAATATTTGTGTATAAGTTACCATAATGATTGTTTTTTGTTCAATCAGGCAGTTGCCTGATTGAAGATGAATACTACGTAGTTTGTAACCATAGGTTTCACCTATGGTTATTCAAATTAAATCCCTTTCGGGATTTTTTAATTAAAACAAAATTAAAAAATATAAGAAAAATTTTCCAAAAAATATACATTTGAATTAAATTTTTAGTCGGACAGTAATGATAAATTTTTATACCTTTACCCGATTAAGAATTTTCTACAATGTAAATAAATACAAATTTCTAAATATATAGAATTAAAATATTAATGAAAAAAGATATTATCATTTTATTTTTTCCTGGTGAAAGCTTTGGACAAAAAAAATACTTTCCTTATGGAATACTCAGAATGGAAAGAATGATAAGAGATTTAAACATTAAAACAATATTAATAGATGAACAAATTCAAAAAGATTACAATAAAATAGTTTATAAATATAAAGACAGAATATTATTAGTTGTTGTAAATCTGTTAAAAAATCTTCAAATTAACAGAGGAATCACCTTTTCAAAACTTATAAAAAATTATTGCCCCGAAAGCTATGTAATATGGTCTGGATGGCAACCAAGTTTTTTGCAACATCAGACAATAAATGAAAAATATATTGATTTCTTAATTACCGGTCAGGAAGAAATACCTTTCAGACAACTGGTGAAAAATATTATTGAAAATAATTTTCATAATCTAACAGAAATTAATGGGATAGTATATAAAAAAAACGACAAAATAATAACTGTTCCTCATAATAAATTTAGTGATATTAATAAATTTCCAAAAATTGATTATACGCTTATTGATATAAATAATTATGTTTTTAAAAATTCTTTCTCAAAAAGATGCATAAAATACTATACCAGTCAGGGATGTCCTTTTAATTGTTCTTTTTGTGGCTCGGCAACTATATACAAAGGAAAATGGTATCATAAAAATATTAATGACATTATTAAAGACCTGAAATATTTTAAAAAAGTTGCAAACATAGAAAGTATTAGTTTTTGTGATAACAACTTTTTTACAGACAAAGAATTTTCTATCAGCTTATGCAAAAGTTTTATTGCTTCCAAACTAAATTTATTATGGGAAGCCGGTTCCCATGCAGGTATTTTTATAAAATATTTTTCAGACTATGATATTGAACTTTTTTATAAATCAGGGTGCAGGCAGCTCTTTACAGGTGCTGAATCAGGGAGCCAGGAAATACTGGACATGTTAAACAAAAAATTAACAGTAGAAGACAATATTGCGTTTGCAAAAATTACCAAAAATTATAATATCACTCCTGTATTCCTTACAATAATAGGATTTCCTTTTAACCCTGATAAAGATGTAAAAGCAACTTTTGAAATGATACGAAAAGCAAAAATTATTAATAAATCTCTGAAAACACGAATACATCTGTTTGTCCCTATACCAAACACAAAAATGTATGAAATTGCTGTCAATAAAGGATTTAAAATACCTGAAAAATTAGATGAATATAACTCTGTTCTTAGTGAACTAAAAACGCCTTGGATAAAAAAGGACTATAGATGGAAATTAGAAACATTTGTAAATTTTTATATACCTATTGCAGACCCTTTACTGTATAAATATGCGCCTGACAAAATAAGACCTGTTGCTTTTATAGTAAACAAACTGTTCTACCCAATTGCTATATTAAGAATCAAACTAAACTTCTTTAAATTTCCAGTAGAGGCAATAATATTTTTATTTCTGTTAAAAATCTTTAACAAAATAATGAAAACAAATATAACTCTGTTCTCTGAAAGCTATCTAAACAAAAACTCCTTGGGATTTTATTACTAATTTTGATAAGTCGGAGCAATATCACGAATGTAATTATTCAGGTATTAAAATTTTTATTACTATTCAGGTATAAGGGTATATGGTATAAAGGTATAGGGCAATGTCATTTAGTTAAGGGATAATCCCCTGAATATAAAAATAATAGCAGCGATCGAATAATGGATTCTAATAAGGTAATAAGGTTATTTACATATTTGGTATTAATATTTCTACTAAGGTTAATCCCGTTAGAAATAAAGTTTATCTTGCGATAAAAAACCTTATTTTGTTATATAAACCTTAGTAGAAAACAATTTAAGCTAGCAACGAAACCTTATTACCTTATTAATTCAATATTCAATAAAAACATACAGTATCGTCTCAATAATTAATGGTAAACCCCGTAGGATTTAATTTAAGTTTGAACAGTTTTAACAAATTTAATTGAAAAATCCAACGGGGTAAACTATACAATTAAAATCCAAAATCCAAAATAAACCCCGTAGGATTTAGCTCTTTGGCTTTATATAAATTTATGGGCTAAATATGCAACGGGGTAAATCCAACATGAAAAATCCCAAAAAGCCGTATAATTTGAAAAGAGATTGTTGCAGTTCGGAAAAAGGATGCTGGATTTTTTTCTTTGGGATTTGGATATTGAGATTTATTTTGAACTTGGGATTTTGATCTTTGGATTTATTTTAATTTGCCATTGTTTTTTGAGAGGATACAACATACATATATAACGTGCTATATATCAATATAATAACTCTTAACTAAATGACATTGCCCTTATACCCTATACCTTATTTCCCTATACCTGAATAGTTATTCACGAACAAAGTGAGTAAATAAATTATCTCATTACGAACAGACACTAATTAACAATAACTTTTCTGTTATACGAGCCATTATCTGTAGATATATGGAATAAATATATTCCTTTGGAATAATTTTTTAAATTAAGTGTCTTATTAAATTTACCTGCAAAATTCTTTATCTCTTCTACAAATAATCTTTGCCCTGTAAGATTTGATATTAATATCTTAATATTACTGTTTTTAATGCTTGTAAAAGAAATTGTTAAATCACACTTAGTAGGATTAGGATACAATAAAAAATCCTTCATATCAGGCAATACAATCTCTATATTATCATTTGACGGGACTGTTATTGTCATAGTATCAACATCAACACCACAACTGTTTGATACTGTTAAAATTATATTATATGTGCCTGCTGTATCATAAGTATAAGTTGGATCTATCATAATGCTGGTTCCGGCGCCATCTCCAAAATCCCATTGAAAATTATCTCCATACAAAGAAAAGTTATAAAAATCAACTGTTAAAACAGAATCAACATAACTAATATCTGCTATTGGCAAAGGATAAACTTCTATATGCATTGTATCTGAAACTGCTATACAACCATTACTATCTACTACTGTTACAATATAATTTCCTGTCTCAAGTATTTTTATTGTAGGAGTAGTGGATCCGGTATTCCATAGATAAGTATAATACGGATTTCCCAAATAAAGTATTACAGAGTTACCCTGACAAAATGTATCAGGTCCATTAGCAAGAATAACAGGAGGTATAGGAGGATAAACGGCTACTACAAAATCTGCAGACACACCAAAACATCCGGAAGAAGTATCAGTAACCATAACATTATATGTACCGGCTTGTTGGACATCTATCGTTTGTGTAGTATCATTAGTAGGATACCATAAATAATCAGTATAACCCGCTCCTGCATCAAGTGTAACATCAACATCGCTTGTATCGCAAAATATTGCTGAACTATCAGGTGTTATAACAGGAAAGGTGAAAGGAAAAACTGTTACAACAACGCTGTCTGTCCCTATACAACTACCATCTATAGATGTTACAGTATATGTTGTAGTTATTAATGGATAAGCAACAGGATTTTGTATAGTACTATCACTTAATCCTGCTGAAGTATTCCATGTATAAATTGTGCCACCATATATATATAAAGTTGTGGTATCTCCTTCACATATAGATGTATCAGGACTTGTAATAGCAGTAAGGAATGTATCTACAGTTACAACTATATCATCAGCATCTGTACACCCATATTCGTTAGTTACTGTTACTGTATATGTTGTAGTTATTACAGGATTTACAGTTATAGTATCTGTTATAGAATCATTACTCCATATATACGATATACCACCGCTTGCCATTAAGGTAGTGCTATTGCATATACCTACATCTGGTCCTGCATTTGCTATTGCACAAATAACAGCAACAGTTACAGAGTCAATATCAAAACATCCAAAATCATCAGTTACTGTTACTATGAATATTGAATCACATGTTGGCCATACGGTTACTGTATCTGCACTATCCCCTGTACTCCAGTCACAATCATAAATTATACCACAACCATTTCCTGTTAATATTGCACTTTCGCCAAAACATATAGTATCATTCTGTCCTGCATTTGCTGTTGGATGACTAATCATTACAACAACACTATCCATATTAGTACATCCGTTTGGATCAGTTCCTGTTACTATATATGTTGAATCAATTGCCGGAGATACTGTTATTGAATCTGTTGTTTCTCCCGTATCCCATTGATAAGATATACCACCGTTTGCTGTTAAAGTTATGCTATCACCATCACAGATAACAGACACAACAGTATCTGGTGGGCTGATTAATATTGTTGGCTTTGGATTAACTGTAACAATTATACTATCAGAATCCGTGCATCCGTTTGCATCAATTACTGTTACTGTAAATGTTGAATCATTTGTTGGCCATACTGTTATTGAGGCAGTCATATCTCCTGTATTCCATTGATAAGCTATACCACCACTTGCTGTTAATACCGCACCAGAGCCATCACAAATTGTTGTATCCTGACCTGCATCTGCATTAGGAACAGGATATACTGTTACTACAATGTCATCTGTTCCTATACAAACGCCATCCGATGCTGTTACTGTATATGTTGTTGTTGCTGTTGGGCAAGCAATAGGATTATATATACTGGTATCACTTAATCCTTCAGAAGGACTCCATGTATAGATTATACCACCACTTGCAAATAAATTTATACAGCTACCATTACATACAGAGGTATCAGGTCCGGCACTGGCAGTGATAAAAGAATCAACAGTAATAAATATATCATCTGAATCTGTACATCCAAATTCATCGGTTACTGTTACTGTATATGTTGTATCCACTACCGGACATACTGTTGTGGTATCTGTTGGATCCCCGGTACTCCATATATAGGTTATACCACCTGTTGCATGTAAAAGGAGACAACCTCCGGCACATATAGTATTATCAGGTCCTGCATCTGCTACGGGCTGACTGATTATCACAGCAACACTATCCATATCAGTACATCCATATCCATCGGTTATTGTTACTGTATATGTTGTAGTTATTACAGGATTTACAGTTATAGTATCTGTTATAGAATCTGTGCTCCACAAATAACTGTAAGGTAAAATTCCACCTGTTGCCGAAGCTATTAAAATTGCAGTATCTCCACTGCATATAGTATCATTTAGACCTGCATCTGCTATTAGTGAAATAACTGTTACCACGACTGTATCAATATCTGAACATCCAACTACATCTGTTATTGTTAATATATAGGTTGTAGTTACTGTCGGACTTACTGTTATTGATGGTGTTCCCTCTAATGTGCTCCACCAGTAACTATAAGCTGAAAATCCACCGGACACTGAACCTGTTAAAATTGTACTATCTCCGTTACATATAGTGTCATTTATGCCTGCATCTGCTATTGGCTTACTAACAAATATTATTACCTGGTCTGAATCTGTACATCCATTTGCATCTGTTACTGTTACTGCATAAACTGTTGTATTTGTCGGACATACTGTTATTAATGCCGTTGTCTCGCTTGTGCTCCAAAAATAAGTTATGCCACCGCTTGCTGTTAAGTTTGTGCAAAAGCCATTACATATAGTATCATTTTCTCCTGCGTCTGCTGTTGGACTTGGATTAACTGTTACTATTGCACTATCTACATCAGAACACCCAAAATCATCGGTTACCGTTACTATAAATGTTGAATCATTTGTTGGACATACTGTTATTGAAGCTGTATTATCTCCTGTATTCCAATTATAAGTTATACCACCACTTGCTGTTAAGAGCACACAATTTCCTTCACACATAGTTGTGTCTGACGGACTAATTGATGCTGTTGGTGAAATAACTGACACTATTACTGTATCTATATCTGAACATCCAACCACATCGGTTACTGTTAATATATAGGTTGTGGTTACTGTCGGACTTACTGTTATTGATGGTGTTCCCTCTAATGTGCTCCACCAGTAACTATAAGCTGAAAATCCACCGGACGCTGAACCTGTTAAAATTGTGCTATCTCCGTTACATATAGTGTCATTTATGCCTGCATCCGCTACAGGATCACTAACAAATACTGTTACTTCATCTGAATCCGTACATCCATTTGCATCAGTTACAGTTACAGTATAAATTGTTGTAATTATCGGGCAAACATTTATAACAGCAGTTGAATCGGTCGTACTCCAAACATAAGTTATACCACCACTTGCTGTTAAATTTGTGCAAGAGCCATTACATATAGTATCATCCTGCCCTGCATCTGCTGTTGGGGCTGGATTAACTGTTACTATTGCACTATCTACATCAGAACACCCAAAATCATCGGTTACTGTTACTATAAATATTGAATCATTTGCCGGACATACTGTTATTGAAGCTGTACTATCTCCTGTATCCCAATTATAAATTATACCACCGCTTGCTGTTAATAATACACAAGTTCCTTCACATATACCAGTATCTGACGGACTAATTGATGCTGTTGGTAAGATAACTGACACTATTACTGTATCAATATCTGAACATCCAATCACATCTGTTACTGTTAATATATAAGTTGTTGTTACTGCCGGGCTTACTGTTATTGTATCTGTTGTCTCTGATGTATTCCATTGATAGCTGTAAGGTAAAAATCCACCTGATGCTGAACCTATTAAAATTGCGCTATCTCCGTTACATATAGTATCATTTGTGCCTGCATCTGCTATAGGATCGCTAACAAATACTGTTACAGTATCTATACCTGTGCATAGATAATCATCAGTTACTGTTACTATATAATCTGTCGTAGTTGTTGGGCATACATTTATAACAGTTGTTGTCTCAGAAGTACTCCATTCATAAGTTTCTGAGCCACTACAATTACCACAACTTGCTGTTAAGTTTGTGCAATTGCCATTACAAATAGTATCATCCTCTCCTGCACTTGCACTTGGCAAAGGAGGTATTGTTGTTGTTGCAGTATCACTACTTGAACAAGAATTAGGGTCTGTGCCGAATATTTTTAAATCATCAATGTTCCAGCCAATATAAGTAACATTATTATCTGTTGGACCCATTCCAAATCTTACCTGAAAATTAGGATTGTCATCTGCTTCACTACTGACATCAAAATTTCTCTGGAACCAGGCCACATCATTTATTACATTTATATTAGAAAACTTTACAATCCATATAGAGCCATCAAATACTTCAAAGGTTATTTTATCATAAATACCCTTTTCGCATCCTGCCCATCTGAAATACTCAACCTGGATACCTGTCATACCGCTACAATCTATAACAGGTGATGTTATATAAACAGTTGAAGCCATATTATTTTGATAACAACCTGCAATATTATAACCAAGTATAAAATTGTCGGCTGTTGCTGAATGGTCAAATTCAGGACCTTTATCGCCGGTACATCCAGAACTAGTATCAGTAGAATTTCTTTCCCATTGTCCGGCTATATATCCTGTCCATCCTTTATTAGTACTAAAGTCATCAGAAAATGCAGTAGTTGGATTCAAATAGTATTCAGTATATTCATACGTTATATCATAATTTCCGGGTGCTAATGAGGAAGGAGAAAAAATTCCAAGATTAATATCTATTATACCCGATCCATTAAAAACACCTCCTTTTGGCATTCCTGTTAATGTATCAATAAGGTCATCATTGCAATAAATAGAATCTAATCCTGATAAAGTGGCTGTAGGGACAGAATTTACAGTAACTTCGGTAGAATCCATATCCGAATTAAAACTTGAATCAGTAACAGTTAATACATACATTCCTGCAACAGCAGGATATCTTACAGGATTTTGTAAAGAAGATGTCCATGCACCGGGTCCCGTCCAACTGTAAGACAGCATACTATCAGGCAAAGCAAAAAGATGGACAGAATCACCACTACAAACATGACCATCATTACTGGCAATTGCAGTGGGTTGAGAAAAAGAACAATTTATCCCAAATAAAATATTTAAACTAATAAATAAAAACCAAAAATAATATGTAAAATATTTATTTTTTTTCATAAATTATATATCCTTTCTTAATAAATCGCAATAATTCTGTAAAGGTAATACAAAATTATAATAAAAGCAATTTTTTTTT